>Ga0065714_10000039_pt1 | contig 15281 bp, 11 predicted proteins | sample MisRhiReplicate2_FD_59101 | JGI IMG/M metagenome (GOLD analysis project Ga0065714, IMG submission 59101) | Miscanthus rhizosphere microbial communities from Kellogg Biological Station, MSU, sample Rhizosphere Soil Replicate 2: eDNA_1 v2... | ecosystem: Host-associated > Plants > Roots >...
TGACGGATCGCGACCGGGGGATGGTGGATTTGGCTTGGGGTTGAGCATTGCGAGGAATGCGGTGCAGCGTCAGGGCGGGAGTTTGTGGGCTGAGAATACTGAGACCGGGTTGCGGCTGAATATGCGGTTATTGGCTGATGGAAGTGTTGACTGTCAGACTGCTTTCGCGAGCAAGCCCGCTCCCACATTAGAGGTGAGTCGAACACAAAGTGTGTGATCAACCTCGGACAAATGTGGGAGCGGGCTTGCTCCGGGCGGCGTTCCGACGAAGAGGCCCTCCCATCCACCATTGATCTGATTTTGCCGGAGCGNTCCCGTTTTTTTGTACGACCTTTCCTAAAGGTCATTGCCGACACCTTGTGCCTGATTCGACGGAATAGACTCACGTTTTCCTTCGTCCTCCAGGAGTTCGGCATGACTGCACCCAGCGTCCCCGGCAGCACAACCGAAGACCGTTTCAATGAAGTGCTGGCGCTGATTCAAAGTGCCAAGCAGCAAGCCATACAGGCGGTGAATACCCAGTTGATCGAGCTGTATTGGCAGGTGGGTGCTTACATCAGTCGCAAGCTGGAAAAAGCCGAATGGGGCGATTCTGTGGTCAGTCAACTGNCCGAGCATCTGGCTCAGACTCAACCGGGGTTGCGTGGGTTTACCCGGTCGAACTTGTTCCGCATGCGTCAGTTCTATGAGGCTTATCACGCTGAAGAGAAAGTCGCACCACTGGTGCGACAATTGTCCTGGTCGCACAACCTGATCATTTTCAGCCAGAGTAAACGGCCGGAAGAGCGGGAGTTCTATGTCCGTTTGGCTGTTCAGGAAAAATGGTCGAAGCGTGAACTGGAGCGTCAGTTCAAAGCTGCACTGTTCGAGCGAAGCGTGACCCAACCGGCAAAAGCCTCTGCAGTGCTGAGACAAACTCACCCTGAGGCACTGAACGTGTTCCGCGACGCCTACATGCTCGAGTTTCTCGACTTGCCCTCCAGCCATGGCGAAACCGATCTGCATAAAGGGTTGCTGGCGCGCCTCAAGGAATTTCTGATCGAACTGGGTCGCGACTTTTGTTTTGTCGGCTCTGAACGCCCGCTGCAAGTCGGCGGGCGTGATTTCGCCCTGGATCTGCTGTTCTTCCATCGCGGCCTTAATTGTCTTGTAGCCATTGAGCTTAAGGTCGGTCGTTTTGAACCGGAGTATTTGGGCAAGCTGAACTTCTATCTGGAAGCGCTGGATCGCAATGAACGCAAACCCCACGAAAACCCGGCCATTGGTGTGTTGCTGTGTGCCAGCAAGGATGACGAGGTGGTCGAGTACGCCCTTAACCGCAGCTTGTCGCCAGCGCTGATCGCTGAATACCAGGTGCAGCTACCGGACAAACAGTTGTTGCAGGCCAAGTTGCATGAGTTCTATGCATTGAATCTCGCGCAAGGCGAAGAGTACTGATCCAGCCCCTTATTCCCATAAACCATAAGCACCATACTTTGCGTGATATGGCCTGCCGACGTTTGCCGGTATGATAGGCGCCCCCGCAGTCTGGATTGCGAATACGCCATGACCTTGCAGTACCCAACCATCGCCGATTGCGTCGGCAACACTCCGCTGGTCCGTTTGCAGCGCCTGCCTGGCGCCACCAGCAATACCCTTTTGCTCAAGCTCGAAGGGAATAACCCGGCGGGTTCGGTCAAGGACCGTCCGGCGCTGTCGATGATCACCCGCGCTGAATTGCGCGGGCAGATCCACGTCGGCGATACGCTGATCGAAGCGACCTCGGGCAACACCGGGATCGCCCTGGCGATGGCCGCCGCGATCAAGGGTTACAAGATGATCCTGATCATGCCGGACAACTCCAGCGCCGAGCGTAAAGCCGCCATGACGGCGTATGGCGCCGAGCTGATTCTGGTCACCCAGGAAGAGGGCATGGAAGGCGCCCGCGACCTCGCCCAGCGAATGGAAGCCGAAGGCCGCGGCAAGGTGCTGGATCAGTTCGCCAACGGGGACAACCCCGAAGCGCACTACACCACCACCGGCCCGGAAATCTGGCGTCAGACCGAAGGCACCATCACCCATTTCGTCAGCTCCATGGGCACCACCGGTACCATCATGGGCGTCTCGCGCTACTTGAAAGAGCAGAACGAGAGCGTGCAGATCATCGGTCTGCAACCGATGGAAGGCTCGGCGATTCCGGGCATCCGTCGCTGGCCGCAGGAATACCTGCCGAAGATCTACCAGGCCGAGCGCGTGGACCGGATCGTCGACATGGCGCAAAGCGAAGCCGAAGACGTGACCCGTCGTCTGGCCCGCGAAGAAGGCATCTTCTGCGGCGTGTCCTCGGGCGGTGCGGTNGCAGCGATGCTGCGTCTGTCCAAAGAAGTTGAAAACGCGGTGATCGTCGCGATCATCTGCGACCGTGGCGACCGTTACTTGTCGACCGGCATTTTCGACGCGCCCAACTGATGGCCAAGCAAGAGAGAGGCCTGCGCTTCCAGCCCACCGGCGGCAGCAAGGCCCCGCAAATTCCGACTGGCAAAAAGCAGCGCTTGAGTATCGAGCGCCTGGCTAATGACGGTCGNGGTATCGCGTTTTTTGAAGGTCGCACCTGGTTCGTCATCGGCGCATTGGCCGGTGAAGAAGTCGAAGCACGCGTGTTGGGTGCCCACGGCAAAGTGGTCGAGGCGCGCACCGAACGGGTGTTCCAGGCCAGCGAACTGCGCCGCCCGGCACCGTGNCCGCATGCCGGTCGCTGTGGCGGTTGCAGCGTGCAACATTTGCCGCACAACGAACAACTCGCCCTGAAACAGCGCATGCTCGCCGAGCAATTGTCGAAGGTCGCCGGTGTCGAACCCGAAGAATGGGCCGCGCCTTTGAGCGGTCCGGAATTCGGTTACCGGCGTCGCGCCCGAGTGGCGGTGCGCTGGGACATGAAGGCGAAAAAACTCGAAGTCGGTTTCCGCGCCGCTGGCAGTCAGGACATCGTTGCGATCAACGAATGCACGGTGCTGGTACAGCCTTTGCAACCGATCATGACCCGCTTGCCGGAAATGCTCCGGCGCTTGAGCAAACCTCAGGCGCTGGGGCATGTGGAATTGTTCAGCGGTTCGTCGTTGGCGGTTTTGTTGCGGCACATGGCGCCGCTGTCCGACGCCGACATGACGATCCTCAAGGATTTCTGCGCCTTCCATGAAGCCCAATTGTGGCTGCACGGTGACGGTGAACCGCAACCGGTCGAGGCTGACCAGTCGTTGGGTTATCGACTTGAACAGTGGGATTTGAACCTGGCGTACCGACCGGGAGATTTCATCCAGGTCAACGCCGGGGTCAATGAAGCGATGATCGCCCAGGCGTTGGAGTGGCTGAAGCCGACGGCGGATGAACGGGTTCTCGATCTATTCTGTGGTTTGGGTAACTTCGCATTGCCGCTGGCCAAGGTCGTTCGCGAAGTGGTGGCGGTGGAAGGTGTGCAGGCGATGGTCGAGCGGGCAGCCGCGAACGCTGCTAGCAACAATCTTCATAATGCGAAGTTTTTTCAGGCCGATTTATCCCAGCCTTTGACCGATGCCGAATGGGCGCGGGAAGGCTTTTGTGCGGTACTCTTGGACCCACCGCGTGACGGTGCTTTCGAGGCAGTGCGCAAGCTTGCGTCCCTGGGCGCCAAACGGTTGGTGTATGTGTCGTGCAATCCGGCAACGCTGGCGCGCGATACGGTCGAATTGATCAAGCAGGGCTACCGGTTAAAACGTGCCGGGATTCTCGATATGTTTCCTCAGACGGCACATGTCGAGGCCATGGCGTTATTTGAAGCGAGCTAGGACGGCTCGTCTGGTCCGACTGGCCTGCCCACGCCACTCTCGCATTAGCCCCGCGAGCGTCCAAGGGTAACGAAAGGTCAGCGATTTGACGCATTGAATCTGCGTCGTAGGGAAGGTAAGCAAGATGGTACAGGTGAGAGCACACCAGCCGATCAACACCGACGGCAGTATCAATCTCGAGGCTTGGCTCGATCATGCGGTCAGTGTCGATCCGGCACTGGATCGCGAAGCCTTGAAGGAAGCGTGCGAGTTTGCTCGTACGTCTGAACAACAAGCCAATGCGGCGAAAAACCTGTGGTCCGAAGGGACCTCGAGTTTCCGCACGGGCCTTGAGATCGCCGAGATTCTCGCCGACCTCAAACTCGATCAGGATTCGTTGGTTGCCGCGATCCTGTATCGCGGCGTGCGCGAAGGCCAGATCGAGTTGCCGGCGATCAGCCAGCGCTTCGGTCCGGTGGTCGCCAAGCTCATCGACGGCGTGCTGCGCATGGCGGCGATCAGCGCCAGCCTCAGCCCCCGCCAATCCCTGGTGCTGGGCACGCAGGGCCAGGTCGAAAACCTGCGCAAGATGCTGGTCGCCATGGTCGACGACGTTCGCGTTGCACTGATCAAACTGGCCGAACGCACCTGCGCCATCCGTGCGGTGAAAACCGCCGATGACGAAAAACGCAACCGCGTCGCCCGTGAAGTCTTCGACATCTACGCGCCTTTGGCTCACCGTCTCGGTATCGGTCACATCAAGTGGGAACTGGAGGACTTGTCCTTCCGTTACCTTGAGCCCGATCAGTACAAGCAGATCGCCAAGTTGCTTCATGAGCGACGTCTGGATCGCGAGCGCTTCATCGCCGACGTGATGAGCCAACTGAAGAATGAGCTGACCGCCACCGGCGTCGACGCCGACATCAGCGGCCGGGCCAAACACATCTATTCGATCTGGCGCAAAATGCAGCGTAAGGGTCTGGAATTCAGCCAGATCTACGACGTGCGCGCCGTTCGCGTGCTGGTGCCGGAAATGCGCGACTGCTACACCGCACTCGGTATCGTCCACACCCTGTGGCGGCACATCCCGAAAGAATTCGACGACTACATCGCCAACCCGAAAGAGAACGGCTACCGCTCGCTGCACACCGCGGTGATCGGCCCCGAGGGCAAGGTGCTGGAAGTGCAGATCCGCACCCACGCCATGCACGAAGAAGCCGAGCTGGGCGTTTGCGCGCACTGGCGCTACAAGGGCACCGACGTCAAATCCGGCTCCAACCACTACGAAGAGAAAATCTCCTGGCTGCGTCAGGTCCTCGAGTGGCATGAAGAATTGGGCGACATCGGCGGCCTGGCAGAACAGCTNCGGGTCGATATCGAGCCGGACCGGGTCTACATCTTCACCCCGGACGGTCACGCCATCGACTTGCCGAAGGGCGCGACGCCGCTGGACTTCGCCTACCGCGTGCACACCGAAATCGGTCATAACTGCCGTGGCGCGAAGATCAACGGGCGCATCGTGCCGCTCAACTACAGCCTGCAAACCGGTGAACAGGTCGAGATCATCACCAGCAAGCACGGCACCCCGAGCCGCGACTGGCTGAACCCGAACCTGGGTTACATCACCACCTCGCGGGCACGGGCGAAGATTGTTCACTGGTTCAAGTTGCAGGCGCGCGACCAGAACGTCGCCGCCGGTAAAACCTTGCTGGAGCGTGAACTCAGTCGCCTCGGTCTGCCAGCGGTGGATTTCGACAAGCTGGCCGAAAAGGCCAACATGAAGGTGGCCGAAGACATGTTCGCCGCGTTGGGCGCAGGCGATTTACGTCTGGCGCAACTGGTGAACCTGGCGCAGCAACTGGTCGAGCCGGAGCGCGGCAACGAACAGCTGGAACTGATTCCGCGCAAGGCCACCGGCTACAAACCGGGCAAGCGCGGCGACATCCAGATCCAGGGCGTCGGCAACCTCATGACCCAGATGGCGGGTTGCTGCCAGCCGCTGCCGGGGGATGCGATCGTCGGNTACATCACCGTGGGCCGCGGCGTGAGCATCCATCGTCAGGACTGCGCCTCGGTGCTGCAACTGGGCAGCCGCGAACCCGAGCGGATCATCCAGGTCAGCTGGGGGCCGGTGCCGGTGCTCACCTATCCGGTGGACATCATCATCCGCGCCTACGACCGGTCCGGCCTGCTGCGTGACGTTTCGCAAGTGCTGCTCAACGAGCGGATCAACGTGCTGGCGGTCAACACCCGCTCGAACAAAGAGGACAACACCGCGTTGATGTCCCTGACCATCGAGATTCCGGGGCTGGATGCGCTGGGGCGGTTGCTGGGGCGGATTTCCCAGTTGCCGAACATCATCGAAACCCGTCGTAACCGGACGCCGTAATGATGACCAATGTGGGAGCGAGCCTGCTCGCGATGGCGGTATTTCAGTCAACATCTGTGTTGTCTGCAAGTCCGCTATCGCGAGCAGGCTCGCTCCCACAGGTTTTTGTGATGAGACATGATTGATGTACAGCCTTGAAGACTTGCTGCACTTGATGAGCCGTCTGCGCGACCCGCAGTACGGCTGCCCGTGGGACATCAAGCAAACCTACGAAACCATCGTCCCGCACACGCTGGAAGAAGCCTACGAAGTCGCCGACGCCATCGAGCGCGGAGACTTCGATCACTTGCAGGGTGAGTTGGGGGATTTGCTGTTCCAGGTGGTTTATTACAGCCAGCTGGCGCGGGAAGAAGGGCGCTTCGAATTCGCCGGTGTCATCGACAGCATCACCCGCAAATTGATTCGCCGTCATCCTCACGTNTTTCCCACGGGTGATTTGTACGCACCGCTGGATGTTCCGCGTCTGAATGAAGATCAGGTCAAGCAGCGCTGGGAAGAGATCAAGGCTGAGGAACGCGCCGAGAAATCATCCACGCCAACGCAACTGTCCTTGCTCGACGACGTACCCGCAGCACTGCCGGCATTGTCCCGTTCGGCGAAGTTGCAGAAGCGCGCAGGGCAGGTCGGGTTCGACTGGCCTGACGCCTTGCCGGTGCTCGACAAAGTGCGCGAAGAGCTCGATGAAGTGCTCGAAGCCATGGCCGACAATGACTCGGTAGCGATTGCCGATGAAGTCGGTGATNTGTTGTTTTCCGTGGTCAATCTGGCGCGTCATCTCAAGGTCGATCCCGAAACTGCACTGCGTGGCGCCAACAGCAAGTTCGAAAGACGCTTCCGTTTTATCGAACAGGCATTGCGCGACACCCACCGTCCCATAGAANATTGCACCCTCGAAGAGTTGGACGCCTTNTGGGGCGAAGCCAAACGTCAGGAAAAGAATTTGCCCAGCTGCGGTTGAGCAGTTGCCTAAGTGAGTAATAAGCACCATGAGCATTTCCCTTCGCGACCAGTTGCTCAAAGCAGGGCTGGTCAACCAGAAGCAGGCCAAACAGGTCGGCAAAGAGAAGCAGAAACAGCAGCGTCTGGCCCACAAAGGTCAGATCGAACTCGATGACTCGCAGCAGCGGGCGGCTCAGGAAGCCATGGCCGAGAAGGTCAAGCGCGATCAGGAGCTGAACCGTCAGCAACAGGAGAAGGCCGAGGCCAAGGCTCGCGCTGCTCAGGTCAAACAGTTGATCGAAGTCTCGCGTCTGCCGAAGCTGACGACCGAGGACTACTACAACTTCGTCGACGACAAGAAGGTCAAGCGCATCTGCGTCAACACCCTGATGCGCAACAAGCTCAGCAGCGGTTCGCTGGCCATCGTNCACCACGCCGGCGGTTATGAAGTGATCCCGCGTGAGGCGGCCCTGAAGATCCAGGAGCGCGANCCACAGCGTATCGTGCAGATGAACGTGAAGACCGAAGAAGTCGCTGTCGAGGACGATCCGTACGCGGCCTATCAGATCCCGGACGATCTGATGTGGTAAGCCGTTAAAGGCTGCAACAACGACAAACCCCGCTCATGGCGGGGTTTGTCGTTTTCAATGCTGTCATTGCTTATGCGGATTGGAGCGCTCGTTGCTGCTCCAGTTTTTCCAGTTCGGCCTTGTAGCTGTGGGCATCGGTTTCGGAGTGGAACATCCCCACCAGCATGTCTTGTTGGTGCACGTCCCAGATCCGGATACCGGCGGCTACGCCTTCGTGGGACTTATGTGAATCGTCGCGTTCAGTTACTTTTACAGTCATCTGCTAGCTCCAATCTCTGTTATCTGCAGCAAGGCGTGTGCAGGACTCCGTTATATGTTTGGTTAGCCTGCTAAGTAAACGACTGGGTTTGGTAACGGACTTTTGCAAAAACAGAGAAAATCCTGCAGCCCTTGAAGCGCGCGGCATTCGGTCGCAGGCCGCTGAGTTTCATGACAAAAGCTTCATGTTCGCATTGAAGAAAATGTCTGGCTTCACACAAAACCTGTGGGAGTGAGCCTGCTCGCGATAGCGGTCTTATTCATACAGAAATGTTGAATGTGGTGCCGTCATCGCGAGCAGGCTCGCTCCCACAGGGATTGCGGTGTTCAATCTTTCAGGCACAAAAAAACGCCCCGAACCAGTCGGGGCGTTTTTGTGTGCAGCGTAGCGGGGGAGGTATTACTTACCGGCCCAGCGCTTCAGTACCAGCGTGGCATTGGTGCCGCCGAAGCCAAAGCTGTTGCTCATCACGGTGTTGATGGTGGCGTCTTCACGAGTCTTGGTCAGGATCGGCATGTCAGCCACTTCCGGGTCCAGTTCGTCGATGTTGGCGGAACCCGCCATGAAGTTGCCTTCCATCATCAGCAGGCAGTAGATCGCTTCGTGAACGCCGGCGGCGCCCAGGGAGTGACCCGACAGGCTCTTGGTGGAGCTGATGGCCGGAGCCTTGTCGCCGAACACTTCACGCACACCTTTCATTTCCATGACGTCGCCGACCGGAGTCGAAGTGCCGTGGGTGTTCAGGTAGTCGATCGGAGTGTCAACGGTGGCCATGGCCATCTGCATGCAGCGGATGGCGCCTTCGCCGCTTGGGGCGACCATGTCGTAGCCGTCGGAGGTCGCGCCGTAGCCAACGATTTCCGCGTAGATCTTCGCGCCGCGGGCCAGAGCGTGTTCCAGCTCTTCGACCACGACCATGCCGCCACCGCCGGCGATGACGAAACCGTCACGCTTGGCGTCGTAGGCACGGGAAGCTTTTTCCGGGGTTTCGTTGTACTGGCTGGACAGTGCGCCCATGGCGTCGAACAGGAACGATTGGCTCCAGTGTTCTTCTTCACCGCCNCCGGCGAACACGATGTCCTGCTTGCCCAACTGGATCTGCTCCACAGCGTTACCGATGCAGTGAGCACTGGTGGCGCACGCGGAGGAGATCGAGTAATTCACACCCTTGATCTTGAACGGCGTCGCCAGGCAAGCCGAAACGGTGCTGCCCATGGTCCGCGTGACGCGGTACGGGCCTACACGTTTGACGCCTTTTTCGCGCAGGATGTCCAGCGCTTCCATCTGGTTCAAGGTCGACGCGCCACCGGAACCGGCGATCAGGCCGGTACGCACGTTGGAAACCTGCTCATCGGTCAGACCGGAGTCGGCGATGGCGTCTTTCATGGCCAGGTAGGCGTAAGCCGCCGCGTGGCCGACGAAGCGATAGATCTTGCGATCGATCAGCTCTTCGAGGGGAAGGTCAATGGAGCCGGAAACCTGGCTACGCAGACCCATTTCGGCATATTCCGGGTTGAACCGGATGCCAGGGCGGCTTGCACGCAGGTTAGCGGAGACGGTCTCTTTGTCATTGCCCAGGCACGAAACGATGCCCAGACCAGTGATAACGACGCGGCGCATGCGGATAACCCTTAGAAGTTGTCAGTGGAGGTGAAAACGCCGACCCGAAGGGCTTCGGCGGTGTAGATCTCGCGGCCGTCGACGCTGACCGAACCATCGGCGATGGCCAGGTTCAGCTTGCCCTTCAGTACNCGCTTGATCTGAATGTTATAGGTTACTTTCTTGGCGGTCGGCAGAACCTGACCAAAGAATTTCACTTCGCCCGAACCCAGGGCGCGACCGCGGCCCGGCAGACCTTGCCAGCCGAGGAAGAAACCGACCAGTTGCCACATGGCGTCGAGGCCCAGGCAGCCTGGCATCACCGGATCGCCTTCGAAGTGGCAGGCGAAGAACCACAGGTCCGGAGTGATATCCAGCTCGGCGACCAATTCACCCTTGCCGTACTTGCCACCCTCGGCGCTGATATGGGTGATGCGATCCACCATCAACATGTTCGGGGCGGGCAGTTGTGCGTTACCTGGGCCGAACAGCTCACCGCGACTGCAGCGCAGCAGGTCTTCCCGAGTAAAGGCGTTTTGTTGGGTCATGCGAGCTCCTCAATAGTCCCATGCGGCAGGTGGGGCAAATCTTCCCGGCCGATCGANGCGTTCATGCCTCGAGTCAGCAGCCTACTCATAGACTATTGCGTTGTGGTGAAAGTCACAGCACCAAGGACATGAATGTACACTTGTGCACTGAAATTATTATTCAAGCCCCTTTTCGGGCCTGTTCGGGTGCCTAAGACTGCCGCACTTTCGCCTTTCACGCCAGTCGCAGATAGCCGAAAGGCCTGCACTACTGCACCCAGCGCTGCAGAATTTGCTGCAAATCTGTGCGTTTGAAGGGCTTGGCCAGGTAATCGTTCATTCCCGCCGATAAACAGGCTTCGCGGTCACCCTGCAAGGCGTTGGCGGTCAGCGCGATGATCGGCAAGTCTGTGCAGCCGGGTAATTGGCGAATCTGTCGGGTGGCCTCGTAGCCGTCGATGATCGGTAGCCGGCAGTCCATCAGAATCGCTTCGAAAATCAGACTCTCCGCACTGCGCACTGCCTGGGCGCCATCAGTGACGACGCTGACAGTAAAGCCCAGACTGCGCAACATTGCTTCGATGACCGTCTGATTGACCGGATTGTCTTCCACCAGCAACACGTTGCGCCCTTCGCCATCACCGCTGCCGGTCGGTATGCGCGGCACCAGCACGGGCAGCGTCTGTTTATAGAGCGCCAGCGGGATTTCCAGGGTGAACACCGAGCCGCGACCTTCCTCGCTCTGGGCGCGCAACGTGCCGCCCATGCGTTCAGCCAGCGTGCGAGCAATCGGCAGGCCCAGCCCGGTGCCCCCGTAACGCCTCGAAATAGAACTGTCGGCCTGCTGGAAGGCGTTGAACATCAATTCCAGGCTTTCAGCCGAGATACCAATCCCGCTGTCGCGCACAGTGCAGGTGAACCACAGCAATTCGTGATCCAGCGACTGCCATTGCGGTTCGATGCTGACGCGGCCCTGTTCGGTGAATTTCAGCGCATTGCCGATCAGGTTGACCAGGATCTGCCGGATCCGCGTCGGGTCGCCCTGCACCTGCAACGCGCGCATGTCGTCCGGAATCGACAGCGCCAGGTCGAGCCCGCGTTGCATGGCGCCGTGCGAGAACGACTGGGCGCAACTGCCGATCAGGTCTGCGAGGTTGAATGGAATGTGTTCCAGCTCCAGTTCCGAACGCTCGATGCGCGAGAAATCCAGAATGTCGTTGATGACTTTGAGCAGGTGTTCGGTGGACTCCGAGGCAAGCGCCGCGTATTCGACCTGCTCCTCGGTCATCTCGGTGGTTTCCAGCAGTTGCAGCATGCCCAGCACGCCATTCATCGGNGTGCGCAGTTCNTGGCTCATCATCGCAAGGAAATCGGATTTGGCGTTGTTGGCCTTTTCCGCTTCCTCGCGAGTCTGAATCAACTGCGCCATCGCTTGATGCTGTTCGCGACTGGCTTGTTCGAGCCCGTTGGCGAGGTTGTTGATGTGTTGCGACAGCGCGCCCAGTTCAGTGTCGTCGACGATCGGCAGCGGCGTTTTGTAGTCGCCGTCCTGAATCGCCTTGACCGCGTTGCCGATGTCGCGGATCGGTTGTGACAGACTGCCGGCCAATCGCCGGGCGAGCAGAAAAGTAAACAGCAGGGCGAACAGCGCCAGGATCCCGGCCTTGAGCAGGATTTCCTGCTGACGCTGGCTGAAGGCGTCATTGGACAGGCCGACGATCACCCGACCCAGATAATCCTCGCTGGGCGTCGTGTTGGCGACGCGGCTGCCCTGCAGGAAATCATTGTGCAGCTGAATGCGTTGCAGCCGCACCGGGGCCTGGAACACTTCGACCTGGTGCGAGCGGTTGTGGGTTTCCGACGGTTGCTCGACGTACACCAGAATCCGGTTGGCGCTGTCCTGGACTTCCAGAAAGCGCACATTGGGCGTGGCCAGGGTAGCCTTGAGCAAACTGTCGAGCACCTCGTTGTTGCCCGAGATCACCCCGTATTCGGTGGCCGGTGCCAGTTGGTTGGCGATCAGTTGCCCGGTGTGATTGAGCTCCTGACGCAGGTCCTGGATCCGCACGAAGGTGAAGAAACTGATCAACAGCAACGTCAGCAACAGGGCAGGGCCGAGGCTGATGATTTGGGTGCGGGTGTTGATGTCCCAACGACGACGGAAAGTCATGGGTGGCGTTCTCCTGCGGCCAGCTGTGTTGCGACAAACGCATCAGGCATCTGTTCTATACCTAATGAACGAGCCACCTGCGGGTTACTCAAGACTTTGAAATGTTGCGGGTAATGCGCGCGTGGCCATGTCGTTGGTGGTCGGTCGAGCAGCTCATTGAGAATCTCCAGCCAATCACTCTGATCGCTGTAGGTGCTGGCCAGGCTGCCAGCCTTGACGAATCCGGGATTGGGACCGATCAGCGCCATTTGCCGCGCGTAGCTGCTAAGCAGCAGGTTCTTCGCGGTTTTCGGGTTGTACAAATCGGGGTCGTCGAGGCCCAGCAACACGTCGCTGTTTTTCAGCAGAGTCTGCAATGGTCGGCTGTCATTGGTGTTGTCCCAACGCTGGGTAACCACCTCAAGGCCCAGGGAGTGGGCGGCCTGATGCAATTCTTCCAACAGGAATTCGCTGTGGCTGTCGAAGAGCACACCCACGCGTTTGGCATGGGGCAGGAGGAGCCGGGTCAGACGTAATTGCCGGTCCAGAGGCTGATCGCTCCAAAGCAGGCTGAGGTGTGAGGGCAGGGTGGTCCCCAGACGCTGGCGGGCTTGCAGGCGGCTGATGCGCAGGACCAACGTCGCCGGGCCTTGGGAGTCTTGCAGGCGCCAGTCGAGGCTTGGCAGGTCGAGCAGAATCAGACGGGTACCGGCGGGCAGTTTGCCTGGCTCCGGCAGNCTGGCCAGTGTCTGGAAACGCACGCTGTCGTCAGGGCGCATCTCGTGCAGGGCCTGGACGAAGGATTGCGCGCCGGGGCTGTCCTCGGCGCCGGTCAGCAAAATGTCCGCGGCGCTGGCCGCCAGGCTGCTCAGCAGTCCGGCAAACACCAGGCACAGCCCGGCCAGCAGGCGGCCAAGGATTGGCGTCTTGCGTGACGGGCTATACCGCATCTTAGAACGCCAGCTCTGCGCTGAAGTAAAGCACCCGGCGCTCGTCGTAGTTATTGTCGACGAAGGTTGTGGGCTGACTGTCGAGGCGTTGCTGGAGCACGCCGGCCAGTTCCAGGCTGGCCTTGCCCAGGCCGATGCGTTTGGCGATGCGCGTGTCGACCCGTTCGAAGCGGTAGCCGTTCAGGGCATCGTCACCATAGTAGAAGAGCGCACTGTTCCAGCCGTGGCCCCAGTTGTGCAGCCACCCGGCGGAACCGCTGTTTCGGGCGGTCTGTTGGGCATCCTGCGGGTTGCTCGCCTCGGCATCGACGTAGGCATACGTCAGGCGCAGGCGATCGGCGCTGCTGATTCTCCAGTCGAGCTGGGTTTCTGCCCCGGAGAAGCGCGCGCTGTTTGAGTTGCTGGCGATGTACTGATTGTTGCGCAGCGGTTCGCTGATCATCCCGGTGATTTCGTCGTAGAACAGTTTCACATCGACCGCCAGCCCCACTTCGGCAAAGTAGCCGTTATAGCCCAGCTCCCGGGAGCGCATGTATTCCTGTTCGAGGTTGCCGGGGCCACGGGTCTTGACGAAATAACGGGCACTGGACTGGCCATAGGCGCTGGGTCGCAGGTTCTTTACCTGATAGCTCCAGTTGACGTTGTTCTCGAACATGTCCGGCGAGCGGATGGCTTCCGAATACACCGCTCGCAGGCCATGGCGCGGGTTGATCAGGTAGTTGACTGCCACTCGAGGGGTGAGCGAACTGCCGATCAATTGCGTGTCTTCGAACATCGCACCGCCCTGCAGCAACCAATGCTCGGTGGCGCGCCACTCGAGCTGGCCGAACGCCCGCCAGGTGGTGTCGTCGAGGGTGCCATTGAAGTAGGTCTCGGAATCTGCCCGGTCGTAACGATAGTTCATGCCGCTGACCAGCCGCAGACTGTCGGACAGGCTGAGGGTGTCCTGTAATTCAAGGTCGTAGCGCGATTCCCGGGTGCTCTGGTCAATATCGCCACAGAGGGTTTGCCGGGCGCCGTTTCGCCATTGGTCGAGCACTTGATTGGCCAGTGCGCGCTGGGTCGGGTCACCTGCGGGCGCGCCGGGGCCGGTGTAGCGCTCCATGTTGCGTGCCAGGCGTTCGGTGTAATTCGGGTTGAGCTGCCAGAGTTCGGTCAACTGCGGGCTGAACGAAACTTCGGCATCGCAGGCACGCCAGGTCTGCTGACGATCCCAGTGCTGCGCCGAGCCCTGGATGTAAAGGCTGTGATCGGGATTGATGTCGAGGTTCCAGCGCAGCGAGCCGGCGTAGTCCTTGGCGACGACGTCGGAATTGTTCCCGGCAGCGGTAATCCCCGAGAAGACCGGGCGGTAGGTATACGGCCGCTGGTTGCTCCCGTCCTTGGCATTCAATTGCCAGTCGATACTCTGGTTTTCAGTGAGCGTCTGGCTGACGGCGAGGTTGAAGCGGTTCAAGCGGCGGCTGTCGCGGTAGTCGGCGCCATTGCGGTCCGAGTCGAAGCCGTCGTCTTGCTGGCCGGACAGTGACAGGCGCAGGTCGCCGCCGTCCCAGCCCACGCCCTGGCTGGCGTAAAAGTCGTCGATGCCGCGCTGCCCACGGGTGACTTTCATTCGCGTGCCGTGGCTGTCGGCCGGATTGCGCGTGATGATGTTGACCACCGCCATCAGCGCATTGGCGCCATAGCTGACGGTGTTCGGGCCACGGAAAACTTCGATGCGTTCGATGTCTTCCAGGGCCACCGGAATGTCACTCCAGTCCACGGTGGCCAGGCCTGCGCGGTACACCGAGCGGCCGTCGATCAACACTTGCATGCGTCGCGCTTCGGTCGCATTGGTGCCGTGATAGTTCACCGCCGCCTGGTTGCCGTTGATGTTGCCGACCATCATTCCCGGCACCAGTCGCAGCAACTCACTGATGTCCCGGGCGCCACTGGCGGTGATCAGTTCGCTGTCGATCACTGTCATGCTCCCCGGTACTGCGGCCGGCGACTGCTTGAGTCGCGTCGCGGTCAATACTTGCGGCAGCGGCTCGCTGTCGAGGAACAAGTCGTCGGCAAGCAATGGCGAGCTGAACATCAGCGCCAGTACCAGCGGCGAGC
>Ga0065714_10002517_pt1 | contig 15265 bp, 9 predicted proteins | sample MisRhiReplicate2_FD_59101 | JGI IMG/M metagenome (GOLD analysis project Ga0065714, IMG submission 59101) | Miscanthus rhizosphere microbial communities from Kellogg Biological Station, MSU, sample Rhizosphere Soil Replicate 2: eDNA_1 v2... | ecosystem: Host-associated > Plants > Roots >...
ATAATCCGGATTATCCGGCGAATGGCTTCTCGAAAACCAGGGATTCATCTCAATACAACCTTGTGAAGCCATCCATAGCAATGCAGCTTCGTCATTTCCTAACAGGTATTCCTTAGCCTCCCCGTCACTAGTGGTGTAAGGAAAGGTATCTGCCCATTCTGGTGCTTTCCCTTTTACATCCTTTTGATAAAAACTATTGGCATGAATTCCTCCCGGGAAACGATTCAGCGACATCGGTCTGTCCTTCAGGTACGGTACAATAAAATCGGCTACCTGGTAATAATAATTCAACATATCGCGTTTGGTCACTTTATCTTCCGGCCAGTACAGTTTACTCAAATGGGTAAACTTTAACTCATGACCATTTACTTTACGCACTTGAGTTTCGTCTTTGGGGTTTAATAATGTCTTACGTCCGGTAGGTTTTGGCGGCCTGACTGCTATAACGCTCTGATTTTTATGCAGCGATTCGGTCTCTTCCAGGCCCGACTGTTCAGCATGTACGATTGCTTTTGTTTCCACTGCTGCCTCCCTCAGCACCTCTTTAGCTTTCTTATCTACCCGCATACCCTGAAAAGAAGGATGACGAAATACCCCATCACTCGTTACCTCTGTAAAAGCCACTTCGCAAACCAGTTCCGGCTTAAGCCAGGTTGCCTTCGCCTTTGGGGGATCAGGACGAAATCTGGAAGGCTTATTCACATCAGGAATTGCTAAAAAAGGACTCTTATCCGTAATCAACGGCTTAAACTGCGCCATCATTTCTTTCTGATCCTTATCGTTGAAACCAGTCCCCACTTTGCCTACATATTGCAATTGATCATCCTGATAGATTCCCAACAGCAACGAACTGAATTGTTTGGAGGTGCCTTCGTTTTTAGTAAACCCGGCAATCACTACCTCCTGTCGCAGCTTCACCTTGATCTTCAGCCATTCCGAGGATCGATTATTTTTTACATACAGACTGTCCGCCTTTTTAGCGATAATGCCCTCCAGCCCCATTTTTATGGCAGCATCGAAAAATTCTGTACCCTTGGCTTTAAACACTTTGCTCAACCGAATCCGGTCATCACCCTGAGGCAGCACATGGGCTAAGATCGCCTGCCTTTCATGTAATGGCAGTCCTGTTAAATCCTTGCCATCGTACCAAATCAGATCAAATACGTAATATACCAGCTCACCATCCGCCTCACTCCGCCAATTTTGCAGGTTACCAAAATTGGAAATCCCTTTTTCATTGATCACCAGTATTTCCCCGTCTATCACAATATCCATTTTCCAACCCTGCATCAATTTATAAATGGGATAGAATTTATCGTTGAACTGTTTATTGTTTCTGGACAAAAGCTGCACATCCCCGTTTTTCANACAGAAGCCTAAAGCCCTGTAACCATCCCATTTAACTTCGTATACCCATTCAGGATCATCAAAAGGCNCATCAACTAAAGTGGCAAGCATGGGCTGCATACCAATGGGAATTTTTGATTTTATTCCCTTTTTTAACAGCGCCTTCACATCGGCAGAAATTTTCGTATCCTTAACAACTTCAGCGTGTTCAGTGAAGTTAGCTTCCACTACTTGTTCCGCTATTTTTTTTCCTTTTAAGCTCATGACCAGGTAGTTAAATGATGAATCCTATGGCTAGGCAATAACCATTGATAAGATGAAAATGTTTGAAATCACTTACCTGTACTGGATTTTTATAAATCCTGCTTGAACAATTAGATATTGGTTTCTTATGACAAACATTCTAATACTGAACCTGTTACATTATAACAGTACTAATTTTTAAAACATGAAGACCAAAGTAAAAGAAGGTAAAAAAATTCGTAAAAACTCTCTTTGGGGCAAGATCTCGCATTATTTTCATTCAGATGAAGACTTTAGAGAGGATAAAGATTGGGGCAAATCAAAATCGCCTGAAAGTGATATAATATTACCTAAAGCATTAAAGGAGCACTCAATCGACTTAAATTAAAATTTATACTAAAGGGTTTTTCTGATCGAACAGACCTTTAGAGGGAATACCTAAAATGGCCGAATAAACATTTACTACAAATGAAATTATTCAGCCATTTATTTTTCATTGAGGAAATTATTACTTTAATTTCTCCTTGTATTTTGCCAATTCTGCCTCATATTCTTTCACGGTTTCTTCCAGTATAAAACCTGCGAACTTCCCGTTCTTAAGGTATTCCTTTGCTTTCGCTATCGCGATCTCTTGTGCTTCTACCGCTCCTTTGTAATCACCCATGTTCACATAAGCCCCCGCAATGAACTTATACATCAATGAAGCGGGCTGTGGATTATCAGCCAACCTTTTTAAAATATCAATCCCATAAAGATAAGAATCTTTCGAAAGGCCTGGTTTATTCGCTAAAACAGCACCAACGGAACCTGAGTAGCCGACACTAGGATCCGACTGCCACTCTTTAACAAATTTCATCGCAGCTTCCTCCCCTGAAGCGTCGAAAAGAGTCGTAAACTTCGTGAAATTCAGTGGGCCTGCCATTACAGGACTGATGTGTTTAACTGCACTATCAATTATTCCAATTGCTTTAGCATACTCCTTATTTGCTATAGCTTTTTCAACCTCTTTCATTGCAGTTGTGTAGATCAACTCATCCTTCGATGGTGCTTTACTAGCTTCTTCAACAGCAGCTTTGCGTGCCTCAGCAACATTATAGTTTCCGTGAAGCACAACATTTACAATAGAGTCTAATTTAATCGGATGGCCTATCCATTGTATAATACCGTCCTTCACCATTATGGTAGTTGGAATACCACCTTGTCCTGCCGCCTTCATCCATTTATTCCCCATGTGTTCATCTTTCGTATCAGTGGTCACATTGAAAGCCATTTTATCCCCCATGCCCTTAACGAATTTGGTCACCTTTGGAAGTAAAGCCTCATAAGGCGTCTTACCCGACTTATCTTCCCAAATATTTACCGCAACCACAGTTAAATCTTTTGCATGTGCTTTTGCAAATTCAGACAAATGCGGCATTGACATAATACAAGGCCCGCACCAGGTTGCCCAAAACTCAAACAAATACAAGTGTCCCTTTTTGTACGCTTTAATTGGGGTACCTTTCACCCAGGAACCATACTTCAATTCCGGAGCCTTATCTCCGATTATCAATTCCGGAGCTTTCTGGTTTTGAGCTTCGATGTTAGTATTAAAAACCAACAGCAATGCAAGAACAGTTCCCGCTTTTGTTAAATTCATTCTTTTCTTATTCATAATATTTTTATTAGTTTATCAGTTGTACAGACCAAAAAGAATCTAATGATCAGTGTTTTGCGTTCGCTTTTTTCTGATATTCATCAGCTTTTTTCTGGTAATCACTGATTACACCATCCGTCATAATAGGTCCCCATTGCGGGTCAGTTTTCAGCATTTTAGCCACTTCCACAGTCTTCTTTTGGGTTTCGGCAGCATCTTTATAGAACCCGCCTCTGGCCTGAAAGTCGGCCAAGATCTCCAGAAGTTTCGGGTTTTTCCCATCATCCCACTTTTTCACGGATGTGATACAAAACTCGATGACAGATTGAGGTAAATTCTCCGTGGTCATCAAATTAGCTATTAACACTTGCCCAGGGATCTTATCCTTCTGTAACTCATTTGCGTAAGCAATTGCCTTCTCCTCACTATAATGCTTCAAAAGCATCATAAATTTATCTGAGGTAAACATATACCTGTTATCCGGAAACCTAGCGATGGCCTCGTCAGCAAGCTTTAAAGCTTTATCGTAATCTTTTGCCGCCTCGGCGTCTTTATAAAGTTTGATTGCAGCGTTAAAACCGGCCTGCATATCAGCCATCTTTCTCTCCTGATCATCATATTTCTGTTTTTCAGCCTGAACATTGTAGACACCCGAATTTACCGCTACAAGTATAGAGTCCAGATAGTGCGGATGACCTATCCAGGCAATTTTTCCGTTCTGAACAACGAATGACGAAGGGATACCGCCAATACCCGCAGCTTTAAGCCAGTTGTTGCCCATATCCTCAGCCGTATTGTCGGTAATGACATTGTAAGTTAACCGACCCAATTTATACTGATCCTGTACAAATTTGGTAACTTTTGGAAGGTAAGATTGCTGGTCCTTATTACCGCCATGTTGATTTTCCCACACATCACAACCGATAAATTCGATCTTTCCGGTATATTTTTTTGCGAGTTCTGACAGATGTGGCATGGCTGCGATGCAAGGGCCACACCAGGTTGCCCAAAATTCAATTACATAGGTTTTGTTAGGATCTATGGAGGTAATTGGGTTCGCGCCTTGAATCCATTTGGAATATTTTAGCATAGGTGCATCGTCACCTACGGATAAACGCTTTTTATCCTGTGCCTTCATCTGTAGCGTACAAATCGCTAGTACAGCAAACGTACCGAAAACACGCTTCGCTATCGTTTTCATTTTTTCTGATTTATGGTTCATGCTTATGTTGTATTTGGTATTGAGACCATAAAAAAGGTCCCACCCCTTTATGGCCTGTTAAAATTTAAAATAAAAATCAATGAAGGGTTCGACAGGTTTTTCCGGTCTCAATCTAAAATTCAGATCAACTATAAACCAAAACAAGAAAACTATTAATGCTAAAAGAGATCACTAAACAAATTAATACAGATATGAAGACAACTATGATCATACGATCCGGAGTAGCAGCAGCCCTGATTTTTCTGGCCGGTACTGTACAAGCTCAATTTAATACCTCACCGACACTGAAAATCGGAGATGCGGCACCTGCCTTTAAAGTAAAAACCTGGTTAAGAGGTGAGCAGGTTAAACAATTTGAAAAAGGAAAAGTATATGTCATCGACTTTTGGGCAACCTGGTGTGGTGGATGTATTGCTTCCTTCCCACACATTAGTGCTATAGGCGAGAAATATAAGGACAAGGTTTCTTTTAGTTCTGTCAGTGTGTATGAAGCGATTGATAGCAGTAAGGTCGATCCCGTAACCAAAGTCACCCAGTTTTTAAAAACACCAAGGGGCCAAAATCTAAAACTAAGTGTGGCAGTAGACGATACTGACAACAGCATGTGGGACGCATGGATTAAACCGCTTCGCCGTGCCGGCCTCCCAACAACATATGTTATCGATCAGGAGGGGAAAATTGCCTGGTTAGATGTTAACCTGGACCATTTGGATTGGGTACTGCAACAAGTGCTTGCGAAAACATGGAACCGGGAGAAAGCCGCTGCTGCGATGCAAGCTAAAGATGCGCTCGAAGATAAAATGATCAGTCTTTATCGCGATCAAAGTAAAGACAAAACAAAGGGTTTCCAGGAAATGTTAAATATGGCACTGGCTTTTGAGCAACAATATCCCGACAGAAAAGATGCCGTAGCTTTTGGAAAATTTTGGGCACTTGCAGAGTTGGACAAAACGAAAATCCCAGCCTTACTTGAAGAAATGGCAGCCAATCCGCTTTCAAGATACATCAACCTTTCCGATGCTTATGGCTTAACTTTGAGAAGAAAAGACCTGACAAAACGTGACTATACCGCTGTTGCAAAAGTGCAGGAACGTTGTTTACAAAACGAACATCCAGGTACGGGCTTTGGAGGTAAAAGTATGAAGGCCTACGAAGAACTCGCTGCAACGTACAACAAAGCCGGCAACACCGTAAAAGCCGTCTCATCCATTGAGAAAGCAATTGCAATGGCTCAAACAGAGAAGGTTGCTCCTGAACAAATTAAAAAACTGAAAGCAACGTTGAGCAAGTACAAAGCTCCGAAAAAATCAAAAAACAGCTAATTATATTATAGGTGGACAAATTAAAGAGGTTGTATCAGAATTGTATTGAAATGTACATTGATACAACCTCTTTAGCTATATTAAGTCAGCAATAAGGTAATGGTAAAAAACAGTCCAAACAGGACAACCAATGATACCAGGGAAAGCACATTGAACAAAATAAACTTGAATATCGTTTTGCCACTTGTTTGTTTATAAAACCGCAACATGGATAAATAAACATACACCGCTGCGTAAATGGAAAGTAACCAAAAAATAAACCAGGCAATATCCACTCCTATGCGAGGTAGCACGACAGATAAGGCCATCATAAACAAGAGCAGAATAAAAGTAAATATGTAGATGTGGATTAAAAAAACAGCATGATCAGAATAATAAAACTGTTTTGAACCACGATATAAGAGGCTCAAATAAAAAGCATAAAGAGGAAGTGAGACAAATAAAAGATAGGGAAGTTTATGCAAAAATTTATCAACGATGCCCGCCAGCATATGGTCGGAATCGCTGTCCGACGACAATTTAATCATCTTTTCCCTGATGTTATCAAACATCAAATTACTTTCCTGGGTTCGCGATGAAGAATTATTGGGTACTATTACCGGATGTTCAACTTTCTTTGTTGATGGATTCGTGACCACAATAATTTCTCCCGGAGCAAAAAATGCAAAAAATACAAAGAAGAATAGCGCCGAGCTAAATAAGTACATCCTGATGGGATGAAAATAACTTGTTCTCCGGCCTGCTGCATATTCGGTTGACAAAAAACCAGGCCTCACAAAAAGATATTTTGTGGTCGCAAAAAATTTACCGTCAAAATGAAAAATGTCTGCTAAAAAATGGGCAACAATACTGCCAAAACTTTCATGTGGTTCTATATTTTCCTGACCACATAAACTGCAATATCTCAATGCTACGGTCGAGCCACAATTCAGGCAGGTATGGTCGTTTCTGGGGTGTCTTTCTGACATCATATAAATAAAGTGTTTCTCCCTCTAATTTAACCAATTAGACTGAAAATAAGGCTAAAAACCTCACCAAAACTGTAACTTTTCCCAGTATTTTATCTTTTATTTTAAATGACATCAGAACATTAAGTTTTATAAAATTTTTCTTGATTTTTCGATGCATTTATCGGATATTTAACATACTCATCATCAACATTTAACTGGGGAAAATTTGTGATTTCAGTATCTTAATTCAGAAGGATTCTTGAGGAGGTTTTTCCATTTAAAACGGAAGATAAATTTGGGTAAAAAGTATGGGAAACTTGAAAGAAATAAAGGATGAAGAATTGATTCTTCTGCTGAACGCAAACGATGAAAAAGCCCTTGTTGAAATTTATGACCGCTACTGGAATAAACTTTTGGCCCAGGCCAGGTGGGACCTACGGGATGAGGTAGATGCCGAGGACTGTGTTCAGGATGTGTTCATTAAATTATGGAACTGCAGAGCAGGCCTTAATTTGAGGCATAAACTTTCCACTTACCTCTACAGAGCAGTTAAAAATCAAACCATTAATATGCTGGCAAAGCGCAACTCAGCGCGCAACCAAATACCCTTCGAAGAAGCGACAGGTATTGAAATCTTTTCACCTTCTGCCGACTCGTCCTTATTAGAAAAAGAGATGCTGCAGATTTTAGAGGCTGCAATTGATGCTTTACCTGATAAATGTTCTAAGATCTACAGGCTAAGCAGAATCGATGGTCAATCCAATAAGGAAATCGCTACACAAATGGATGTGGCTGAAAAAACCGTGGAAGGCCATATTACCCGTGCCATAAAACATATTGCTGCTTATTTCAGTGTGACTACAGCTATACTATTTTTAATCTATATGATTGGTATTTAAACCAAAATGGGGACACCTGGTCCCCACTCTAGTACTTACTTATTATTCAAAAAAGAATTAGTTCTTAGAATATCCGGTATTCTGATCACCAAATTTTGGATTCAAATCAAATTCAGTTACGGGAACTGGGAAATATAATTGCTGATTCAGGGTAATTGTAGGTCTTTCCTGCATAATTAGCGCAAAAGGGAGTCGAATCAATGTCATCCATTCAATGCCATCCTCACCAGTAAAGTTCCGAAGTACTTCCTTGTAATTTTCCACCAATAGACTATTTGGGGTATTCGCGTTAGTAATCGGAGAAAAATTAGTCACCCCAGACCTGGCCTGCACGGTTGTGATCAGTGTTTTGGCTGTTTCCAGATTTCCTGCAGACTTGATAATTGCTTCAGCCTTTAACAAATAAACCTCTGTAACTCGAATAGCATAACAGGTTTCAGTGAGTTCCGACGGTACTCCACCAAAAGGAATAAACTTATTGAAATAATAAGTATTCGGTACAGCGAACGGATCTGAAGTCCCTGCAACCATCCATGTTCCGCGCGGGTCTCCAGCCAGAAGGTCTTTATATTTTTGAGTAGCTACATATAAACTTGAATTACCAGGGTAATAAGAAAAACTCAAATTTCCGCGATCGCTCTGCTGATTCACCTGTGGCTTTGTTCCTAAAATAACTTCCTTACTGGTCAATCCTTTGGCATAGAAGATATCCTTCAGGTTCGATTCCAATACATAAGGGCTATTCTGAAGGACATCATCAGCTATTGCGATCACTTTTGCATAATCCCCAGCCTGTGCACGACACATCAATACGCGCATTTTTAACACTGCGGCAGCCCATTTATTCATATAGAGGTTCGGATTTGTAGTGGGACCATTCGCAATTCCGTAATCAAGATCGCTCAAAATAGCATCATAGGATTCCGCTACAGAACTACGCTGTTTGGGAGCTGTTCCTAATGTAGAAAGTGAAGTTCGCAGCAGCACGCCGTTTTTGCTNTTGATGTTATTCCATTCAGAAAAATACATNAGCAGCTTGAAATTTCCATAAGCCCGAAGGAACATGGCTTCTGCAATGATCTCNTTTTTACGGTTACCCGCAAAAATATTATCAGCTACCTGGTTGATGCCCTCAATTACTCCGTTTGTAGCATTTACTAACTTGTAAGCCGGGCTCCAAAGCTTGTCTACATATTGAGTATTGGCATTATTGTTCACTTGCTCGCCATATCCAGTCCCAAATGCGTAAGTTATCGTTCCTGCTAACATTCCTCCTGAGACATTTTGACTAACCCAGTCGGTTATATTATTTGAATTCACGTTCGCAAAACGATAATAGGCACCATTTAGGGCAACCTGAGCAGATTTTTGATCGGTAATTACTGTACCATCCACTTTTGCATTAGCGGGTGGCTCACTCAATTGTTTATCGCAGGCTGAAAAAGCTATTGTACAGAAAACTGCGATGGCGTATATATGAGACTTGTTCATTGCTTTTTGTTTTAAATAACTAATCATTTCTAAAATCCAAACCTAACACCAAATGTATATTGTCTCATTGAAGGATAAGTCGCGTTGTCCGTATAACCATTAATGAGGCTAAACGGATCATTACTTACTTCAGGATCTGGGCCAGGATAATTGGTAATGGCCAATAAATTGCTGCCGGAAACATAAACCATAGCACTTCTCAACCCCAATCTTTTCGTCAGCTTATCAGCTAACTGGTAGTTTAGGGTAACCGACTTCAATTTGATATACGATGCATCATGTACTTGCAAGTTGGAAACATCTGTATAAATATGATTGCTTTCTTTCAGTCTGATTGTCGGTCTGTCTGAGTTTGGTGCTTGCGGAGTGAAATAAGGCAGTAACGACCGGGTATTTCTATTCCCCAGGTCATCCTGTCCGATGGAGTTCACTTCCGGCAAATACAACAAGTCACCACCATAAGAATAGGTAAACAAGGTCATCAGACTAAACTGTTTATAGGATAGGGAGTTGGTGATACCGCCGTAAAAATCAGGTTGTGCATTGCCAATCACATTACGACTATAGAAACCTTTATAATCCCCCTCTTTTTCCAAGGCATACATCGGAGATCCTATTCCCAAATACGGCACTGCGCCAACTTGCGCGAAAAAATTTTCTGCTTTATAGGCAGCTAACTGTTCCTGGGTTTTGATAACGCCCAGATATTGATAACCGTAGATAAGGCCAACCGATTGACCTTCCCTTAGTACTGTATTACCTATGACTTGCTGATTGAAAAAAGGATCAGCCTGTGCTACAGTATTCGGATCTTGAAAGTCCCTTCCAATATTGCTCACTTTAGAACGGTTTCCAGAGACATTTACAGCCAGGTTCCATGAAAAATCTTTTTTACGGATCAACTCGGCCCTAAGGTCGACTTCTAAGCCCTTATTAGAAATATCCGCAAAGTTTACCAGTGAGGAAACGAAGCCCGTACTGGTAGGTACAGATCTGGACATTAATAATCCTGAAGTATATTTTTCGTAATATCCGATAGATCCGCTGAGCCTGGAACTGAACATTGCAAAATCGATACCTGCGTCTTTTTGCAAAGTACTTTCCCACTTTATCTTATCATTACCCAGTTGAGAAGGGATCAATGCGTTTGCACCACCATAAGATACTGGGGTATATAAGGTATAAAAAAGATTGTTTCCAATGTTTTGTGTACCTGTATAACCTGCTCCTAATCTAAATTTCAGTTCATCTAACCAGGAAACGTCTTTCAGGAACGACTCCTCTTTGGCTCTCCATGCTACACCAAAAGAAGGGAAATAGCCAATTCGATTATTTTTTGGAAATTTAGAGGATTCATCTGATCTGGCAGTCACTGTAAACAAATAGCGATCTTTGAAAGCATAATTGGCGCGGAGATAAAAACTCAACAACGAACTTTGCGCCTCTGCGGCAGTAGGTGCCAGAGCAGTAGCAGCTGAAGACAATCCATTCAGGAAAGTATCGTCAGGAAAACCTTGTCCGCCGGCAGTAAAAGATTTAGAATTGGTTTGCTGCCAGGATGTACCTACAAGCATATTTAACCGATGTTTTTCGTTGAAAGTTTTGTCCCAGGTTAAAGTGTTTTCATAAAAAACATCAGATTGCTGCGTTTGTCCCTGAGTACCAATCCCACCATTTGCGGCAAGAGACTGATTTGTACTATATACTTGAAGTGTAGATGGGATGTAATTTAACTGATGGTAATTAGAATAGTTAACCGAGGCAGTACTCCTGAACTTCAGGTCCCTTAAAATATCATATTCCAATGCCAGTGAACCCAATAATAAGGCCGTTTCTGATTTATTTATTCCCTGTAGCATCGCTACCGGATTCTGAATACCGGTGAATGCTAAATTGTTGAAGAAAGAAATCCGGTTAAAAACTGCGGGAGTACCATCTGCATTGTAAGGTTCGAAGGTTGGCGGGATAAATTGTGCCGAAGCGTAAGTACCGTTGGTGATGTTATTTTTGGTAAAGCTGTAATCCAGGTTGCTGATGATGCGTAACCTGGCTGTAATATCATTGTCCAGACTCACTTTTCCTGAGATACGGGAAAAATCAGTTCCCACTAAAGTACCCGTTTGCCTGGCATAAGCCAAAGAGGTATAATACTTAGAACCTGTTCCACCACCCCTTACACTGATATCTGCATTTTGTGTGCGCCCATTACGGGTAACCAGTTTCATCCAATCGGTATTTGCTGTACCTAAACTAGAAGGATCATTTAAAATACGCGTTGCATCCACATCCGCGGCTCTACCTTGTTCTGTTAGAAAGCTATTTAAATTTCTCGCTCCATCCAGGATATGCTCCTTATACTGATCTGCATTCAGCACTTTTTCAGTAATCGGACTAGATAACCCAGCATAGTAATTGGCTTCCAGCACAGGTTTTTGGTTGGTTTTACCTTTTTTGGTCGTGATGATGACTACACCATTAGCTGCCCTTGATCCGTAAATTGCTGTAGCTGATGCATCCTTTAAAATGTCGATGGTTTCAATGTCATTGATGTTCAATCCGGCAAGGCCGTTAAGGCCACGTGAAAAGGAATTACCCACAGAAGCTAATCCATAGTTTCTGTCTGAGCCCTGGATTTCGTTTGGATTGATCAGATCAGCTCCCCCCTGCATGTATCTGTTTTGTAAGGTTAACTGAACTCCGTCGATTACATACAATGGATCGTTTCCACCAATCAGAGAGCTACCACCCCTAATTCTGATCTTAGCCATCCCACCTGGGGAACCATCAGCCTGCATAACCTGAACACCTGCTGCCTTACCGGCCATCGCCTGATCGATACTGATAAAAGGTGCATTCTTCACCTCATTGACATCAATTGAAGCCACTGATCCTGTAAGGTCTCTTTTTTTCATCGAACCGTAACCAATCATGACTACTTCTTTTAAAGATGTTAAAGATGGCTTTAAATACACCACAATATCCTTGGTGCTTTTTTCGAAGACTCTTACTGTATAAGTTTCATAGCCAATTGCGGAAAAAACAAGGAGCGATCTCGAATCAACATTAGCTAACTTGAAACGTCCTGCGGCATCAGTAGCCGTCCTCTGACCACTTTGCTGTGCAAGCACTGTAACCCCGGGTAAAGGTTTCCCCTCCTCGTCCAATACAACTCCTTGTACATCCACGAATGAATTATCCGTTTTTTCAGATTTAATTTTAGCGCTTAACGAGATGGTTTTATCAATGATTTTGTAGTTAAGCGGCTGATCCTGAAAAATGCGTTGTAAGGTACTTTCTAAAGAAGCGTTATTAACGGTAATTGTTACCGGTTTAGCAGTTTTGAGCAAGGTATTGTTATACATAAACACCATGCCTGACTGGTTTTCAATTTGTTTCATCACCTCTTTTAGCGGCATATTATTAGCCTTTATCTTCAGCTGCGCAAAGGATGATGCAGACACCTGAAGGCAGCCTATAAAGACAATCAGTGATATCAATTGAAGTCGCATGACAATTCGTTTTATAAGGTCTTTGCTTCCTTTTTTATATAAAAAGGGTTGCCGTTGAAAAAAAAACATAATTTTGTATAGTTAGGTTAATTGATTAAAATCTGAACAGGTTTAATTTGTACCGAACTCGCCGGTTAGTGTCTGACCACACTGATCGGCTTTTTTATGGTACTGTACGGTATTGTAATTATTTCTCCATAGTTCCCTTTCCTTGGTTTAGTTCTTTATTGGTTTAGTTTATTGATTAACAGTAAGTATCTTAAGTCCGCCTTCTTCACGCATTGAAAAGCGAATATTGTTTGCTTTTAAAATTTCAAGTAAAGATGAAAGCTTAGAATCTCTTGAAACACCTCCGGTATATACTTCATGGTTTTCCTGACCGGCAAACTCTACTTTAATGTTGTACCATCTGGAAACCTCTCTCATTATTTGTCGTAAACTGGCATCCTCAAATGCAATCATTCCATTTTTCCAGGCAAGTGCTATTCTTGTATTTGCCTGCTGCACCTGGATATCATTTCTTTCCGAACTAACAGCCTGCTCCCCGGGTTTGATAACCGTATTTTTAGCAGCAGAAGATACCCGCACCGATCCTTGCAATAATGTGGTTAAGGTTCTTGGTTCATCCTCGTAAGCACTAATATTAAAATGCGTACCGAGCACTTCTATATTCTGGCGGGATGTGTTCACCCTAAACGGACGGGCTGCGTCATGGGCTACTTCAAAATAAGCTTCGCCTTTCAATCTAATCCTACGTTCGGTACTGCTGAATCGTTCGGGAAAACTCAGCGTTGATGCAGCATTCAACCATACATGTGTACCATCTGGGAGTATGACTTCATACTGTCCCCCTGCTGGTGTGCTTAACACGCTCATCTTATTACCTGCATTTGATGATTGAACAGGTGAAGCTTCATACACCAACATATTGTCTTCACTTTTAGACGCTGATACACCATTTAAGTTAGTAATCACTCCAGCATTTACGGTAGATAAATCTATCTTTTGACCATTTGACAAGGTAAGATATGCTCTGTTCATCCCAGGACTCGCTTCGGCATTTTTAAGCACAACGATTTGATCTGCTTTGGGTTCATTGGATTGATTAAGGAAAAGCCATACTGCGGAGAAGATAATCAAAACAGCTGCAGCCGCTATCCAACGGTAAGGAAGTTTTCTGACTTGCTGTTCTGGAACATCGTGTCCGGATATATGAGCACTTATATGCGCCAGCATTCTTGCTTTTACTGCTTCACTCTTTCCACTTTCCTGTTCCTCCAGCTCTTCAGCAATCTGTCCATACCAGGACAAGAAGTCTTTTCTTTCTGTTTCTGAAAGATTTCCCTCTTTATATTTTGTAGCCAGTAACGCTATATATTCTTCTGAAAACTGCTCCATCTTACTGTTAATTTATTAGTTAGACAGCAAATAACGGCATACCCCTCTATTGATTAACTTTTTTTTTCAAAAAAACGTAACAACGGTCATCCACGTAAATCTAAGCCAGACTTGGTTTGGATACTGGCAACTCAAGCTTTTTTTATTAATTTGGCTCTGATTAAACGCTAAACGATGGTTGAATGAACCGAAAAAAAAACACCTTATTTTTCATCACATGTATTGCATTTCTTTTTTCGTGTTCATCAACAAAAAATGGAACACAGGTAATAAAAGCAAATAGCGCACCTGAAAAATCCGACTCTCTTTATAAAGAAATTGAAAGGTTGGGTTTGGAATTAACCAAAAAAGAAAATGTTCCTGGCTTGGCAGTAGCAGTTATCCGAAATGGAAAAATTGCATGGATACAATGTATCGGATATGCTGATGCGGCAACTAAGAAACCTGTAACGAAACAAACAATTTTTAATGTTGGCTCTGTTTCCAAAGTAGTATCTGCATGGGGTTTTATGCAATTGACTGAAAAAGGACTCGTCAATTTAGATGCTCCCGTGAATCAATCTTTAACACGTTGGACAATACCACAGTCCTCATATAACCTATCAAAAGTTACATTGCGACGCATACTCAGTCATACAGCTGGTCTCTCGGTACACGGATATGGAGGCGCTGAGCAAGGAACCAAATTGCTCAGTTTAGAAGAATCTCTCGAAGGAAAAACGAAGAGAAATGGGGAAAGTGTACGCCTGATCAGTGAGCCGGGAACGAAATGGAAATATTCTGGTGGCGGTTATACGCTTGCGCAATTACTTCTTGAAGAAAATACAAAGGAAAACTTTGCCGCCTATATGAAAAAGCATGTCTTCAAACCCCTAGGCTTAATTCATACCAATTATGACTGGACAGAAGAAATGATGTCTAATTCTGCAACGGCTTATGATACCATAGGATCTCCAATAAAGAATAGAATATTTACAGAGCAGGCTGCTGCAGGGCTGCAAACAACTATTTTAGACTTAGCTCATTTCGCTGAGCTATCAATTACAAAGAATCCCAGTCAATTAAATAAAGTTTTGGGGCCTGAAACTATACAACTAATGGAACAACCCGTCCCACCCTTTTCTAACGAAGGAGAAAGTGGCCTTGGATATCGTTTCATGAATTATGAAGGTTTTCGAACAATTGGACACACTGGTGAAAATGAGGGCTGGAGTGCCGCAATGTTTATGCATTTACCGACCAAAAGTG
>Ga0065714_10064930_pt1 | contig 15265 bp, 10 predicted proteins | sample MisRhiReplicate2_FD_59101 | JGI IMG/M metagenome (GOLD analysis project Ga0065714, IMG submission 59101) | Miscanthus rhizosphere microbial communities from Kellogg Biological Station, MSU, sample Rhizosphere Soil Replicate 2: eDNA_1 v2... | ecosystem: Host-associated > Plants > Roots >...
TCGCTATTACGAAGTCCCAATATAAGTTTAGTTTCACTATGTGTTTGCCCTTCCATACCAGCTTCTTTCACTCATGCAAGGTAAAAATAACTCGGCAATTTGCCTTTACATAACGAAAAATAAAAAAATAAATTTCGACTAGTTATATTTCCCTTCAGGCGTGTATTACCTATATTATCTCATTATAATATTATGGAAAATAGCTTCGATAGATCAAGAGTACGTCAATTGCTAGTCGCTTATGTTAGTAATAATATACCGTACGGCGATTATAACGAGTTAATGGATTATATGCAGGATGCTAAGCACAACACCAGATTATATGGTTTTATGGAGCAGGTATGGAATGCTCAGTCTGTAGCCCAACCTTTTACTGAATTAGAATCTGAAGTGTTGTACCAGCAGATTTTAAGCGATAAACGTTTCTCCGGAGTAACTGTTAAAATTAAAACACCTGTTTATAAAATATGGTACGGTATTGCCGCAAGTCTGGCACTGTTGACACTGACTGCTGTCCTGATGCTTAATAACAGTGGATTTTTTAAAGAGAAGGAATTCATATCAAAAAATATTATAAAAAATGACATTAAGCCCGGTACCAGTAAGGCTGTATTAACTTTAGGCAATGGTAGCCGGGTGATGTTAACCAGTGCCGGTAATGATTCCTTAATGAAAAATGCTTCCAACATTGCAAAAGCTTCAGATGGTCAGCTGGTTTATGATCATTCGGTTAAAGCTGGTCGGTTGACTTATAATACCATTGAAACGCCCAGGGGAGGGCAATACCAGATTACACTTCCCGACGGAACGAAAGTGTGGTTAAATACGGCTTCCAGGTTAAAATATCCCGAGAACTTTTTGGGACAGCCTAAACGTGAGGTGGAGCTAACAGGCGAAGCTTATTTTGAAGTGGCGCACAACAAGCAACAATCTTTTGTCGTGAAAACTGATAAACAGGATGTTACAGTGTTGGGGACTCATTTTAACGTCAACAGTTATCCTGAAGAAAATGAAACGAGAACCACTTTGCTTGAGGGCTCAGTTAAAATAGCAAAAAGTCTGGCTAAAGATCAACAGAATACATTAATTTTGATACCGGGGCAACAATCTGTGTTAAGGGCAGATAGGTTCACTGTTCAGCCAGCTGATCTGGAAGTTGCAATGGCCTGGAAAAACGGTTACTTTATATTTAAGGATGAGGATTTACACAGTATTATGCGTAAGATATCGCGCTGGTATGACGTTGAAGTAGTTTACGGCAGTAACATCCCTGATAAACGTTATGAAGGGTCAATTTCACAATTTAAAAATGTATCTGAAATATTGAGAAAGTTCGAATTAACAGGAGGTGTTCACTTTAAAGTAGAAGGAAGGAGGATTACCGTTATGCCATAACCTATACCTAATAACGGTAACTGAAAAAACCAGGAGTGATTGGAGTCACCCCCGGTAAATTTAGGTTACCCTTTAAAAATTGTCTTCACACAACCATATCAACTAACCTAAACAACTCAAATGTATGAAATTTTACATTCAATTGAGGCGTAAGCTACTGCTTTGCACTTCAACCAACAGAATATTATCTAGACAAACAGTAATGCGGATAAACCTAACCTGTATACTGCTCTTAATTACGCTAATGCAGGTAGCTGCATCTGGCTTTGCACAAAAATTAACCTTATCAAAAAAGAACATTACGCTGGAACAGCTGTTCAGAGAAATCAAAGCGCAGAGCGGTTACGATTTCTTATACGAACCACAGGAATTGAAAAGCGCCAGACGTATTAACATTAATGTAAAAGGTGTTCAGCTAAAAAGTGTACTTGACGAGGCTTTTCATCAGCAGCCGCTCAGTTACTCCATCGACCAGAATACCATTGTCGTAAGGAGAAAGGAAAAATCCTTTATAGACGTTATTGGCGATTATTTAAAAAAAATAAACATCAGCGGAAAAGTAACAGATGAGAAGGGAAATCCTTTGCCTGGTGCAACTGTGAGGGTAAAAAGTTCAAACAGGGCCGTTATTACCAATGCACAGGGAAATTTTCAGTTAAATGATGTAGAAGAAGGTGCTGTACTTGTTGTTTCGTATATTGGGTATAAACCCAAAGAAGTACCGGCAAGATCTGGCTTTATGGATGTTGTTCTTGACGTAACATCAGCGGAACTGGCTTCTGTAGTAGTGGTAAGTACCGGTTACCAGAGCCTTCCGAAGGAACGTGCTACCGGTGCTTTTGGAACAGTTGGCAGAGCTGCCCTGGATCACCGCCCGGTTTCAAATCTTTCCTCAGCACTTCAGGGAATGGTTGCTGGTATGCAGGCCAAAGAAAAAGAAGATGGGAGTGTCGACTTTCTGATCAGAGGGAATAGTTCCTTATATGCGGAAAGCCGCCCTCTGGTAGTTGTAGATGGTTTCCCAATTTCAGGAAGTGATTTCTCTGATATTAATCCAAACGATGTGGAATCTATTACCGTATTAAAAGATGCTGCCGCTGCTTCCATCTGGGGAGCACGTTCCGCAAACGGGGTAATTGTAGTTACTACAAAACGACTTAAGGGAGCAAGCAAGCTCAGTGTAGAAGGAAGTGCTTTCTCCAGAATCGCCAATAAGGTTGATCTGAACCAGGTACTTACGCAGGCTAACTCTGCGGATCATGTTGCTTATGAACGTAAGGCTTTCGAAAACAACTGGGTGCTTTTTCCTTATGCAGATTCATTTGGAGATGTGACCAATTCGCTTACCCTGGCACAAGAACTATTGTATGCAAACAGGGCCGGAAAATTAAGTCTGGCAGATATGAATGCAGGACTTGAACGTGTGAGCAAGATCGACAACCGTTCGCAAATCCGTGATCTGTTGTTGCAAAAAGCTATCCTGAACCAGTACAATGTAAATATCCAAACCGGTACCGAACGTTCCAAAACTTATGCTTCGGTAATGTATGAAAAAAATAAAGGTGCTTATGTAAAGAATGGATATGATCGTTTTAATTTAAACTTTAACAATGATTTTAAAATCACAAAGTTTTTAAATTTTAACCTGTCGGCTAATATGCAATACAGGAATCAGGAGACCAGTGGTGCAACGCTCGCTGAGATAGGAGAAGTATCTCCTTATGAAGTACTGCTGAATCCGGACGGTAGCTATGGAACAAATTTAAATACCTATAACAGGGAGCAGCTTTCACTTATTCCAACGGGTAAATTTCCATATGCAGATTGGTCTTATAATCTTTTGAGGGAAGTAAAGGGCAGGAGTCGCAAAAACCAGGTTTTAAGCAGCAGGGTACAAGCCGGACTAAATCTGAGCATCATTAAAGGATTAACTTTTGATACCAGGTTTCAGTATGAACGTTCGAAAACAGACTATGAAGAGATTTATGACGAAAATACCTTCTATGTAAGAAGTCTGATCAATAGCATGACTAATTATGACGACGCTACCAAGACCGTCGGGAAATCCTATATTCCAAAAGGTGGTATCTTAAGACCGAAAGAATTTTTTAATCCAAACGGCACTCCTTATGATGTAAGTAACATTGATCTGGAAAGTTACCTGATCCGAAATCAGTTTAATTATGATAAGAAGATTGGAGAAAAACACAATATATCCGCAATTGCCGGAATGGAGATATCCAAATACACCACTTCCAGAAGGGCTAATCCATACGTTTATGGATACTTTTCTGATAAGTTACAAGCCACAACACCTCCTTATGGTTACGGAAGTTCTGTTGATCAGTTTACTGATTTCGAGGGTAATTCAGGTGTAACGGTTCCGGGTGGAAATACAGTATTTAACTGGGGACGTGATAAATATGTTTCCTTTTATGGAAATGCTTCCTATACCTATGACAATAAATATACGGTAAGCGGCAGTGTACGAAGTGATGCTTCTAATTTCATCACAGATGATCCTCAGTTACGCTGGTCGCCCTTATGGTCGGTTGGTGCAAAATGGAATATGCTAAACGAAGACTTTATGTCGAAAGGCGGCATTTTTAACCGTCTTGAACTGCGTTTAACCTATGGTAAAAATGGAAATGTTGAGAATTCAACTTCTACCAAAGCGCTCTTAAATGTTGGTACCAGCCTTAATGCTAATACAGGTACCATTACAGCAACGGTGGCTGACAATGGAAATCCGTTCCTGCGTTGGGAAAAGACAACAAGTACAAACTTTGGGATTGATTTTGCCATGATGAATCATAAAATCTTTGGATCAGTTGATTTGTACAACAAAAAAGGAAAAGATATTATAGGTACCATTGCCTTAGCGGCAGCCACGGGAACAACTGCCCAGAAGTTTAATAATGCTGAAATTACCAACAGAGGTATTGAAGTTACATTAGGAACAAACGTAAATATTCCAAATACAAAAATTGGTTATAGTACTTCATTAAACTATGCTTACAATTACAATAACGTTAATAGTTTATATAACCCATTGTTATATGTATATCAGCTTATAGATGGTACTTTTGTGGAAGGCCGACCTGTAAACCCGATATATTCATTTACCTATGAGGGTATGAAGAATGGCGTGCCATATGTAGCAGGGCCAAACGGGACTTCGCAAAGTTTTAATGATGTTGCCTTGTATAATCGTGGGTTAGGTCTGCCATTTTTAAATTATGAGGGTACAGGCACGCCTCCGCATACACTGGGTTGGGTAAACAACATCCGCGTGCAGAATTTCAACCTGACGGCTATTTTTATTGGAAAAATGGGGGGAGTATACCGTAACCCAACGTTTGCCTATTCTACAACTGTAGGTTCAGGAAAAGCACAGGTAGACAGGTTTGTTAGTGACGTTCTGGCCGGAGATCCGAATCTGCCGGGCTTTGCAAACCCTAATGAGACAAAGACTTATTTATGGGACCGCTATGCGCCTGCATTGAGCAGCCTGGTAGAAAGTTCATCATACATTGAATGTAAGGAACTGACGCTGGAGTATAACCTGCCAAAGAAAATTGCAGATCAGATCAAAGTAAACAACGTTAAATTTTTCGCCCAGACACGTGATGTGGGCTTGGTTTGGCGCGCCAATAGCAAAGGCTATAATCCTGATTGGCTTCCGGGAACTAACAGACCTGCACAAACTTATACTTTTGGTGTTAACCTTCAATTTTAAGAATAAAGACTATGAAATTATTTAAATATTCAATTATAGGGGTATTTCTTCTTGCTGGTTGCGAAAAATACTTATCAGAGGAGCCCAAAAAACAAGCGAGCATCAAAACAGTTTCGCAGCTGGAAGCTTTGGTAGACAATGCGACTGCTTTTTCGTACGAAAGCAATTATACAGCTGTCTACTCTACTGATGATGCTGAGATTAGCAAAGACCTTTATAAAAACAATCCCAACGCTTTTACTGTAGACAACCTTCAGTACTATGTGTTTAAAGTAGATGGAGTTGCAAATCTGGCAGCAGATCAGTTATGGAACACTGAGTTTAAGAAAATATTTACAGCTAACCTGATTCTGACAAGTATTGATGAGGTAAGTGGGGATGACGCTACAAAGCAGAGGGTAAAAGCTGATGCACATTTCATCAGGGCTTATTCTTATTGGTTATTGGCAAATCATTACTGTGCTCCGTACACAGCAGCTAACCTAAACAGTCTGGGGTTACCAATTAAGAAGACATTGGATTATACAGAATCTTTAAAACGTGCTACTTTGAAGGAGACTTATGATTTTATATTGTCAGATATTGCAGAAGCTCAAAAAGTAGCTGTAGATGATGTGGAATCCCTGAAACCATGGCGCGTCAGCAAAAAGGCATTATCAGCATTTATGAGCCGTTTCTACCTGTTTACCGGCGATCTTGACAATAGTCTTGTCCAGTCAAATAACGCTTTGGCTACTGTTAATGCAAAACTTGTGGACTTTAAAACAATAAAGCCGGGCATTCCTAAAACCTATGCCAATCCAGCTGCAAAGCTCGACCATGTGGAGCTGAACGATTGGGCTGCATCTAAATTTTTATACTGGTCGGAGTTTTATTATACCCGTTATACCTATACTCCTGCGCAGTGGTTCGTACCTTCCTCAGCCTTACTTGCTTTATACGATACGCAAAATGATCTGAGATACAAGAGCTTTGTATTTACGAATGGGGGAAGGAGATTTTCGGTTGTTACACCCGCGGCGGCAAGGTATACTGTATTTAGTGACGGAAGGTATATTCCGGCCGGATTCACTGTTGCAGAAGTTTTGCTGAATAAGGCGGAAGTACTGGCAAGAAAAGGAGATGTGACTGCTGCTATGGATGCTGTAAATATGCTGAGGTTGAAGAGAATGAGTACTTATGTTGCTTTATCCGCCACGGATAAGGATGATGCTATCAAAAAAGTATTGGAAGAAAGAAGAAGGGAACTTCCTTTTGCCATGCGCTGGTATGATATCCGCAGGTTCAGTGTAAATGATTATCCGGCAGATAATGTTACGGTTACCCGTGACTTTTTTGAAGTTAGCAGTACCGGGGTAAACGTAAACAGTCCTAAGACTTATACATTAGAAGCGAAACGATTGCTGGTACCAATTAACGGTGTTGAAATGGATTCCAGTAAAGGTCAGATTGTTCAAAATCCATATTAAATAACCTATGAAAAATATAACCAAAATATGTTATGCCATTCTGTTTGGCATACTGATACTTCCTGCAACTGTTTTAGCACAGCGCGGAAAAACTGAAGTGATTACAGACAAAGCGCAACTTGCTAAATTAAAGGCGGCTGTCGAAAAAAGTATCGACAGTGCTAATGTGCATGAGGCGTACATTAAAGCAATGGGTTCAGAAAATCCGGAGCTGGAAAAACAATACACCCTATGGCTGCATAAATATCCAAAATCGGCAATGGTTCCGTATGCTATTGCAAAAGCTTATCTGAATGAGGAAAGTCCTAAAGCTAAGCCTTACCTGTTAAAGGCGGTAGCAATTAACCCTAAGTTTACAGATGCATGGGGTGGGTTATGGCAGGATGGTGAAAGATGGGGTGATTTTACGGTGTCTCGTGGCTACCTGGCCAAAGCCACGGAATCAGACCCCTCAAATCCGATGTATGCTTTTTATTATGCATCCTCTTTTGGAAGTGTAGATGAAGCGAAATGGAAAGAGATGAGTCTGGATGTTGCCAAACGCTTTCCGAATCATGATCGTGGGGCACAGGCACTGTACTGGCTGGGGGCACGCTCCAAAAAGGTGGCCGACAAGCTGAAATATTTTGAACTGCTGCACAACAGCTATGCGCCGGAAAAATTCAACTGGTCTTCAAGCGGTATGTCGTCATATTTTAATGTTCTTCTTTCAGAAAACCCTCAGAAGGCTGTAGAATTGGCGCAGGAAATGGTAAAAACTGAAAAAGGGGAGAAAAAGCAATGGCCCGAACTTGTATTGCAGGCACAAATAGTGGCTAAAGCAAAAGCACTTATGGATCAGAAAAAAGGTGCGGAAGCTATGGCCCTGTTGAAACAGTTAAAACTATCTAAATACTCTCAGTTTAAAACAGATCTGGCGCTGTTAAAGGCTCAGGCTGATGATATAGCGGGCAATACCGCTGCGGCTTATGACAGCTTGCTTGTTACCTTCGCTAAAAGTCCTTCAGTAGCTATAAAAGCTGCCATCACCAGCTACGGCAATAAGATGGAGAAAAAAACAGAACAGATTGATACAGATATATGGACACGTCTTGATGCTGTAGCACAGATTGCTACTCCATTTACCGGTTTAAAACGTTATCTGACTCCGGGTGAAGCTTCCCTTGCTGATTATAGAGGTAAAGCTGTGTTATTAACGTATTGGTTTCCGGGTTGTGGTCCATGTCGGGGAGAGTTCCCGCATTTTGAAAATGTTGTTAAGAAATTTAAAGGCAAGGATCTCGAATACCTGGGCATCAATATCGTATCCAAACAAAATGATTACGTAGTGCCATTTATGAAAGGCAGCGGTTACAGTTTTACACCTTTAGAAGAAGTGGAAGGAAGGGCCAAGGGAAATCTGGATAATCGCAATGCTGCACCTATGAACTTTTTGATCGATAAGGAAGGCCGTCTGATCTTCTCAAATTTCAGAACTGACGGAGACAATGAAGATGATCTGGAGTTGATGATTAACTTATTACTGAATCCTAAACAAGCTTAGTTTAACATAAACTTATCACCATGAAAAGGAAAATTTTTCAGTTTTTACTGTTCACTTTAATAGTATGCTTTTTTGTGCCGGTGATGGCGCAAAAGCCTGGCAGTTTAAATAAACTCAGCATTTTGTATGTTGGCGGCTCTGCCAATTGGGAAAATGATACTTTCAAAACCCCTGAAGATAAAGCAAAAGATGTGTTGCGACGTACGGCTTCATTTGAAACTATGCTTAAACAATTCTTTAGCAGTGTAAAAGTAGTTGACGCTAAATCCTACACCCAAGATATGTCTAATGCCTACGATGTAACTGTAATTGATGGAACACCTAAACCAATTGCAGAGAAGCAGCTTATTAAAGATGCAAAAGGCAATGTAACTAAGTATATTCCCCCGGCTTATCTGACTGAAAATTTTAGCCGTCCAGTTGTATTTATAGGGGAAACCGGAGAAAAGCTGGGCCGTAGTATCGGTTTAAAGCTGGATTGGTATTGCCTTTGTCTGGATGCTCATGCTCACAGTTTCCGTAAAGACCATCCCATCTTCAAAGGACCATTCCCGGTAAAAATGACTATTGAGCAGAAAGCTACACCTGAGGATGCTTTTCATTATGAGTATTTTCTTGGGAAGCCTACACCAAAATCATTACCTATGTGGCGGGTGCAAACAAAGGGCTATGCTACTGACAATGGGTTCAGAATAGGAATGGTGGCCAGGCCATGGGGTTTTGAAGATTCTCCAGATGCTGAATCTATTTCCAGCGGTGTATGTGCTAAAACGCTTGATGCGGTAGCCATAGGCAGGCATGGCAACTTTTTTCACTGGGGATTTGCTGCATCACCTGAGTATATGACATCGGAAGCTCAGACGGTATTGGCAAATGCAATTGTTTATATCTCAAAGTTTAAAGATAAAGGTGTTATTGCACGCAAATACCTTGACAGAAGGGCAACTAAAGAATATTTGAAAGAAAGAAAATACCTGGCGACAAAAGAGGCATTTGACGAGAGTGTGGCTTCGAACCAGAAATTTGACCAGGAAATGCTGGCCGAAAAAAAGAAGGCAGAAGAAAAGAAAGCCAGAAATGAAAAGCTGACGGAGCGGGAAGAACAGGCATTGAGTTATCAGACAGGACCTAAGCAATCTTTTGAGGGTTTTCTAAAGAAGAACCAGAAAGACTTGTTTAGTAAATTTGGTACCAATAGCGCAGCTTATCTGAAATATTATGATGAGAACAAAGATTACTTCTATTCGGAAGATGCCAGCTATGTGATTACGGTAGATGAAGATGTAAAAAGTTTGGGTATTCCCAATACCGACAAGCGCCTACTGGAGAAATGCATTTCAATGCTGGAAAAAGGAGAGGATGCAGAAAAGGCAAAGCGCATCCTTGACCGCTATACTTTGTTAGATTATAAAACAGCTGGGGAGTGGAGAAGCTGGTATGAAAAGAATAAAAACAAGATATTCTTTACTGAAACTGGCGGCTACTATTTTATGGTAAATAGTTATGACAAGGATACTGAGGGTAATAATTATAAGAAAAAGCAATCTGAAGTATCTTATAATCATATTAAACCGGCAGAAACGGATGATAACAACGCAGTAAGTGTGGCTACCGGTATAGTAGACAAGGGCGCAAATAAAAAGGAGGTTGTGGTTAAAGTCAGGATTCATCCTGGCTACCACATTTATGCCTTTGTAGCAGATGTTGATCCGTATACCCAAACGGCATTAAAAATCAAACTTCCTGAGGGATACACAAAGGTTGGAGATTTAAAAAAGCCATCTTTTAAGTACTTCAGTGATAGCGGTACTACCGTTTATGAAGATGAAATTCTGTTTACACAAGAGATTAGCGGAAGCGGAAAAGGAGAGGTAGTTTGCGCTATTTCTTATCAATGCTGTGATACCCATATCTGCTTTCCACCGGTTAACGATAAAGAATATAGAGTGCAACTTGATTAATTACTTCTATATAGAGTATTTCAAAAAGCTTCTGGTGAAAACCAGAAGCTTTTTTTGATTAATCTAGATATCTTCATTGCAGGCTTGTAATGAGAAAAAACAATAGAAATTACCAAATGTTAATACATTAAAGGATTTAACAAAACTTAGATAAACATTGATGGTATTTTCGGAACAGTACATGCAGATCAGGAAGCATTCAGAGGAGATCTGCGAGCCATTGCAAATTGAGGATTATGTGGTACAACCCATTGTCGATGTCAGCCCACCAAAATGGCATCTTGGTCATACCACCTGGTTCTTCGAAACCTTCATTCTAAAGCCCTTTTATGAAGAGTACAAGGTTTATAATGTTGAGTACAATTTTGTGTTTAATAGCTATTATGAGACCCTGGGAAATCGTGTAATCCGTACGGATAGAGGAAACCTTAGTCGCCCCGGTGTGAATGACATTTATGCTTATCGGTCGTATGTGGATCTGGCTATGAGCGGTTTTTTAAATGGACCGCTTACAGAAGAGGTAAAAGAGTTAGTTTTACTTGGATTTAACCACGAACAGCAACATCAGGAACTGTTGTTAACTGATATTAAATATATCCTGGGAAATAATCCCCTTTTTCCGGCTTATCAAACAGATGAAACAAAAACTGCAGAATTTGAAGCAGGTACATCAGAGATGATTGACTTTAAAGAGGGCATTTACGAGATCGGTTATTCCGGAACGGGGTTTTGCTTTGATAATGAACTGGCCAGACATAAAGTCTATTTACAAGACTATTCTATCAGCTCAGCGTTGATTAGTAATGCCGCATATTTAGCGTTTATTTATGATGGGGGGTATAAGAATTTTGTTCATTGGCATGCTGAAGGTTGGGACTGGGTGAAGAATAACAAAATCACAGCTCCTATGTACTGGTATCTGGTAGATGGCGTATGGCATACCTATACACTTGGGGGTTTTAAACCGTTGGATATGAAAGCCCCGGTAACACATATCAGTTATTACGAAGCTGCTGCATTTGCCAGCTGGAGTAAGATGCGCCTGCCGACTGAATTTGAATGGGAGGCTGCTGCTAATGCGTTCAAATGGGGGCAAAGGTGGGAATGGACAGAGAGCGCCTATCTGCCTTATCCGGGCTTCAATAAAGCCCCGGGAGCAATAGGAGAATATAATGGCAAGTTCATGGTGAACCAAAAAGTACTGCGGGGAGCATCTGTGGCTACTCCGGCAGGGCATAGCAGGATCACATACAGGAATTTCTTTCACCCGGATTTAAGATGGCAATTTACCGGAATACGATTAGCCATATAACCTAATATTATGAGCACCAATTTAACAGCTGTTGAATCACAGTTCCTTACCGAAACTGTAGCCGGACTTCAGGCAAGCCCAAAGTATATGAAAGCCAAATATTTTTATGACGAACGTGGAGATTATTTATTTCAGCAGATCATGGAAATGGACGAGTATTATCTGACCAATGCGGAGATGGATATATTTTCCAACCAGGCCAATCAGATTGCCAGTCTTATCGCCATGGAAAATACCGCTTTTGACCTGATAGAACTGGGGGCTGGAGATGCCACAAAATCTATTCATTTGTTAAGGGAGTTAACTAAAGGGAAATTGGAATTTAGTTATTTGCCAGTCGATATTTCTGCTCATGTAATCAGCAATCTGGAGGAAAATCTGCCCAAAGAATTGCCAGAATTAGATATAAAAGGTTTGAATGGAGATTATCTGGATATGCTGCGGAAGGCGACGGTACTTTCCAAAAGGAGAAAGGTTGTCTTGTTTATGGGGGCAAATATTGGAAACATGGATCTGGATGAAGCAGAAATATTTTTAATATCATTACGACAGTTACTGTCTAAAGGAGATATGTTGATCATTGGTTTTGATCTCAAGAAAAATCCTAAAAAAATACTAGCTGCTTACAATGATAAGAAAGGGATTACCAGTGCATTTAATTTGAATTTGCTTGAACGAATTAACAGAGAACTGGGTGGGGATTTTGAACTTAGTAATTTTGAGCATTATGCCAGTTATGACCCGGAATCGGGATCCTGTAAAAGCTACCTGATCAGTTTAAAAGATCAAACTGTTCATATCGGAAGTGCAGCAACAATTAATTTTGACAGGGATGAGCCTATTTATATGGAGATTTCACAAAAATATGCATTAGAGGATACCGAAAGGCTCGCATCTAAGTCTGGTTTTAAGTGCAAGCATAATTTTTTTGATGCTAACAAATACTTCGTTGATGCGGTGTGGATAGTGATGGGGGCAGAGCTGGACTAACTCTTCCCATCAAGTACAGCTAACAGGTGATTTAAGTCAGCATGTGTGTTGTAAAAGTGAAATGAAAACCTACTTCCGGCTCCCCGGTTAGAAAATATAATCTTAGCTGCAGTCAGTTTTTCGCACACGGCAGGTGTGAGCGGAAGACTAATTATCGTTGATTGGGCCTTTCTTTCTAGCATTTCTTTACTCAACAAATCTCTCGAGTGAAACTCTGCTCTCGCCTGTGTACATATTGATTGGGTTATTTTTTCAATATTTTCAAGTCCCAGCAATTGCAGCTGCTGTACGCCTTGATTTAAACTTCCGAAGTTTAAGGTATCCAAATGTCCAGGCTCAAAGCTGAGCGATAAATGGTCTCTGTTTTCCAGAAAGTTTTCTGTTGGTAAAGACGCTGGCTTCCTTTCCCGAAATAGCTGGTCTTTCAATTGATCAGATAGCAATACAAAGCCATTTCCAAAGCCCCCCAGCATCCATTTATAGCCACTTGACAGGATTGCGTCTAAGCCCGACGTTTCAAAATTAAATGGTGAGGTACCACAGAATTGTGTGCCATCGGCAATAAGCAGCAGGTCGGGGAAAGTTTGTTTGATTGTTTTGATGAAATCAGGAGCTAGCCTGATCCCGCTGATGTATTGAACAATGCTAAAGGCAAATACACTGGGTTTAAAACGTTTAATTGCTGCTAAAATATCATCTTCCAGGTTTTTACTTATTGGTACGGTTGTATGATCAAACTTCCTGCTGCGTACCGGGTAGTTTACCGAAGGGTAGTCTTCATCCAACAGTAAAAAGCGATGACTTTTATCCAATCCATCCAGCAAAGTGTTGAAGCCAAAAGAACAATTGGGAACCAGGAAAATCTGGTCTGGGGCACCTCCAAAGAGTGTTGCAAGGTTTTGCTTTAATTCTGGGAAAATAGAACCCTGTTGCAATCGAAAATTGCTTCCTGTCATCATAAAATCCGCATCGTGCTTACGTCTCCATTCCTGAACAGGTTTAGATAGGATTCCGGAATTGGCCGTATTTAAATAGGTGCATGTGTTGAGGATTGGAAACAGGTTAGGGCTCATATTCAAATTTAAAAATTTTTAAGGGATGTGCTTCAAATAAACTTTATGCTTTGTCAATTGTAGTAATTATGAACAATTTTCTAAAACTAAAAGTTATGCTACAAAACTCAAAAGCATTTAGTTCATTTTCAGTCGATGATATTGAAAAAGCAAAAGAATTTTACCAGTCGACCCTGGGACTGGAAGTCAAAGATAATGAGATGGGGATCCTGGAATTACATATTCCGGGGACTACTCCAGTTATGATCTATCCTAAGTTTGATCATAAGCCTGCAACTTTTACAGTGCTCAATTTTCCCGTGGAAAGTGTAGAAAATGCAGTTGATGCATTGGGAGTGAAAGGAGTCCAGTTTGAACATTATACTGATAAGGATTTTAAAACTGATAAAAAGGGAATATTTCGGGGTGAGGGCCCGGTTATCGCCTGGTTTAAGGATCCTGCCGGTAATATTCTATCTATACTGGAGACAAAATGAGTTCCCCATCTATATTTATTCGTTGAATAACGTCGTTATTTAAGCAATGGATTTGATCAAAAAAACTTTATTCGGATGTTTTGCGCTCGCTTTGATAGCTTGTAATAATTTTAAAGCCGCAGACTCGGGGGTAAAATACAAAATCATAAATACGGCTAATGGCCCGATAGTTTCAACCGGGGAAGTATTGAAAATGCATATGCGACAAATGTATGGTGATTCTGTACTCAGAGATACCCGAAAATTTATTCCGGAATATCAGGTGTTGGATTCTTCAATAATGTCTAAAGATGCATTTGAGATCTTCAAACAGGTGAAGGCAGGGGATAGCATTGTTTTTCTGGTTCAACCTGACAGTACGCTTAAAAAGAAATTCAGCAAGCTGAAGGGAGATGAACTGATGACAATGGTGAAAATTATTTCCATTTTGGCGAACCAGGATTCGGCCGGAATTGATCAGGAATCCGAACGTAAACGTTTCATGCCGGTTAGGTAGCTATTATACTCACTATCAGTTTACCGGAAATGCACGTTTCTGAGGATATGAGGTTCCCTGAGAAAGCAACCTCCTGTTTGTTAAATATCGCAGTGGGAATGTATGATCTGACTCATGGATATAGAAGAATTTGTCCGATTCAATCCATTGAGATCCCAAATGACAAAAGAAATAACGTTATTCCAGCTCAGGAACTTAACTTTGAAATAGAGCCAGGCTGTTTATGTATTTCTATATTTTCATTTCAGTTTATACAAAAAACATTTTCTGGTAATGTTATTATTAACAGCAAAAGTTTCAATCCTGCCGCGGTATTCAGGGCAGTGATGGCAGATGGCACAGTAGATAAAGCAGCGACTAAAAAGTGGCAGGGGATGTCGGTTGTAAAGGAATCTAAGTATTTTAGCGATCATAAAACAAAAGTTAAAGAAATGTCGCACGATTTACAGGAAGAACCATTTACAGTAGCTCAGATTGAGCAGGAACATAAAAAGGTGAAAACCGGGGCAGATTTCCCTCAATACATTCAGGATATTAAAAAACTAGGGGTGGAAGAGTTTGTGACTTACGTTGCCAACAGCCATACGGTGTATTTTGGGAATGATGGGTATCAGGTAACCTCTGAGGCACAGTATGAGCCTTTAACGATCGCTTCGGTAAGTAACAAGGAACAGTTTACTGAGTATTTGAGAAACCATCAGGAAGGTAAGACAGATTACTTTACGTTTTGCAGGCATTGCGCGGAAACAGGCATAGATAGGTGGGTAGTGGATTTATCGTTGATGACCTGTACTTATTATGATCAGAAACA
>Ga0065714_10003096_pt1 | contig 15259 bp, 10 predicted proteins | sample MisRhiReplicate2_FD_59101 | JGI IMG/M metagenome (GOLD analysis project Ga0065714, IMG submission 59101) | Miscanthus rhizosphere microbial communities from Kellogg Biological Station, MSU, sample Rhizosphere Soil Replicate 2: eDNA_1 v2... | ecosystem: Host-associated > Plants > Roots >...
ACAGAACCCGCCCATAAATAGGAAGGCACAACAACATACCATTTCGGATAAACCTGTGAAAGTGCAGTAGCTGTTGTAAAGGCAGTAGAGGTATGACCAGAGGGGAAAGAGTAATGTGAAGGTTGATATACCGCACGGATCTTAACATTCGCTAAAAATGGTCTCTGTCGCTTTACCGTTTTCTTAATCAATAGTGTAGCTAAAGCATTTATAGCCGAACTACTAGCGACATACAACGCATTTTGCCGCATGGATTTATCATTATTGATTATACCAGCGGCTAATAAACCCACCGGAACACCAACGTTAACCACATCATTGTATTTAGATATAAAAAGAAACAAATCTGTTTTTGCCGGCGTTCGGGAATTAGACAGATTAATTAATACTTCATCATCAAATTGTTGAAGTTTAGATTGCGCCTGCAATTGCCCTGTACCTGCCAACAAAAGCGTAAATTGGCATAAAAACAGACACTTGAAATAAAGTCCTTTCATATTTAAAGCTGTTGCATGGCAAAATACTAAGATTTAACAACATTTAAGTAGCCATAAGCTTTTAAAAGGACAAGAAACTGAAAAAGCAGGGTGACAAATCTTGCCCCCTACTTTTCAAAACTAACCACTATTTTTTTAAACCTTCTTTCAAAGCATCCCAAAGTGGCTTCTTAAGTCGGTTGTACTGCGGTGCATACACATGAACTACGTCAAACAGCATTACGCCGCCTGAGGCATTAGATCTAATGTATTTAATGGTATTACTGATGGCCTGTAAATTAGGCCAGTCCACGTTCCCCATATCAATACTACCGTATAATGGCATTTTATTTCTGGTGATATACTTCCCTCCTTTTATTGACCCTTCCACACTCCACCAATGATAGGCTAAACCTGCAGTAGCCGGATTATCGGCCAGCATCAGCTGCGTAAAATAATTACCTGTCATCAGGAGATCCAGTTGTTCACCATAACCAGTTTTATTGTAATCAGGATAGGACCAGTCAAAACGTAATTCATAGTCGTTAAATGGATCATAATCCTGACTTGCCCAATTTACACCTACCGAATAGTAGGTGGTATACCATGCCCCTACGTAAACCCCAAATTTCATATTAGGTTTTATACTTTTCACTGCTCCACGGGCTTTAACAAAGAAATCATGAATTACTGTTGCGCGATAAAGCAACCAGCGCTTGTAATATTTTCCAGTTACATTAGGTGTCACTACACCACTCACTATTTTCCAGGACTTAACAATATCTGCTGGAAACTCCATCCGTTTGGCCTGTGTATCGTTATATTTTGTTTCCAGAAATTTTATGAAATCATTTTTACTGAAATCAGAAAAATCAGCATTGATGTCTGTATAACGGGCATAATCTAGTATTAAGCCATCAATCTCATATTTCCCTACTATTTCTTTAATGATATTCAGCGCTCTTTCCTGAACTGCAGGTATGGCAGGATTCACAAAACCGTTCTTACCTGTAGATACTATGGGCACTCTTTTACCACTTTCATCACAAACAATAGATTGATATTCGTCTTTCCATGTTGCATTTTCATACACCAAACCTTTTGATGCAGAGCCTTCCACAAAGGTCACAATGGAGGCATATATTTTTAAATTGCGCTTTTTTGCCTGTGCGACCATAAATCCAACATAATCAACTCCCACGGTAAAGGTTTTCCCGTCCATACTGGTTAAATGGGTTGAATAATTACTCGGATACATGGTATAACCGTTTGAGCCTTTTACATCCAGCACCAAACCTGTTACCCCAACATCTTTTAGGGTATCCAATGTTTTCTTTATCATAGTCGTATCGCTGAAACGACCATAGGTTCCAAAAACATTTGAACGGGCATCAACCCAGGCAATGGCTTCGCCCCTGCGCATAGTATCCGGGCGTATTTTCGTTTCCTCTTCTAATTCATCTACTACTTTTCCAGGGTTCGACTTTTTGCAGCCTCCCATATTAAAAAGCAGGATTACTGCTAATAGGAATATTGGATAAATTATCTTTTTCATCATGTTTAGTTTTTTAGTTAATGGTAATTAACAGCCTATCTTCATAGGATAGGCTGTCGGACATTAATTGATATTAAGGAGCGTACTTAGTAAATTCATGAGCCAGTATACCACCATTGGTTAGTAACATATAAACCTGCATACGCTCTTTATCAGGCGATAACCCGATACATACATCACCAGTACCATTGGAGTTGACTGTTGCCCCTAAAAACTCTTCAGAATTATAAATGTTAAATGTTGGATATCTTGGGTCCGCCGCAGATAAATTGATCTTAGAATTTTCTGTCACATCAAAAAGTCCTAACACCGCATTGTTATAGCTTGTTGTTTTAACAAATTTCTGAATGGCAAGATATTTAGCATTGTTAAACACAATGTAATCAGTTGCAAAGTGGAACACACCAAAAACAGCTGTCTCATTTGCAAAACCAATCGTTCTTTCATTTGTGATTCCGCTTACCAGACCTATTTCAAATTGATAATTGATGAAATAATCCGTGTTTGGATCTGTAGAAATTGGTTGGGCATCGGCTTGAAATCCCATAAATGAAGCAGCACCACCAGTAACAGAGTTATAAGTAATTACGTCAGGGGTATTGTTCACAAGTACACCATTCTGAATCCGCCACTTGTAAATGATTTTTGACTGGCCACCGGTGCTCATGATAACGGCATTTGTATTCACGTTACCATAGATATTAAGTCTCCGTCCCACTCCGCCATCACCTGTTATTCCGGTCGGATTATTATTAGTCCATTCAATCAATTTAACCGGAGTAGCATCCACATTACTCCACTTGTATGCAATGAATTTACCATTTTTGGCCGCAAAAGTAGTCCCAATCAGGTTACCTTCCGAATCATTTACAATTTGCATAGCAAGCGCACTAAAAGGTAATGCCATGTTTTTAACATATACTCCGGTGTGCCTGTTAAACACTCTGTAAACGGCTGGATTTGTACGAACCACAGTAACCAGATAATCACCTGATACTGCCAATGAAGGTTCCATGTTGGCAGTAAATCCTAGCTCTGCTGCCGTTTTTGTCCATAACCTCCTGTTAATACCTATCCCATAATCCAGTTTAACCGGCTCAGCAGCTTTAAGTGTATAAGTCTTTTTTAAACCATCCACACCAGTAATGGTTAAAGGCAGATCTTGCGATAAATTGATGCTTGCCCCACTCACAATAGAACTCGTGGAATGCTTGTTAATCTCCAGATTGAATGTTGCGGAAGATAAATCAGTGCCCGGAAGTATATAAAACAGTACCTCGTTGCCTTTAACTACTGCCTCAATTTCCTGTGTGGAAGCTCCCGCCTGGTAAAGCACTTTTGCTTTGGTGATGGAAACATCTCCCACCTTCTTAGACACAACAACGAAAGACCTGACTTCACCCGACCCCGAAGTGATGTTAAGCTTAAAGGGTTTNGATACNTCTTGTACNATACCTAATCCCGGNTTAACAATAGCATCTGAGGGGACGTTCGATCTTAAAATAATCTTAGAAAGGTCGACCTCGTTATCCGAATTAATCGGATAATAATAAGGCATTTCGAAATAGATGGTATCCATATTTGGACTAAAGCGAGGCTCAAAAAGACGACTGCTTCCCATCCCCTCAATAGTACCATATATATCGTTTAGATCGTTCTTTGTATTGGGAACCACCTTTTCTGCCTTTTTACAAGAGTTAAGCACCAGACCAGCCAGTGCTGTAACTATAAAAACCAATGATAATTTCTTCATCATTAAAAGTTTAATATTATAACTAAATACTACCATCCCTTGATCTGAGTAATTGAATTGTTCCTCAAAATTTCATCTAGCGGAATTGGAATGTAGTATAATGCTGGGGTGAATTGACGATTTGTATTGTCTACAGGAACTGTTGTATAGCTTACTGATGAACCAACCGGTGTGCCCTTATGGCCCGTAAATCTTACATTGTTCAGTACAACATGCGCTTTTCTCCACCTTCTCAAATCCCAATAACGATGTCCTTCAAAGGCAAGCTCAACAATACGCTCATGCTCTACTGCATTCATTAACTCCGCAGGAGTTTGAGAAGGCGTATTCGGCAATCCTCTTTTATTTCTTAAAATATTCAATGATGTCTTCGCACCTGCGATATCATTAATTTTAGATTTGGCCTCGGCATCGATTAACAATACCTCTGCATAGCGCAGCTCTATCCAACTTTGATCACTTTTATTAATTACAATTTGTGTATTCAGCGGATCAAGAAATTTCTTAGCATAATAACCGCTAACCGTTTTTTTAGGATCTGTAGAAGCACCATACTCAGTAATGCCCTCCACTCCATCTGAAGGTGTTGTATTTACTGTCCTTCCTTTCCAGGATGAGCCATTAAATATTATAGTTGCATTAAAGCGCGGCTCTCTATTCGCATAAGGGTTAGCAGCCATTGCAGGATTAGACCATGAAAAAGTTGAACCATCACTCATTTCAAATTCATCTACCAGCTCAGCTGTAGGCACTCCATATACCAAAACCTGACCCGGAGCATCCTTCGGCGGAGCAAATCCCAAATCATACTGATGGGTCAACTGCGGACGAATAAAATCAATTTTAAAGATGGCTTCTTTGGTGTTTTTATTAGTAAAAATAGAAGCAAAATTTGCTTCAAGGTCATATAAGCCTTCTGCGGCCAGTTTCTTCACTTCTTCGGCTGCATTAGATGCATTCGTATAATAAGCTGTTGCTTTTGCTGCAGGTACACCAGTTAGCTCATCCGCATTAAATTGCTTTTTATCATATTCTGCAATAGAAGCAGCATACAACCATGTTCTGGCCAGCATCCCGTAGGCAGCTCCTTTCGTAGCTCTGCCTGTATTTGCAGCATCCCAGGTCCGCGGCAGATATTCTGCTGCAAAAGCAAAATCAGCGGCTATAAAATTCCAGCACGCATCTTCACTGGCGCGCTGTTTGTCTTTTTCGCCGGTCAATTTATCCTGCAATATCACACTGCCGTGCATCTTTACCAGCCAGAAATAAACATATCCTCTGATGAATCGCGCCTCGGCCTGGAACTTCAGTTTCGTACCCTCATCCAGTTCCTTCGCTTTTGTATCCAATCCTTCTAAAAACTCATTCAAACGACGGATTCTGGCATAACCGGCACTCCAATAATTTAACTGTGGCCCTGCCGCACTCACTCTTGAGACATCCGAAGCCAGAATGTTAACTGTTCCGTTCCCCGAAACTCCGGATGTATATTTCATCAGGTCAGTTAATGCATCGGTCGCATTGTCGTAGCCAATAGGAAAAGTACCGAATTTAAAAGTATTAAATTCATTATACATTCCGATTATATAAAGGCGGATATTAGCCGGATTCTGATAGACAGCTACATCGGTGTATCTGTCCAGGGGATCCGTATCTATTTTACACCCGTTCATAGCAAGAATAGCGCCTGCTATGAGGAATGATTTCTTCAGTGTTTTTAAAAATTCTTTCATAGCTGCATTTAAAATATTAGGTTAATTCCTCCGGAAATCATTTTCTGCTGAGGATAAAATCCATTATTTACGTTTGGCATTTCCGGATCCAGGTACTTCAGCTTATCCCAGGTAAACAGGTTAAATCCTGAAACATAAAAGCGCATTTTCTCTATTTTAGATTTAAACAGACTTTTTGGAAGCGTATACCCCAATTGAATAGATTTCAACCTCAGGTAATCATTGCTGATGATAAAACCGGAATTAGCATTTGCATTATGTGGCGAAAGTGCAACACCGCCAGAAGTTAACCTCGGAAATTTAGCATCTTGATTATCCGGTCTCCAGGCCTGTTCAACAAGATAATATGGAGAGTTTCCATATCCATAAAATGTCTTCGTAAAGGGTGTATTATCTTCAATACCCGAAGTCCCTGAAGACCCCTCATATACCCCAGCCAACGCTACGCTGGATAATCCCGCACCCTGAAACAGCGCCGAAAAATCAAAGCCAGCATAACTTGCTTCCAGATTTAAACCGTACATGATTTCCGGCATATTACTTTTACCCACGGCAGTCATATCAGCATCACGCGTAATACGACCATCTCCATTCAAATCTCTATACTTGAAAAAGCCTGGGGCTATAATACCACTGCTTGGTGAAGAACCATTTCGTGCTTCATCCCAATTCTGATAAAAGCCATCTACTACGAAACCTAGTTTTTCACCTATTGGTCTGCCTGTTCTTTTTTGCCATGAGGGCAAAGATTGAACTTCATTAATTAAGATGATCTTATTTCTTGCCCAGTTAAAATTACCTGTTACTGCATAACTAAATTTACCCAGGTTATTGCGATGCTTTATTTGCAGGTCAAAACCCCTGTTATCTGTGATACCATCATTAAACGTTGATGGAAAATTTCCCCCTACTGAAGATGGATAAAGACCACTTCTGGTNGTTAATATATCCGTAACAACCTTATAGAAATAATCAAAATCAACCCCNAGTTTACCATTCCACAATTCTGCTTCAAAACCTACATTCGTTATCCTNTGTCTTTCCCAGGTCAGATCTCTGTTAGGCGGTGTACTTGTGTANAGNGCCGAAACCGGCGAGCCACCAATAACGGCGACAGGNTTCTCGGTAAAAGCAAAGCTAGGTAAATATGCAAAATCCGTAACCGTAGCGTCTTTACCTAACACCCCATGGGAAGCCTTGATTTTAAAGAAATTCACGGTGTTTTTAATCTTTTCAAAGAAGTTTTCCTCACTTACGATCCACCCTACCCCGGCTCCCGGGAAATAACCCCAACGACCTTCCTCAGGAAAGCTGATGGAAGCATCCGCACGCATAGCGGCTTCAAACAAATATTTGTTTTTATAAGAATAATTAATCCTTCCTACATATCCCTGTCTTGCCTTATTTTTACTCGAACCTGTTGGGCTGACAAAATCAAGTGTTGCTGTACTACCAAAATCTATATCATGCAATTCGGTTAAGGCAAAGTTTCTGGCTCCGGTTGAAAACAAACTACTTTTAGTTCTTGCCCACTCATATAATGCCAGGGCATTGAATGTATGATTGCCAAAGGTTTTTGTATAATTTAAACTGGGCTGGAAAGTTAATCTGTTGTTTTGATTATAGTTCTGACGCAGTGTGGTTACTGAAAAACCAGGAGGGCTAGGTATTAAGGTATAATTACCGGAAATTTGATTTCTCCCTCTCCCCATTAACTGATAAGGAGTAAGCCAGTTCTTATTTTCTGTTCCTGTTTTATCAAATGAGGTAAGTACTTTACCCGAAAGCCCACTAACCCAGGGAACTTTTACATTAAAAGCCAATGAAGTCTGGAACACATTAGCCTCGCCATGCTGGTAACCAGATTCCATTACCGATGCAATTGGATTTACATACCCTGCATTACTGTTGTAAGCAGTGGGTAAGCCATTTGGAGCATACATCGGCATATTAGGTAAAGTTCTTACCGCCTGATAAAACGGATTCATATAAGCTGTATTATCAGGCGATATCCCAGGTGTATGGGTTTTATGCATTTGCGCATTGATATCAAAAGCAACTGATAAGATACTGTTCAGTTGCGCATCAAGATTGGTCCGCAAATTAAATCTTTTAAAACCAGTATTGGCTACAATACCATCCTGATCCAGATAACCAATATTAGAGAAGTACTTTACTCGTTCTGTCCCTCCTCTCACCGTTACACTATGGCTTTGAGAGGTACTTTTTTTACCTAAAAACTCACCAACCCAATCGGTATTTCCAAACAATGGGTTAGTATTCGTTCCATTCCTTAGCGCATTAATCTGAGCTTTGTTATAAGTCAGAGGGTTAGGATCCTGATCTGTACTAATTCTGTATTCATTATCCAGCTCTTCGGCTCTTGAAAACCACTCCATATAATCAGGTCCATCCAAAAACTTAGGAAAACGCGTATTAGAATTAACCATTACAGCGCCATCATAGCTGATTTTTGGTTGCTGAGCCTTACCTCTTTTAGTGGTCACCAGTATAATTCCATTTGCAGCCTGTAAACCGTATACAGATAAGGCTACTGCATCTTTCAATATAGAAATACTTTCAATTTCATTTGGATCCAATTGAGCAAAAGGGCGCTCAACGCCATCAACAATGGCAATCGGCCCCTGACTCCCCTGATAAGAAGATGTTCCTCTGATTCTAAGTGTGGCATCATCTGCACCTGGCCGGCCCGATTGCTGTAAAGTAGTAATACCAGGCAAACGTCCCGACAACATATTGGTGATGTTCATGGTTGGCATTTGCTTTAAATCGTCACTATTGATCTGAGCTACCGACCCGATTACATTTCTTTTCTTTTGAGAGCCATAACCTACCACAATAACCTCATCGAGCCCTTTATTAGCTTCCAGAAGCGTCACATTCAATACGGTGTTGTTATTTACTGTTATTTCTTTAGTCTGGTAACCAATATAACTAAATACCAGTGTTTCGTTCCCCTCAGGCAGTTTAATGATAAATTCACCATTACTATTGGTACTTGCGCCGCCGGTACCGCCTTTAATTTTAATACTTACACCTATCAAAGGCAAGCCATTTTCATCTAAAACACGTCCGCGCAAATCCACAGCGCCGAAATACCCCAATACTTTATCCAGTATAGAGGTTTCTTTGTGTTTAACGATCACAGTTTTGTTTTCAATAGAATAGCTCAATGGCTGGTTGGCAAAGCAAATCTTTAGCGCATTTTCCAGGCTCACATTGTTCAGATTAAGGTTAACGGGTTTTGCACCGTTCATTAATTTGTCGCTGTAAAAAAAATCATATCCTGTTTGCGATCTGATTTCCTTAAAAACACTTACCAAAGCAGCATTCTTATACTTCAGGGTAACACTTTGGCTGTAAGAGCTTGCACTCACATGTAAAATCGTAGCTGTTAATAGTACTATAATCAGGTTGAACCTCATAATTATTTGTCTTTTAACTGTCGGATCAATTCGCTTGAGCGAATCAATGACCAACAAGAATTTCGCTATGCCAGCCGGCGGCCTGCACACACTTTTAATGTAAAATTTCATACATTTGAATCTGTTTAAATCTGTGTTGTGTATACTTTCGAAGGGCAAACACTTCACATCGTTCATTAATCAATTGATTTACGCAATACCCAATTTTATTGGGTTTTAATGAATAAGCATTAAACTTTTACCGGGCGTGTTTCCAGCACTCCCGGTAATTTTTAATCCTATCATCCTAAAGCTTAGCTGCTATTTTTAAAGTTTGGTTTCATTTGGTTTGGTTTTATTGGTTTATTATTACCTTCCTGCCATCTACTTGAAATTTTAGCTGGCCGGCCGACTGCATAATCTTTAATACTTCTGATATATTTTTAGATCTGGATACCAGACCACTATACGTTTGGTTCACATCAATACTCTTATCATACTGAACAGTAACATTGTACCAACGGGAAACTTTACGCATAATACCTGCAAGACTCTCCTGCTTAAACATAAAATCACCATTCTTCCAATCCATTACCTGTTCAATTTCCGGTGTTAAGATCTTCAGGTCACCATTTGAAGTACTTGCCTGCTGCCCAGGTTTTATCACTGTAGCACGGTCAAAAAATACTACGCCAGCGTTCGCTTTCTCCTGGCCTACCGGACAAACCTTAACAGAACCTTCCAATAAAGTTGTGGCTGATTTTGACTCATCTGCATAACTATTTACATTGAAATGCGTACCCAATACCTCGATGTACTGCCTGTTCGTAAGTACCACAAAAGGACGACTATGGTCCTTTTTAACTTCAAAATACGCCTCTCCCTTCAGCTCTACTTTACGCTGATTGGCATTCGTGAAATTTTCAGGGAATTTAATAGACGATGCCGCATTTAACCATACTCTTGTACCATCTGCCAATACAACCTGATGTTGGCCACCTTTGGGTGTTTCGATAGTGTTATAAGCTAAAGTCTTACCTTTGGTTTTTCCTGTAACCTGATAAACCAATTGTCCTTCAGTATTTTTTAAAATAATGATCCCTGATTTTTTAACAAGTTCTCCACCGGCAGCATCAGTTAAAGAAATTTTAGAACCGTCGGCAAGCGTCAAAACAGCTTTATCGCTACCTGGAGCAATATCCTGATGTGCAGCGATCACGGGAACATCGGCATCTCTTTTTTGCTTATAAATATATAGCCCTACTCCGGTAAAAATCAATAGTATAGCAGCAGCCACTATACGCGGCCATAGGATAACCCTTTTCGCTTTTGTGATATCCGCAACACGGTTTTGGAGTTCAATCAGATCATGTTTAAGTTCATCATCGGATAAATCAAAACTACTGGACTCACCAAACGTTAGCCAATTCTCTACAATTGCTTTCTCTTCCGGCGTACATACCCCGGACTGGTATTTTTCAAACAGGCTTTTTGCGTCGTTATGCTGCATGCTTTTATGCTCTTTTAGTACATAACGATTTGCTAAGCCTTAGGGGTTAAATAAAAATTAAGGATAAATAATAAAGACAAATGCCAGGATGTACCCAAGTCTTCCTTTTAGAATTTTCAAGGCATGATGCATGTGACTTTTAACAGTTTGCTCGGATAGATTGAGCGTTAAGGCAATTTCCTTCCTTGTCAGGTTAGTTTTACGACTAAGCTCAAATACTTCACGCATTTTACAAGGAAGCGCTGCAATCTCTCTATTTATAAGTTCAGAAAGATTATTATGCCTGATCAGATGATCCGTGGTGTTATGGTTATGGTCTAAATACTTTTGAAAAGTTTCAATATAGCGCTGACTTACTTTTTTATGTTTATACAAATCGAATATTCGGTTCCTCAGAACGGTAAATAAGTATCCAGGCAAACCGGAAGGGAGATGAAGTTCACCTCTCTTTTCCCATAACATCAAAAAAAGTTCATGAATCAGGTCTTTTGCTTCTTCCCTGTTACCAGTCCTTTTATAAGCGAAAATATACAATAAGGATTGGAAGCGATTAAAAATTTCAGTAAACGCAGTCTGATCACCAGACTTTAGTAAGTCCACCAATTCAGTATCAGAAAGTTTACCGTACAGGTTCATAAACTTAGTAATCCGGAAATTATTTGGTTAGCAGGTTATTTAAATAAAATAAAATGTTTACACATTAAAGTTTAATTTATTAAGACCTACGCCAATATTAAATAATAATTTCCGAATTATAGTTATGAGATTAATATCAATTACTACAAAACCTTGTTTCTCTATAATTTATAATCTTACTTTCAATCTTTAAACACTTCCGCCAGCAATTCATAAGATCTTAATCTGGCTGCATGGTCAAAAATATGCGACGTTGCCATGATCTCATCAACACCGGTCTGGTCTAAAAACTGTTGCAGATCCGTTTTCAACGTTTCCTTACTACCTACAAAGGTACAAGCCAACATCTGACTCGCCTGCTCTTCTTCATATACATCCCACACCTGGTTCATGTCCTCTACAGGAGGCTGTAACAAACGGCGCTTACCGGTAACAATACCCAAAAACAACTGATAAAGTGAAGTCACCAATCTGTTGGCTTCAGCATCTGTATCTGCAGCTACCACGTTTACACAAGCCAGCACGTATGGCTCAGCAAGATGCGCTGATGGTTTAAAGTTTTGCCGGTATATATTAATAGCAGCCATAAACTGCGCTGGTGCGAAATGACTGGCAAAAGCGTAAGGTAAACCAAAAGCCGCTGCCAAACGGGCGCTCTCTGTACTCGATCCCAATATCCAGATCGGAATATCAAGTCCTTCACCCGGAATAGCCCGCACGCTGCTGTTGCTATTTTCTGCTGATAGATAAGTCTGTAATTTTATTACCTCCCTTGGAAAGTCCTGTGCCGCCTGGAAACGCAAGTCGCCTCTTATCGCTGCTGCCGTAACCTGATCCGTACCGGGAGCTCTTCCCAACCCTAAATCAATCCTACCCGGATACAAGGAAGCCAGGGTGCCAAACTGCTCGGCAATGATCAATGGCGAATGATTGGGAAGCATAATCCCCCCCGAACCGACTCTGATCGTGCTAGTTCCGCCAGCAATATGACCTATAACTACCGAGGTAGCCGAGCTTGCCACACTGATCATGTTATGATGTTCAGCCAGCCAGTACCGGTTGTAGCCCCATTTTTCGACATGCTGAGCAAGATCTAAACTATTCTTAAAAGTATCGGCCGGCGTTTTGCCCTCTATTACGGTTGCAAGATCCAGCACTGAATATGGAATGGAATTGAGGATTTTTTTCATGAGGTCACAAAGCTAATGTCCCCGACTATCAAAACACCCATGCGTATATGGATATGACTTTAAACCAACATCAATATGAAATTCAAATGAAATATACCTGCCCGTTACAAAACTCTGTGCAGAAAACAGTAAATTGACCATAAATTACCTGCTGATGGACTCCAACGACGTAAAAATATCGCGCAAGAAACCAATATTCCCGGTATCCCCTGCTTTACAGAAGTACCTTAAAACCTATCAAAGGGAATCTAAACTGCCCATCACTTATAACGACCTGCTGAATTTTACAGAGGCTTATCCCATTATGGATAAGTATGGTAAAGATTCCCTTTGGGAAGCCCCAATTTATACCGACAGCCAGATGTCGGAATTACATAATGGTCTCAAAATCATTTATGCCAATTTAAAGGCATCGGGTAATTTGCGCATCGTACAGCACAAATATATCGACAAAATTGAATACTGTACTTTTGGTAATACCAACCCCTTCCGCATCAGAATTGTAAACCGCCTAAATGATGTGTACGACTACTTTTACGTTAAAAAGGCAGACGCATCCCGGATATATGGTTTAGAACTGGAACATATCCTCTCGCCAAACCAGGTCAACTACCTGGTAGACAGGGAGACTTTAATTGAAGAGCATATAGCTGGAATTCCGGGAGATGTATTTGCAAAAACCTATCTTCACAATCCAGAGTACAATCCAACCCGTATCGCCAAGGAGTTTGTAAAATTTAACGAACGTTGTTTAGTGATGTTACTGGGTGATATGCGAGCTTATAATTTTGTGATGCAGATTACACCTGATTTCGACGACATCCAATTCAGAATAAGAGCCATCGATTTCGATCAGCAATTTTACGAGGGAAACATAAAGGTATACCTGCCCCAGTTTTTTAAAGAAAACTATCCATATGTAAAATTGGGTATGGAACAGCTAACAGATAAAACCTTTCTGCAATATCAGCAGGAAGAAAAATCATCCCTTCTGCACCGGGTTCGTAGTGAAAGGCACCGTCTGACTGATTTAAGAGATGTATCCAGTTCCGAAATACTCACCACGAATGAAAACATTATGACTTTAAAAACCGGAATGGCCGATTATTTTGAGGATCCCCAGTACCGGGAATGCAAAAATATGACTGATATAATCGAGCTGAATATCAAAAATATAATTCGGCAGGTGAAGTTATAAACAAAAAAAGCGGAGGCAGGTCTAAAAGACTGATTGCCCCCGCAAATTAACGCTCTCGAAGTAAAGGTACATAAAAAAACCTGATTATCAATAAGCTATTAAAAAAACGCTTCTTTTCATTGCACAAAATCCAATATTTTTTGGACAACACTCCATTATTTTTATAGTAATCAAATCGTTTATTTAAGCAGCCGTACAATATTTTTATGCTTAAATAATAAAAATAATAAGTAAAAAAGCGTGTTATTTGCAATGCAATTCTTATTTTGCCTAAAATATTTCAAATATGTCTTTAAAAACACTGATTGATAGCATTCTAAAAGAGAAACACAGATCCTTAAGTTGGCTTGCTGTTAGCATGGGGAAAACCTTCGATGGATTAAGGCTTGGTCTGATCAATGAGTCTATCAAATACAAAGACTTGTTGCTGATGGCAAAAGTGCTGGAAGTCCCACCTAAAAGCTTTTTTGAAGGAAAGGAGGAAGATTCTGTTGCTGCGCCCAACCTTCTCTCTGAGCCGGTACATGCGTATGGGGATTACAGATTAAGTATAAAAAATTATACTGAACTTGTAGCTACTTTAAAGGACCAGATCAACGACAAGGAGCGAATTATTACGCTAATGAGTAAGGCTCAAAATTAAATAAACCAGGGCCGGCCTAACTTGATCTGGCAAACAATTGCGCAGTATCCCCGCGTCACAAAAACGTAATCACTTAATTATAAGCTAGTTTTAAAAAAAACATTTTCCTATATTCGTAAAAACTTAAATATAATAGTTACACAAAACAGAAATCATTTTTTTAATATATAGTGCCGGAGGGCAAGATAATAACTTATGAAGAGAAGTAGTATTTTAGGAGTTGCGGGATTAGTTATAGTTACATTTGCACTCACCATGATCAGCTGGAAACCAGTAAAAGGAACACCAGCAGTAAACCCGAATCCAGCAATTGCTGATACAAGTTCGACACTTTCGACACCAAGGGTTATTGTAAACGTTAAAGACATTTACGAGAGTGCGCAGCTTGCACAAAGCGGCTTGTCGTACGATGTATTTACTAAAGCTGTAACTGGGTTTTACAACCTAAAAACAGCAGGTAAGATTTCGGATAACAAATCAATTTTAACCATTGCGGATTTCGATCAAAGCAGTACGAAAAAACGTATGTGGATCGTAGATCTTGACAAAGGAACATTGCTATTGAATACCTGGGTAGCTCACGGTACTTTTAGTGGGGCTGATCGTGCCACTAATTTTTCCAACACCAGGGAATCAAATAAAAGCAGTATTGGCTTTTATGTGACCGGTGAAACCTATCGCGGGAAGCATGGCCTATCTTTACGTCTGGATGGTATGGACGAAGGTTTTAATACCAATGCGCGTAAAAGAGCCATTGTGGTCCATGGCGCAGACTATGTAAGTCAGAACGCCATTAGTTCACTAGGCAGATTAGGTCGCAGTCAAGGCTGCCCTGCCGTACCACAAGAACTGGTAGGCAAAGTAATCAATGCAATGCAAGATAAAACGGTATTATTTATTAATGCCACTATTCCTTCGTACAGCTCACTGTATCTGGAAGAAAATGAAGCATTAATCCAAGACCACAACTAGACATTAGTATTAGTCCAATACAGAAAATAAATCCCCTGTTAGTACTGCATCGATCTGATGCTTTAAATCTCCGTAAAACTCATCAGATCCGAAGGTATTAACAGGGATTTCCATATTTAAATACTTTCCATAAAAGCTTTTCACTAATAGTTTTACCTGGTTAATATT
>Ga0065714_10064928_pt1 | contig 15256 bp, 8 predicted proteins | sample MisRhiReplicate2_FD_59101 | JGI IMG/M metagenome (GOLD analysis project Ga0065714, IMG submission 59101) | Miscanthus rhizosphere microbial communities from Kellogg Biological Station, MSU, sample Rhizosphere Soil Replicate 2: eDNA_1 v2... | ecosystem: Host-associated > Plants > Roots >...
ATCTGTGGCAGAACAGCAGAATTTTTAAGCCAGGTAGTAGCACCAGGAATCCCTGCTCTAAACATGGGAGCACTCGCAGGTAAATCAGGATTAGGCTTATTATAAAAAATTTTATGGGTCACATTGTTTCCGGCATCGGGAAGCCGGGGATCATGTGTATAGGGGAGTATATCGGCCCTCTCCGAGAGATTCAAACTCTTGTAGGTGGGTATTGAATTTACAGCGAAACCATTACTGTTTGAAAAAAAAGTAAATCCAATCCCCTGGTTGCCATTGGTCCGTACACGATATGCCCTTCCGTCCTTTGTAAGAACATAATGTGTCGCATAATATGAATTAGCAGAAGTATAAGAGCCATTACTAAGCAAAAGGCTCAATACATTCGTGTAAGTACGACCGGAAAGCCAGGTAGTGCCACTTCTCACAGATACATCCCATGCAGCAATTACATTAGGATTACCGTTGGATACTGTTCCCTGTGTCCAGTTATCTTTGCCTAAAAGGGCAGGAACAGTTGAATTATCATTTCCTGCTTCTGCTCCTGGAGGAATAAAATCGACTTGCCAAAGTCCTTCTACATCTGCTTGCTTCTCATAAGGCGTATATCGACCCGCATTTGGTCCTACACCATTATTAGGACCATCAATTTCGGCTGCCCTATTGCTTATTCTGCCAACTGTTGTACTACTACCTGAAGTATACGTAGCTCCACTAGGAGAGGTGATAATAATAGTACCGGAATCATAACCTTGCGCACTTGAAGCAACAGCAATTACTTCTCCTATTTTAGCATACACATAATGTGTGCCAGTGGTTTTAAACGGCCATGAACTGGTATGAAATGTATTTGTATTACAATATAGAAAGGCTCTGCTTCCATCTAATTGATTTGCCGGATATAGATCCCTACTCCCCTCAGCAAATGCATTCGATAAATTAAATAATGAGCATAAAAAAATAACCAGACAGCATATACCTCTGTAACATGAGAGCGCATTAGACCTGAGCGCATTTAGCATAAATCGGATTATATTTACTCTAACCACTTTAAAGAAATTCTCGTCCTCTGACAGAAACCAACTGTCTTTTCACAGTGAATATTTCCTAAAAGTATAATTAGATTTACTATGCCCAAAATAGTCAGAATCTATCTAATTATTTAAAAAAATCAAGAAAAAATAAAATTTCTTATAACAATCGATCCAAATATCGATTGAACTCGAAAAATATGCCTTAAAATAACAAAAAAAGTCAAATATTAGTTAACAAAGAATCCATCTAAAAGAAATAAAAAAAAATAACTGAGTAATATTGAGTAGTATTTTTCACAAAATGTAGATATATTACTTAATATGTAAGCAAAAAAATATCATGCCAAACGATAAACAAAACTTCTTTAATTGCCTGAAAAATTCTTAAAAACTAACTAAACACCTAAAAAATTTATTCAAATAAAACAGAACCAAACAATAAGTTAATCAAAAAGAAATAAATGAAGAACCTATTACCTAACCAGAACTAAACAACTGTTATTGATACAGATTAAAAAAGAAAATACGGTTTCTACACTATTACTACATCCTTTATTTAGGGCTTCCAGAACAGTAATAGCATTGGGAGCTCTATTGGAAATTCCAAGGTTGCTGACCATCTCATTTCGAAATGGATTGACCTGCTATTCCAGAAAAATCTGACTGCTTATAATGTGCTTTTAAAGCATTAATAATTCTGATTGTTCTATAATTCTACTACCCCACAGAGCTGGTCAAAATGAGAAAGAATTGAAAGCTGTTAAAAACGCATGGAAAGTCCGGGATCTTGCACGTGCCATTGATACTTTACTATTTGAAAGAACAGGCTTGTCGGTAAATAAGGAAGCTGTGATTGCAAAGGTCAGAAACAACCAAAAGATTGCGACGACAGATTTAATCAAAAACCCCTACCTACTGGAATTCTTAGGATTGGAAGAAAAACCCGAATACACAGAGCATGATTTGGAATCGGCCATTATAGAGCACCTTCAACATTTTTTAACAGAGATGGGCAGAGGATTTTGCTTTGAAGCGAGACAAAAACAGATTACTTTTGACAATATCCACTACCACATCGACCTGGTATTTTACCATCGTATACTGAAATCACATATCCTTCTGGATTTAAAACTCGGTCGCTATGACCATGCTGATGCCGGGCAAATGAACCTCTACCTGAATTATTACCGCAAGCATGAAATGAGTGAAGGAGACAACCCTCCTGTAGGGATTATCTTATGTGCTGATAAGAATGATGCCCTGGTAGAATATACCACCACAGGCTTATCCAATGAAGTCTTTGTCTCCAAATACCTCATTCAATTGCCTAGTAAGGATACTTTAGAAACCTTCATTCGAAATGAAATGAACCAGTAACTGGGGATTATTCGACATCTTCATTGTAGTTAAATAAAATTACCCTTTCAGATTTTAAATTACGATCACATGCTAGATCTATTCATAAATTATTAAAATATGTAATGTAATTAAAATAATTTAACCTTTGTTTACGACCTAGTAATATTATCGGGAAGAGGGATTCGAACCTTCACTGATAAAGCACTATTAAACAGCACTTTACAAGTTTAATTTCAGGTTGCTCACCGACTGCTCACCGCAATTTCTTGATTTGTATTCTGCAAATACTATTTACCAAAATTAAACAAAAAAAGTCAAAAAACAAAAACTAACACCCTGACAAATAACTAATTAACATTCCTGTATTTTTAACTCAAAAAAACAGGTCCGAGGGTTCTGTTCCCAAAAGGATCGATTTCAAGCATATTTTATCAAAATTATGACTCCTCTAAAAGATGGAATTCGATTATGATGTCTTCAGTTGATTTAGAACTAACTTCACGAAGAGCTCTCCGATATATTCCGAACACACCAATTCCTTCACGATTTGAGGGTTATTGCAGACATGAAGAAATATATTAAGAACATGAAAAGTGTAAGGCTACAGCTCCAAAAAGGTCAATTTCACTCAAGAATCATAAACTAAATTGTGCTAAAATAGAAATAGGAAAAATCCAAACTTGGAAATTTCCCGTGTGAGACTAACCGAAATACAGGATTTAAAATAGGTTTTATCTTACAGCTTTCACATCCATGTCATCTTTAAACCAGCCATTATTCACATCGCCATCACATTTTTCAGTTAGTATCTTTTTTAAAGTTTCCACTTTATCAGGCTGTTGGTCTAGCAGATCATGTTCTTCTTTATAATCGTTGGGCAAATAATAGAGCTGATAAATTTTCTTCGCCGCAAGATATCGCAGCTTCCATCCATCATTAGTGATTAATGCCGGACCCATAGGCGATGCAAAAGCAATGGCATTATGTTGTGCTTCATTTTTCTTCCCTTTTAAGGTTGATAAAAACGAAACCCCATCTTTTTTGTCTTTTGGCTTTACCTGCAATAGTTCCGCTATGGTTGCCATAAAATCGTAATTGCCCACCAACTGTTGCGACACCACATTTTGTTTAAAATACCAGGGCCAACTTACAAACAAAGGAACTCTAGTGCCACCTTCCCAATTCATTCGCTTTAAACCGGCCATGCCATTATTACCATCAAACACATCGCCACCAATATTACTATAAAATTTTTCGTTAATATTATCGAATCCTTTTCCGGTTTGCATATTCTTATAGGGCTTCTCCACACGACCTTTGTAGCTGTAATACAATTCGTGACCATTATCTGAAGAAAAAACGATGATGGTATTTTTATCCAAACCAGTTTTTTTCAACTCATCCATAATTACGCCTACGTTATCATCCAGTTTCTTAAGCATCGAAGCATATTCTTTCTCGATTTGCGTTAGTTTGTCGTTAAAAACAAAATCGGGGTGAATTGCCGGTATAGCCACTGGGCCGTGGGGCAACTGCGTAGAATGATAAAGAAAGAATGGTTTTTTTTTGTTTTGACGAATAAACGTAAGAATTTTATCTAAAAACAAATCCTGAGAATAGACCGTTTTACCATCCATGTTCCAGCGTTCTTTCTCGCCTTCTACCGAGCCCCATTCGCCGGTTTTGCCTGCATCGGGTCTAGTGTTACCCGGAATGGTAATCATCTTACCGTTTTCATGCAAAAACATAGGATAAAAACCATGGCATTGCTGATGGTCGTAATAACCATACCAGTAATCCCATCCATGCTTTTTCATTTGTTTGGTGGTGGTTACAAAACCATAATCCAGCTTTCCAATTTCACCAGTAACGTATCCAGCCAGTTTAAATAGTTGTGGTAAATAGGTAATATTGGGTTCACCATCAACCACACTATCTATCTTGGCTTGAGCCTGCTCATCAGACAGTAAACCTTTGGCAACCTCTTCATAAATCCCAGCTTGGGTTAATATATATTTACCTTTGCGGCAATCGCTATAACCGGTGATCAAACTAGCCCGAGATGGCGCACAGTAAACCCCTGCGTACGAACGATTAAAACTTACGCCTTGTTTTGCAATCTTATCAATATTCGGCGTCTTTACAATTTTCTGTCCATAATACGATAACATGCCACGCCCCATATCATCGGCAAGAATATAAATAACATTGGGCTTTGATACAGTAGCTTTTTGTGCACTGGTGGTAAATGCCAGTACCGAAAACAAAATACAAAAAGTGATTTTCTTCATTTCTCTTTAATAAGTTTTATTGTTGATACCGAATAAATAAGACACCATTCTCCCCTTTCATCTTTCTTAAATCGTTTAAAATGCTATTAACATAATACAAAATGAATGTTCCTGAAATCAGGAACATTCATTTTGTATTACTACCAACCTGGGTTTTGTTTAATATTTGGATTAAGCGCAATCTGAGTAACAGGAATTGGATACAAATAATATTTGTCTAGCCATCCTTTTCCAGCAGTAACAGGATCATCCCAAACATAGCACCTGCCGGTATCTTTTCCAGTAGTAACAAACTTGAGTGAAGCCGGCAATCCTCCCTGCCAGGATGAAGCTAGCCTTGCACCCAAGGGCTGAATATTGATAAAATAATCAGCCTTCTTCCATCTTCTTACATCATGAAAACTAAAGCCTTCCCCCATCAATTCAACCATTCTTTCTCTTCTTATTTCCCACAGTACTGGCTGTACAGAAGGATCACGTAAAAGATCAAAAGTAGAATTAATATCAGCAACCATCATTTTACCCACATTTACACGTGTACGTAGTTTATTAATAGTGAGGTCGGCTACGGATTGATCGAATTCTCCAAGCTCATATTTTGCTTCAGCAAAGTTTAGCATAGTTTCTTCTACATGAAAAAGCGGAACATCGGTTGTTGAAAAATTGGCACCACCTGTAACATTGGTTTCTGTGTTGTAATGCATGTAAAAATAATAACCCGTATTGCAAGAAACAGGCGCCTGGTTAACTTTAGCTCCTTGTATATTGGGAGAATTCAAAATAACAAAGGGCTGCCAGCTCTTTACAGGGAATGGCCTGTTACCTGTTTTGTCTAATGCATTCATTACATCGATGTATTCTCTGTCCGAGGTATTTCCTGTATGAGTCCATGTAGTACTGTTAAGTGGCCCGTTTACTTTATACGGAGGAATTACCCGATATAACAAACGAGGATCCCTATTTCTGAATTCATCATTTACAGTGGCATCACCGCTATACAATGAACTGTTTGAAATGGTTTTACCGTCAGTACACAAATACCTTTCTAAAGTCCGGGCATGCATTTCTACTTTCTGGCCTCCCCCCCTTTCAGCTCTTGAAAATGGTTGCATTATAATGGCGTTCGTATACTCCTTGAACAAAAAGACACCTGGATAATCTTTCAATACTTCTGAAGACCACAACTGCTGATAATTGTTGCCAATAGTTGGTGTAGCATCTATCAACAGTTGTGATACTCGCGTACACTCTGTTAAATATGTGCTTGCGTTTTGGAGGCCATGATATTTCCTCCATGTTCCTTCAAACAAGGCAAACCTCGATAATAGTGCTCTTACCACTTTTTGATTGATTGTATTGCTGGATGGACCTTCACCCTGGACTTTAATATTTGCTTCGGCATATTGAAGATCCCTTAAAATGTTAGTGGCTACCGCATCTCGCGATGTTCTTGAACCGTAAATGATATTTTCGTCTGACTCTTTCACAACATGTTCCAACCATGGTACATCCCCGAAACGGGCCAGCAATTCCAGATAATGATACGATCTGAAAAACAGACCTACCGAACGCCAGTGTTTTTTGTCGGTATCATTCATTGTTGACTGATCAATATGATCTAACATAACATTAGCCCTACGTACAAAGGAGAAGTCCCAACCGCCAGCATTCTGTTCCGGAGTAACCAATTGCCATGCCCAAGGATTTCGCAATTGCGCTTTATTTTGTAAAATACCACTCAAAAAATCGCCGTTAAACATACAGCCAACAGCATCATTGGTACCTACATATTGCACATGAGTAGGGCTTTCGAATACATCATACAATGACCAACCATAAGTTTTAAAGTTCTCGTTTGTAACAAAAGCTGTTTCTTCAGTAAGTCGGTCTTTAGGATATTTATCCAGCAAATCTTTTTTGCAGGAAAATAGGCTGATTAATGCAAGTATATATATGATTGTTCTTTTCATTGCCTTTAAATTAGAAGTTAACATTGATTCCAAATGAATACGTGGCCATTTGAGGATATTGCCAGGATAGCAATTCCGGATCCACCCCAGGTCTCAGCTTGCTGGAAGTGGGAATATTCTCTCCGCTAATTTGAGGATCTTGCCGGAATAGCAATTCCGGATCCACCCCAGGTATCAGCTTGCTGAAAGTGAAAATATTCTCTCCGCTAAAAAACACTCTGGCACCTGTTACTGGTAACTTTCCAAACAATGATTTTGGAAGGGTATAAGAAAGAGTAACGTTTTTTACCCGGAGGTAGGAAGCGTTCTGAAGGAATTTAGTTTGTATTCTTTGATTAACCGCATGTGATTCTCCGGCATCTTTATACAAACGGCCATAGTATGCGTCTTTGTGCTCAGGTGTCCAATAATCTAATTGATACTTGTTGAAAGTGGAGAATTTTCCTGCATGTGGAAACATTAAATCTCCACCTATCCAGTAGTCTCTTTTAGCTACACCTTGCAGCAAGATAGACAGGTCAAGATTTTTCCATCCAACAGAAGTATTAAAGCCAAAGTTATAGCGTGCCCTGTTGTTACCAATAACCTTTCTATCACCCGGGTTCGCCAGTGTCTCACTACCAACATTAATCTGATTGGTGGAATTCGCATCGTCTCTCAGATTTTTATACTTTATATCACCTTCATGCGAAATTACTCCCTGAATAGAAACCACATTTGGTTTCAAAGTCCCGTTGGCCTCAAAATCGTTAGCAGTATAAAATCCATCAGTTACATAGCCCCAGATCTCACCCAGTTCCATTCCCTCATAATAATCGGCCAGCACGCTGTTTTCGTTACGATATTTGGTAATAAAGCTTCTGGAATCGTACAGATTAAAGCCCACCGAATACCTCCAGTCATTTATTTTATCACGCCATTGCAGGGAAAGTTCCCATCCTTTTGTTTTGAGATCCGCAGCATTTTGCTGTGGTGCACTGGCACCAACTACTGCCGGAAAATCAAGCCCTGGCGCTAACATACCTTTTGTATTTCGTTGGTACCAATCAAAACTTGCAGAAAGCCGATCCCTTAAAAAGGCGACATCAGCACCAATATCAATCGTATTTACTTTCTCCCAGGTAAAATCCTTACGCACCAAGCCGGGAGTTGTTAATGATGCAGACCTGATACCGTTATGTATCCAGAACGGTCGGTATGGACTCATAACGGAATAAAACTGGTAGTCAGCAATGCTCTGATTACCCAGCGAACCATAAGATGTCCTGATCTTAAAAGAATTTACCCAATTACTAAATGACTGCATAAATGACTCCTTGCTTACCACCCAACCGGCGGATACTGACGGGAAAAAACCGTAACGATGATTAGCAGGGAATTTAGAACTGCCATCATATCTGCCATTGGCTTCCAATAGATATTTATCTTTAAAACTATAGTTAAAACGATAAAAACCACTCCGTATGGCATATTCATTAAACCTGTCTTTTGACTCAACTATTCCTGTTCCTCCTGAAATGGAAGGCAGACCGTTACTGATCATGTAATAGTTTTTAGACCAGAGCCCTTCTGAAGTACTTTCCTCCTGGTTGAATCCGGCGGTAAATTTGATGTTATGAGATTCCAGAAAACTTTTTTCATAAGTCAGATAAGCATTTAAGGATTTATATGTGGTCTGGCTTATATCTTTAAAATAGGCCGTAGACTGGTCGGATGGGTCTAATGCATTTTCCACTCCCCGTTGTAACCAATATAAATTATTATACGATTTATTATTCTGAGTGTTAGTTTCATAAGTATATTCCAGAAAACCTTTAAGTCCATTAAAGGGTGACAACTCTGTACGGGAAAAGATGCGGGTATTTTCATTGAGCCAGCTTTCCACGTTACTATTCCTGATAATATTTGAAGGGGTATTTACAGGATACATGACACCATTATACGGCAAAGAGTCCTTAGGGTAATAAGAAGGATGTGACGTCCCGTATAAACTAAATTCGCCTGAAGTTTTTGGTATTGTTCTATATCCATTGGCATATTTAACATCAACTGAAGTACTAACCCATTTGTTAATATCAGCATTTACATAGGCAGACATATTGGTTCTTTTATAAGCGTCTTTATTGGTTATTAATATACCATCTTGGGTTGTCCGTCCGAGCGAGAACCGATAGTTAATATGCTCACTGCCTCCGGATGCTGATATATTATGAATGGACTTCGTGGCTGCCCCTGAGGTCATATCTTTGATCTCATCATTTTCTTTTAGAAAATAGCGGTAGCCACCATCCTCAACCCATCCTGTGTTAGGAAAATTGCCTGGATTGGCATTATACTGGTTAACAAGGTCGAACCACTTATTTACATCTTGACCTGACCAATAATTGGTGTACCCCATATCTTTATACCCCTGAATGGTTTCTAACGGCGAAGCTTTTTCAGGAATATCAACAGGCTTTTCAAATGCAAAATTACCACTATAGCCTAATTGCATTTTTTGATTTTTTTTGCCCTTTTTAGTGGTAATAATAACCACTCCAAAAGAAGCCCTAGCTCCGTATATGGCTGCCGAAGCAGCATCTTTTAACACCGAAACGGTTTCAATATCCTCTGGGTTTATCAGGTCGAGATCTGTAGTAACAACATTATCCACTAAAATCAAGGGACCACCGCCATTAATAGAGGTCATACCACGTATATTTATGGCTTTACTTGCACCGGGATTTGCACCCCCGGAAATGGTAAGACCAGCTACAGCACCTTGTAATGCAGACCCAACATTGGTAACTGGCCGGTCTCCAAGAACTTTGTCCATAGACACTACAGAAACGGCTCCAGTCAGGTTGCCCTTCTTTTGCGTACCATAGCCAACTACAACCACTTCGCTTAACTCTGATTTATCTTCTTTGAGGACCACATTAATATTTGTTTGGGCACCGACAGCTATGGTCTGAGTTACATAGCCTACTGCGGACACAATAATTTCTTGTTCTCCATTTACTAACGAAATCGAAAAATCGCCATTTTCATTTGTGGAAATCCCTTTTTTTGTTCCCTTTATCAAAATGCTTGCAGATGGAATTGGTTTATTGCTTTCATCGACTACCTTCCCCCGGATATCAATCTCACGAAACGTTTTAACCAATTTTTCAAAAAGATTCTTTTCCTTTAATTTGATCACGACCGTTTTGTCCTCAATCGAAAAGGACACAGGCTGATTCGCAAAAATCTGATCCAGCACCTTATCCAATTCCGTATTCTCTACATTAATAGTTACCGGTTTAGTCCTTTTTAATAAATCTGTAGTAAACACAAAATCATAACCACTCTGATCAGAAATCCGATCCAAGACCTGAGTCAGCTTTGCGTTTTTTTCGGACAGCGTAATGCGCTGCGCAAAGGTAGATGCACTTACCTGCATAATGGCCATGATTAAGATGATGGTGGTTAGCCTCATAATCAATAGAATTTGATGGGCATAACCTTTCGGAGCCCCCGGTTTGTTGGTATATTTTTTATACATTAGTATTTAGTTTGGTATAGCAGCAAGCCATTGCCTCTAAAACATCAGGCTACTGCGGTTTATTTGATTTAGTTATAATGATCGATGGCCAAACACAATCCAGATCCCGATTCCACTCGGGATTTGGTATTAATAGCCGCTCTGTAATTATTTACTTACGATAATTTTCCTCCCTTCTATCTTAAAGTGAACGGCCTTTGTTTTTTCAAGGGTAGTTAAGACATCTTTAATACTAGAGTATTTAGTAATACGAGCATTGAAACCAACCTCGGGTACCTGTTCTGCATACTCCACCTCTATATTATACCACCTGGATACCTTACGCATCACAGCGGTTATGTCTTCATCATAAAACCTGAAATATCCTTTCTGCCAGGCTACCGCTTCATTCAGATCTACATCAATAACTTCAATTCCCTTTTCATCTAACACACTCTCCTGTCCAGGCCTAAGTACATGACCTTTTCCACTTGAAGCAACCAATCCACCTGCCAATACCGGGGCTACCTTCACTGAGCCCTCCAGCAATGTTGTCCTGACTACCTTTTCATCCTTATAAGCATTGATATTGAAATGAGTCCCCAATACTTCTACTTCCTGCTGAGCTGTAGATACCACAAAAGGCTGTTTTCTATTTTTAGATATTTCAAAGTAACCTTCACCAGTTAAGCTAACTCTCCTTTGCTTAGATTTGGTGAAACTTGTTGGAAATTTCAATGAAGAAGCGGCATTTAAGAATACAAGAGAACCATCAGGTAAACGCACCTGAGTCTGTTCACCCCTTGTAGTGGTTAATGTATTATACTCCATCTTACCTGTTCCCTGATCAGTTACTTCATAAATGATCTGCCCCTGTTTGGTTTTAGAAATCTTTACTCCTGACTGACTGGCAATGTTTCCCACTAGGGCATCATCGATCAAAAGCTTGGTGCCATTGGCCAGGGTCAGTGTCGCACCATTTTTACCGGGGATGATATCCGCTCCAATCAATACGTTATTGTCATTATTCATTTTAGTGGAAGACGACCTAAAGAAGTACGCTCCAATTACAACAAATGCAACAGTCGATGCAATAGCAATCTTAGGCCATAATTTTTTAATAAACGGTTTCCGATCCAATTGCAAGTTACTCCGTAAAGCACTAACCGAAGACTCTACATCATCTTCAGTCAGAACATTTGAACTCTGCGAAGTATAGTGGTTATACCAGGATTCCAATAGCGACCGCTCCGTTGGACTGATCGTCTCATCGCGGAGCTTTTGCAGTAGTTCATTGAAATAGGGTTTATTCATAGTTTTGGAAAAGGATTTATTCCTCCTATGTTACTAATACAGTTAAGTACCCCCCAACGTCATATACAATATTAAAAAAAGTGAATTATTTTTGAGTCCCCTGCAAGTCCTAGAATTGAAGTCTACAGGAATGGCAATATTGACAAGAAGTTATCGATCTTAGGTTTAAGGATCTTGACCGCCTTATACACCTGCTGTTTGGCTGTATTAGGGGAAATATCCAATTGTTCGCCAATCTCCTGATACGAAAGACCATGCTGTTTATTCAGCAAAAACACCTCCCGCATTCGTTCAGGTAAAAGACTAATTTCTCGCTCAATGAGTTTCGCCAGTTCATTTTCCCGAACTGTATCCTCAGTGACATTGTACCCTGCAACAGTGAACTGGTCAAATGACTCAGCATATTTCAGCACAACCTTTTTATGAGACAACAAATTGAAAATCCTGTTCCTCACCAAGCAATAAAGGTATGATGAGAATGATTTATCCATATCGAGCATTTCCCTTCTCTCCCACATTGTTACAAAGACCTCCTGAATCACATCTTGGGCTTCTTCTTTATTATTGAGCAAATGAAAAGCATGCCGCAACAACAACCTGCTGTAGCGTTCAAAAATTTCCGAATACGCTCGCCTGTCGCCTTGTTTAAGAAGCGGCAAGAGCTGCTGATCGGTAAAATTGTTATAGCCTTTCATTTCTTGTTTTCCGTACTAGTTTACGAAAAATAAAGATCAATGTTAAGGATTTAAACTGAAATATCAACAAGTGTCGATTTGGATTTTGGAGCATTACGGCAAACAAACTGTATCTTTCACTAAAAACGGTTCTTCCCCACTTTGGTGGTGGGCTGGATTCTTGGCTTAATCAATCTAACAAAATGGATTTTCTAGGTCTTATTGAAAATCTTTACGAAAGAAAACCATCATTTGAAACTACTTTATCACAACAAATGGGGAAGAATCACTTTTATCCTATCTAACACTGCATACTTATACTTAGAACTAGATATGCTTCAATTTAAATCCTTGAAACCATACGGATACGAACAAATGGTGATCAAAAGTACAGCCCTGCGCGTGAAAAGATCACAAAATACAGAATTACCACATTGAGTATAAAAAGCATTAATATTACAATATGATTTACCTGATATGAACTTCGAAAGCCTCTTAATTAAAATAGAACAGACCCATGCCAAGCTGAGCAGTAAGGCGATTAGCCAAATCGATTATTACAATACCCTGCGCAATTAGCTGATTGGTTATTTTATTGTAGAATTTGAACAACATGGTGAGGACCGGGCTTCCTACGGAAATGCAGTATTGAAAAATCTAGCTAAAAAACTTATCCATATCAAAGGGATGTCAATGACAAACTTAAAGCTATTCAGACAGTTTTATCAGATCTACCCCGAGATTGGTCAGACATTGTCCGACCAATTTGACCAACTTGGACTGCCATCAATTGGTCAGACGCTGTCTGACCAATTGAGCCTTCAAGAAGATTCGGCATCTTTTCTCAATCCACAAGAATTGCTGACCCAACTTAATTTCTCCCGTTTTATTGAATTGATCCGCGTAGAAGACGCTTTAAAACGTCATTTTTATGAAATGGAAGCTGTTAAAAACGCATGGAAAGTCCGGGATCTTGCCCGTGCCATTGATACTTTACTATTTGAAAGAACAGGTTTATCGGTAAATAAGGAAGTTGTGATTGCAAAGGTCAGAAACAACCAAAAGGTTGCAATGACAGATTTACTCAAAAACCCCTACCTACTGGAATTCTTAGGATTGGAAGAAAAGCCCGAATACACAGAGCATGATTTGGAATCGGCCATTACGCAATTTCTTGATTTGTATTCTGCAAATACTATTTACCAAAATTAAACAAAAAAGCCAAAAAACAAAGACTAACACACTGACAAACAACTAATTAATATCCATGTATTTTCAGATCAAAAAAACAGGCCCGAGGGTTCTGTTCCCAAAAGGATCGATTTCAAGCATATTTTGTCAAGATTTATGCTTGATTATGGGCATTTTAAACTACATATTACGCTGCTCAGCAGTGCAGCGCTCTATTCAGAAAATATCAATGGCGCATAGTTCAAATGCCCCTTGTTTCAAGGCGCCAAATTGACACCTTGAAACTTTTTGTTCTCCAGAACCAACTCGATGTTACTTTTTTAAATGAAAAAAGTAACAAAATAGGTTCCAAGGTGAAGTGGTTTTGTTATTTCAAACAAAACTTGTATTGTTGAATCCATATGGAATAGCTAAAAGCTTATTTTACAGCAAATTATATTGGCGTATTGTAACGCTGGTAACAGAGCAATAGAAAAAATCACTTAGATAAAAGCCACTTTTCTTACCTTAAAAATAGCTTTTTTGTTTATGAGTTCACCAAAGGCTTCTCGCCCCATTCCTCTCCGATTTACATTTAATTGCCAGCTTATTTGATAAAAGATAACAACAACAGATTATTTTAGAAATAAGAAGTAATGTATATTTGAATATTACTTATTGCTTTAGAATGATAAGCTCAGACAAAGAAGTGCAAATAACCTATATAAGCAGCGTTAATAAGGCTCTGCAATTTATGGATGAAAATCTTGACACAAATTTGTCTTTAGAAACGATTTCAAAAGTAGCTTGTTTTTCCCCTTTTCATTTTCATAGGATATTCAAGGCGATTACAAATGAGAAATTAAATTCTTACATCAATAGAAAGAGAATTGAAAAAGTAGCTTCTGTTTTAATGCATAAGTCGGAAGTAAGTATTACTGAGCTTTCACTTCTATTCGGTTTTAATAGTAATTCTTCCCTTACCAGAACTTTTAAAAAATATTACAATATAAGCCCGTCTGAATTCCGCAAACAAAAAAAAAGTAGATTTAGCAAGATCAGTAAAATTGAAAGCAAGAATGGACAAGAGCAGCTAGTCTTTGAGGAATACATTTGCAGCATTAATAATCTTAAAAATTGGATCGAGATGAATGCAAAAATTGAAATTAAGGAAATAGCTAATTTGGAATTGGCTTATGTAACAAGCATTGGAGAACAGGGAATTACAACTGCCTATGAAGCGTTAGTTAAATGGGCAACTCCATTGGGATTGCTAAAAAATCCTGATACGAAAATGATCACTATTTATCACGATAGTTTTAAAACCACAGATCCCAAAAAAGTTAGGCTAAGTGCTTGCATTACCCTCCCTGAACCCATGAAGGCCTCAGGAAATATCGGGAGAACCTCCATTGAAAAAGGGAAATTTATTGTTGGAAGTTTTGTGATCGGCTTAAGTGAGTTTGAAAAATCGTGGAATAGTCTTTTTGCTTGGATGTCCGAAAATGGATATAAAAAAGCTGATAGAGATCCTTTTGAGATGTATCATAATGATTATAGAGTGCATCCAGAGGAAAAGTACGTTGTGGATTATTTTATACCGATTTTGTAATGCAACTCATTAACAACTTGCCTTATTCATAGCTGTACAACAATGGGCAAGGCACTAAATAGATTCGAATCATGAAACCCTTTAAACTACTATTAAGGCTAATAAATATTCAGCAGCAATAAAAGCCCCTCTTTACTGACTATAAAGAAGGGTGTGGACCCAATGAGATCTTTCCCGAACTATTTTCTAACGGATTTATGTTTAATCAGCGATTTGGGCAAAAAACTTTGACTCTAGTCTTCAATAGGCATGCATTACATATTGATTTCTTAGATTTTCTGTTTCCAAACGGCATATAATTCTATAATGAGTCCAACTCAATTTGGAACGCAA
>Ga0065714_10000040_pt1 | contig 15249 bp, 17 predicted proteins | sample MisRhiReplicate2_FD_59101 | JGI IMG/M metagenome (GOLD analysis project Ga0065714, IMG submission 59101) | Miscanthus rhizosphere microbial communities from Kellogg Biological Station, MSU, sample Rhizosphere Soil Replicate 2: eDNA_1 v2... | ecosystem: Host-associated > Plants > Roots >...
AAAAAGATCACCGCCCGCGGCTGCATTCCCACCAGAGCGTGGGAACGATCATTACAACAGCTGCGGCCCCGGTCCCTGTTCCCCAAGCACATCGCCAAAGTTGCGCAACGGACACGCCTCCATCGACAGACACCCACAGCCAATGCAGCCATTGAGCTTGTCCCGCAGCAAGGTCAGCTGATTGATCCGCTCATCCAGATCCCGACTCCACTGCGCCGACAACACCTTCCAGTCCGCCGCCGTCGGGGCGCGGTTATCCGGCAGGGACTTGAGTGCCTCGCCAATCTCCGACAACGGAATGCCCAATCGCTGAGCCACTTTGATCAACGCCACCCGTCGCAACACNTCCCGTGGATAACGCCGCTGGTTGCCCTGGTTGCGATTACTTTTGATCAAACCCTTGGATTCGTAAAAGTGCAGCGCCGTGACCGCGACACCGCTGCGCGCAGCCACTTGGCCGACGGTGAGTTCCTTGTGCAGATTTTCCGAGGTGATCATTTAAAAAATGCCCCTTGACCTCAAGTTAACTCGAGGTTTTACCCTGCAGGCCTTCGGATCGCAAGATCCGGCTTACACGTCAGTGGGGACTTTTCATGCAAGCGTCAGAGAAAAATCGCAGCTTCACCCAATTGATCGAATTCGAGATCGAACCCCATCAACAGCCCGCACTGGTGTCGGCTCTGTCGAAGCAGACCGAGCGTCTCGCCCAGGGTTACAGCGGTTTTCTGAGTGCCAGCATCCAGGCCAGCGACGATGGCCGGCGGGTGCTCAACTACCTGCAATGGCAAACACGCGAGGCGGGAGANGCCGCGTTTCAAAGCTTTGAAAGCGGCGAGCAGGATTTCTGGCAACTGATCCGTGCCCATCAGGCGAAAACCGTGACCTTCGGCTCGTTCCAGGTGCTGCATAGCCTGGAACGCAGCCACGACAACGCGCTGCACTGCAATCTGGTGGGTTAGATCGACAGCTGCATAACACGCTCGCCCTGAAGGTTTTCCGTGGGCCGGCGCTTGTTCACTGCCAGTTCGCCGATCTTGATCAGTCGCGTGCGCGTTACGTTGCGGCTCAAGCCCAGCAGTGCGGCGGTGTGTACCTGGTTGTAATGGCTGAAGCGATAGGCGGCTCGCAGCAACGCGTCTTCGACTTTCTCGTGCAGCGCTCCGGCCTGTTCTTCGAAGAGCTTTTGAAAGGCCCGATTGAGCAGGGCTTCCGGTGAATCGTCGACGGTGCTGTGGTAATCGTCCTGACGCTCGATGCGCATGTTCGACAGGCGCAGGTCGTCGCGTTCGATCACGCCGTTGCGGCAGATCAGCAGGGTGTGGTGAATGACGTTTTCCAGTTCGCGAATATTGCCCGGCCAGCTGTAGCCGCGCAGTTTCAGTTCGGCCTCTTTGCTGATGCTGATGGTGCCGTAGCCGAGGCGCTGGCTGTAGGCTTCGACGAAATGTCGGGTCAGCGGCAGGATGTCGCCGGGGCGGTCGCGCAGCGGGCTCAATTCCAGGCTGACGACGTCGAGGCGGTAGTACAAATCCTCGCGGAAATGCCCGGCGTTGATGGCTTTCTCCAATTGCACGTTGGTCGCCGCCAGCACACGGACATTGATGGGAATGCTCTTGCGCGAACCCAGTCGCACCACTTCGCGCTCCTGCAATACCCGCAACAACTTGACCTGAATCGCCATCGGCAAATCGCCGATTTCATCGAGGAACAAGGTGCCGCCATCGGCCTCCTCGAACCAGCCGGCCTTGGCGCTCAACGCACCGGTGAAGGCACCTTTTTCATGGCCGAACAACTCGGCTTCCACCAAAGATTCGGAGAACGCGCCGCAGTTCACTGCCACGAAAGGCCGGTTACGGCGGGCGCTGAGGTTGTGGATATGCCGCGCCACCAGCTCCTTGCCGGTGCCGGTTTCGCCGATGATCAGCACACTGGCTTCACTCGGTGCGACTTGTTGAATGTGGGCGAGCAAGGCCTGGGATTTCGGGTCTTCGAACACTTGCGCCGTGGCGCGGATCGAGGTGGCCAGAGCGGGCGAGGGCGGTAAAGTCAGCAGTTGCATGGGCAGGCTCCATGAAGAGAAGGCTATGAATAGAAAGTCGGGATCGGCAGGGACTGGTTCAGCGCCCAGTCACCCAGCTCATGGAGTTTGTAATCCACCGGGTCGTGCAGGGTTTGCGTGCGCAGGTTGCGCCAGTGGCGATCCAGTCGCAGTGAGGCATGAGTTGAACGGGCGCCGGTCACTTCGAACAACCGGCTACAGAGTTCCAGACCGTTGCGAGTGGCAGCGACCTTGGCCGTGGCGATGGCGGTAGCGAGATGCCCACGTTCTTCGGCACTGAGGTTCGGGCCTTTGGCCCACGCCTTGTCGAGCAATCCGGCAGCGCGCTCCACCAGCAGTCGAACACTTTCGAGGGCGACCCAGAATTCGCCGTAGTGGCCGAGGACATAAGGGTCCTGACGCACATCCTGAGCACTGGATTTGTGCCACGGACGGCTTTCGGTGAGGGTGTATTGCCGCGCTTCTTCGAAGGCCCCTTCGGCAATGCCGAGGAACATGTGGGTGAAGGTCAGCTGGGCAATCAACGGCCGCAGGCAGGCGAATGGCGTACTCAGCGGACCCGGATCGAGCAGCAATTCCGACTCTTCGACCCGCACCCGTTCGAATGTTGCGCTGCCGCTGTCGGTCTGGCGCTGGCCCATGTTGTTCCAGTCGTTATGCAAGGTGATGCCGCTGCGACCGCTGGGAATCGCGGCGATCAACAGCTTGCCGCCAGCGTTTTCGTCGACGGCCGAGGCGATCAGCATTTGCGAATCGCTGGCGCCGGAGCAGAAGCTTTTCTTGCCGGAAAACTCGACGCCAGCCGCCGAGGTTTTTCACCACGGTGCGGGTGTCCAGCGGGTTGAGAGCGTTGCCCCAGAACCAGTTCTTGCGCGCGGTCTGTTCGAACCACGGCTGCCACTGCTCGGGCCGGGCGAACAGGCGCACGGTGGCGAGCATCAAGTGATGGAAGCCGAAGACATGGGCAATCGAACTGTCGACCTTGGCGAACTCGCGCACGATGGTCAGGGTGTCACTCCAGCTGGCGCCGAGGCCGCCGTACTGCACAGGAATGCTTAACGCGAGCAGACCGCTGTGGCGCAAGGCGTCGCGTTCGGCTTTGGGCGTACCGCCTCGTTCATCGCGCTCGACAGCGGTCAGGGCAAACTCGGCCGCCAACAGACGGGCGGTTTGCAAAGGGGATATCAGGGCGCTGTGTGGTTTGGCCGTCACACGGGGGTTCCTTTTTAAAATCGAAGCAGTTCCCTGTGGGAGCGAGCCTGCTCGCGATGAGGCCGGAACAGTCAACATCAGTGTCGACTGTACGGACGCCTTCGCGAGCAGGCTCGCTCCCACAGGGGGGCTGAGTCAGGCCGTGGCTTTGGCGGGCAGCACATCATTGGCGATCATTTCGCCAAACGGCCCGGTNAGATTAGTGACGCCGCGCCCCGCAAGGCTGGCATACGGCTCAGGCAACAGCGGGAACACCAACTCGGCAAAACGATAAGCCTCTTCGAGGTGCGGATAGCCGGAGAAGATAAAACTCTCGATCCCCAGGTCCGCGTACTCCTTGATTCGCGCCGCCACTTGCTGCGGATCGCCCACCAACGCCGTCCCGGCACCGCCACGCACCAGACCGACACCCGCCCACAGGTTGGGGGATATTTCCAGGTTGTCACGACGCCCGTCATGCAACGCCGCCATGCGCCGCTGACCTTCGGAATCGAAACGCGAGAACGACTTCTGCGCGGCCGCGATGGTCTCGTCGCTGATGTGCTCGATCAGTTTGTCTGCGGCTTTCCAGGCCTCTTCGGCGGTCTCGCGAACGATCACGTGCAAGCGAATCCCGAACTTCACCGTGCGACCGTTTCGCGCGGCACGCTCACGCACATCGGCCAGTTTTTCNGCCACGGCGGCCGGTGGTTCACCCCAGGTCAGGTAGACATCAACCTGCTCGGCGGCCAGTTCATGGGCGGCTTCGGAAGAACCGCCGAAGTACAGCGGCGGATAAGGTTTTTGCACCGGCGGATACAGCGCCTTGGCGTTCTGCACTTGCAGGTGTTTGCCTTCGAAATCCACCGATTCGCCTTGCAGCACCCGGCGCCAGATTTTCAGGAATTCGTCGGTCACTTCGTAGCGTTCGCTGTGATCGAGGAAGATGCCGTCGCCACGGTTTTCATCCGGGTCACCGCCCGTGACCACGTTGATCAGCAAGCGGCCATTGGACAGTCGATCCAGTGTCGCGGCCATGCGGGCCGAGACCGTCGGCGAGATAATTCCTGGCCGAATCGCTACCAGATAACGCAGGCGTTCGGTCAGCGGCACCAGCGCCGAAGCAATCACCCACGAATCCTCGCAGGAGCGCCCGGTGGGAATCAGTACACCGTGGTAGCCGAGGCTGTCGGCCGCCTGGGCCACTTGTTTCAGGTAGTTGAGTGTCACCGGGCGAGCNCCCTGAGTGGTGCCCAAGTAATGGCCGTCGCCGTGAGTCGGCAGAAACCAGAAAACATCCATGAAGAAATCCTTAAGCGATTTTCAGCAGATTTTTGGGGTGCACGCCAAACAACGGCGCGGCGCGTTCTGCAGCAAGACGTATGCGGGCCTTCAAGGGCTCACTGGTTATTTGGTAATTGGAGAAATCGGCTTCGGTGGCGTAGACGCCAATCGGCAAGGTCAAGGCCTGGAAGAAACTGAACAGCGGGCGCAACTGGTGATCGAGAACCAGNGCATGGCGTTCGCTGCCACCGGTGGCGGCCAGCAATACCGGCGTGTCGATCAATGCATTGAGGTCGATCAGGTCGAATAGATGCTTGAGCAGTCCAGGGTAGGAACCGCGATAAACCGGCGCGGCGACGATCAGCAGGTCGGCATTCTCGATCGCTTGCAGCTCGGCTTCGATCTCGGCGCTCAACTCCTGACGGGACAGCGCGGCACCCAACGGTCGGGCGATGTCACCCAGTTCAATCAGCTTGCTTTCAATCGGCAATTGTTCGGCCAGTTGCGCCAACAGCGCCTGGGTCAGCACCAACGTGCGGGACGGACGCCAGGTACCGCCGGAGAGGGCAACGACTTTCAATGGACGCGACATGATCAGTTCCTTTTTAAACAGTTGCTCAGGGAGCAGTGAGTAGTCACTGACAGAGAGCAAGAGCTGTACCAATCCCTCGGAGCCCCTGTTTACGGGGCTTTCAACGCGTTGGCCGGTAGACACTGTGCGAATGGCAGAGCTGTTTGTTGAATGACTGTTGCCTGGCAAACAGTTGCTTGGGCAACAGTGCGTGAAGCGATGACCGTTGTTATAAAGGTTCGGTGTTATTCCGTAAAAGACATTAAATTAATATTTATAGATCGTTTGGAGATATAAGGCGTTCTGCCTGAGCGGCATTAGTCAAAGTCGATAGCCACTATCGAGAGCGTTGATTTCTGCAGATCGGATGCGCGGCGTAGCCTGTGTTCATTGCCTCGAACCAGATGTCAGGACGCTCACAATGAAACCTCTAATCGCTACTTTCTTGCTGCTTGCGGTCTCCGTTCTCGCCGGGTGTGCCAGCCATGTTTCCCCGGAATTACGGCCGTACACCGCAGAAGAAACCAGAGAATTGGCNCTGGAGGCGTTGAATCGTCGCGGTTTGTCCTTCGACGAATACCACGCGAAAAAAGCCGAATTGCTCGGCCAACCGCAAAAATCGTTCAGCTTCGACAAACAAGGCGAGATGAACGCCGAACGTGCTGTACAGCTTCACGGTCGTCCTAGCTGATCGAAAACTGTACCGCTTGAAGTTTCGCGCAACTGTCCATGGGTTTCCCTGAAGGCCTGCGATAGGGTCAACACCTGACTGATCCAATGGACTGCCACCCATGACGCTCTCGCTCGATTTGCTGCTGGGCTTCGCCCTGTTTGCCCTTGTCACTTCGATTACGCCCGGCCCCAACAACACGATGTTGCTGGCATCNGGTGTGAACTTCGGCTTTAACCGCACCATTCCCCACATGCTTGGCATTACCTGCGGCTTCTTCGTGCTTGTGGTGGCGGTAGGTTTTGGCTTGGGCGCGGTGTTTCAAACCTATCCTTTGCTCTACAGCGTGCTGCGTTACATCGGCGCGGCGTATTTGCTGTACCTGGCGTGGAAAATCGCCCATTCGGGACCAGTTTCCGAGCGTGAAAAGGGCGAGAGCAAGCCGATCAGCTATTTGGGCGCCGCCGCATTTCAGTGGGTCAATCCCAAGGCGTGGATCATGGCCATCGGTGCCATCAGCACCTACACGCCGATGCAGGGTTATTTCACCAACGTGATCGTGATTGCGGCGGTGTTCGCCTTGATCAACCTGCCGAGCGTCAGTGTCTGGGCAGGCTGCGGCACGTTGTTGCGCAACGTGCTGAAGGATCGCCGCTGGTTGCGGCTGTTCAACTGGGGCATGGCCTTGCTGCTGGTGGCTTCGCTGTATCCGTTGTTGCTCGAAAGCTTTAGGTGACGCATTGCTTCAACCGGTTGCCCGATGCCTGTTAAGCTCGACTTCAGGAGCGTTCCTACGCACTTTTAAATGAAGTTGTTCTTCTTTAACGGCCTCCGATCAGGTATTTCTAACGCTCTGAACGATCGGCGCAGCTCACGAGGCTGCGCTTTGACGTTTCAGTGACGAGCCTCCTGATCCCGGAACATGCTCTGCGAGTCTTNTATGAATAAACGTCCTCTGTATTTCGACTACGCCGCCACCACGCCGGTGGATGAACGAGTCATCAAGGTCATGGTCGAGTGTCTGGGTTTTACCGGCAACTTCGGCAATCCGGCGTCCAGCTCCCATGCGTTCGGTCAACAGGCCCGGCAATCGGTCGAGCAGGCGCGGCGCCAGGTCGCCGATCTGGTCGGCGCTCAGGCGGACCAGATCGTCTGGACCTCCGGCGCCACCGAATCGAANAACCTTGCCCTCAAGGGCGTGGCCCAGGCTCGCGGCATTTCTGGCGGCCACATCATCACCAGCCAGATCGAACACAAAGCGATTCTCGACACGGCAAAGCAGTTGCAGGATGCCGGCGTCGCGGTGACTTATCTGGTGCCTGACGCCGAAGGGCTGATTACCCCGCAAGCGGTCAGCGAAGCAATGCGCGAAGACACCTTTCTGGTGTCGCTGATGCTGGTCAACAACGAACTGGGCACGGTCAACGACATCGCGGCCATCGGCGAAGTCGTGCGTGCTCGCGACGCGTTGTTCCATGTCGACGCGGCTCAAGGTGCAGGCAAAGTGGTGATCGACCTGGCCCGGTTGCCAGTGGATCTGATGTCATTTTCCGCCCACAAGATTTATGGCCCCAAAGGCATCGGCGCGCTGTACGTCGGGCCGCGCGCGCAGCAGCGTTTGCAGGCGCAGATCCATGGCGGTGGTCACGAGGGCGGTTTGCGTTCCGGCACCCTGGCGACTCACCAGATCGCTGGCATGGGTGTGGCGTTCGCCTTGGCGGCCTCTTCATTCGATGAAGAGAAAGCCACGATCGTCCGGTTGCGTGAACGCTTGCTTGAGCAATTGCTGAGTATTCCCGGCGTTCGCCTCAATGGCAGTCCGAACCAGCGCATCCCTCATACCTTGAGCCTGACCTTCAACGAAGGCGAGTTCAATTCAGCGGCGTTGAGCACCTCGATCGCGTTTTCCGCGACCTCGGCCTGCAATTCCGCGAGCAATGCGCCCTCCCATGTGCTGCTGGCCCTGGGGCATGACGCCCGTTCGGCGAGTCGCACCATTCGCTTGAGTCTCGGCCGGTTCACCACCGAGCAGGACATCGACCAAGCGGTACACCTGATTAAAGCGGCCTGCGCCAGTGCTCCGGCATTTTGGCAATAGGTCTGAAAGTGCCGGCGTTGATCGACACTCAACAATAATGATGAAGTGATTAGCAGGAGACACGATGAGTACGCAGCCTTCGATCAATGGATCGGTGCCCCAACGCCTGGCGCAAACCCGCGAACTGATGAGCCGGGAGGGTATTCACGCTCTGCTGGTGCCGTCGGCCGATCCGCATCTTTCGGAATACCTGCCGGGTTACTGGCAAGGGCGGCAATGGTTGTCGGGGTTCCATGGCTCGGTNGGCACGCTGATCGTTACGCCGGACTTTGCCGGCGTCTGGGCCGACAGCCGTTATTGGGAACAAGCGACCAAGGAACTCAAGGGCAGCGGCATCGAACTGGTCAAGCTGCAACCGGGTCAGCCCGGCCCGCTGGACTGGCTGGCCGAGCAAACCCCTGAAGGCGGCGTCGTCGCGGTAGATGGTGCGGTAATGGCCGTGGCTTCGGCGCGTACGTTGGGTGGCAAGCTCGAAGAGCGCGGCGCACGTCTGCGCACCGACATCGATGTGTTGAGCGAAGTCTGGAGCGACCGTCCGACGCTGCCCAATGAACCGATCTATCAACACCTGCCGCCTCAGGCGACGGTCAGCCGTGGCGAGAAACTGGCCANGCTGCGTGAGGTTTTGAAAGATCGCGGTGCCGACTGGCATTTCATCGCCACCCTTGATGACATCGCCTGGCTNTTCAACTTGCGCGGCGGTGACGTGTCGTTCAACCCGGTGTTTGTTTCCTTTGCCTTGATCAGCCAGCAGCAGGCCACCCTGTTCGTGGCGCTGAGCAAGGTCGACACCAAGCTGCGCGCGATTCTCGAACAGGACGGCGTGACCCTGCGCGATTACAGCGAAGTGGCCGCCGCCTTACGCGCCGTTCCGAGCGGGGCGAGCCTGCAAGTCGATCCGGCGCGCGTCACCGCCGGCTTGCTGGATAACCTGGATAGCGGCGTGAAGCTGATCGAAGGCCTGAACCCGACGACGTTGGCCAAGTCGCAGAAAAGCCTGGCCGATGCCGAGCACATTCGTCAGGCCATGGAGCAGGACGGCGCGGCGCTGTGCGAATTCTTCACCTGGCTGGACACTGCGTTGGGTCGTGAGCGCATTACCGAACTGACCATCGACGAACACCTGACGGCGGCGCGTACCCGGCGCCCGGGCTATGTATCGCTGAGCTTCAACACCATTGCCGCGTTCAACGCCAATGGCGCAATGCCGCACTACCACGCCACCGAAGAAGAACACGCGGTGATCGAGGGTGACGGTCTGTTGTTGATCGACTCCGGNGGCCAGTACCTGGGCGGTACTACTGACATCACGCGGATGGTGCCGGTCGGTACACCAACCGATGAGCAGAAGCGCGATTGCACGCGGGTGCTCAAAGGCGTGATTGCGTTGTCCCGTGCGCAATTTCCTCGTGGCATTCTCTCGCCGTTGCTCGATTCGATTGCCCGCGCGCCGATCTGGGCTGAAAGCGTTGATTACGGTCACGGCACCGGTCACGGCGTCGGCTACTTCCTCAATGTGCACGAAGGCCCGCAGGTCATCGCCTATCAGGCCGCCGCGGCACCGCAAACCGCGATGCAGCCGGGCATGATCACGTCCATCGAACCGGGCACTTACCGTCCGGGCCGCTGGGGTGTGCGGATCGAGAACCTGGTGTTGAACCGCGAGGCGGGCAAAAGCGAATTCGGTGAGTTCCTGAAATTCGAAACCCTGACCTTGTGCCCGATCGACACTCGCTGCCTGGAACCGTCGCTGCTGACCGATGACGAAAAGCAGTGGTTCAACGCCTACCACGCCGAGGTGCGCCAGCGCTTGAGCCCGTTGCTCGATGGCGCAGCCCTTGAGTGGTTGAACACCCGGACGGCGGCTATTTGATCGGTTGGAGTTCAGGCGCTTCTTCGAGCGCCTGGCTCATGTAGTCGACAAAGGCTTTGACCCTGGCGGATTGGCGACGATTCGCCGGGGACACGGCATGAATCGGCAGTGACTGGGCGCTGTATTCCAGCAAAATCGCGGTCACGCGTCCCGCCTTCAAGTCCTCGCTGAACAGCCAGACCGGTGACAGCGAAATCCCCAATCCCCCCAGTACCATCTCGCGGATGGCCTCGGAGTTGTTGCTTTGTGCGTTGCCCTTGATTCGCACTGCGTGACGTTGCGCNTCTCTCTCGTAAACCCATAGGTTCTGACTGTTCAGCAGGTTGAACTGCAGGCAGTTGTGNCCGCTCAATTCTTCGGGCGTTTGCGGGTGGCCGTGTTGCGCAAGGTAGTTGGGGGCTGCGACGGTCACTCGGTGGGTGGTGCCGATGCGGCGGGCAATCAANCCGCTGTCGTTCAACTCGCCGATCCTGAAGGTGACGTCCAGTCCTTCACTGACCAGGTCCTGATTTTGATCGCTCAGTTGCAGATCAATCTGTACGTGAGGATATTTTTTGAGGAATGCCGGCAGTCGCGGAGCAATCTGCAAGCGCCCGAAACTCACGGACGATCCGATTTTCAGGTTTCCGGCAACAGCTTCGCGGCCGGAGTGAAAACTGTGTTCTGCGGCGTCTACGGCCGCCANAATTTGTCGACATTCGCTGTAGTACCGCTGACCTTCGTCNGTCAGGGACANTTGTCGGGTGCTGCGGGAAATCAGCTTTCCACCCAGTTCAGTTTCCAGTGCTCGCAGCACTTTGCTGATGGTCGGCTGGCTGGTCTGCAATTCCCGGGCGACGGCAGAAAAGCTGCCACGTTCGACAACGCGAACGAAGATCGCCATTGCATTGAGTTTGTCCANGGGGTTTCTCATTGATGCCANATGGGCATGGTCACTATAGCTATATAGCGNCTTATCGGCATGAGTGAGGGGGAGGAAGATTAATCCCACAGCCACCTCTGACGGGAAATTGCGAAATGACTGACTCACTTGAAATGCGCGCTCTGATTGTTGATTCGGCCAACGGGCCTTTACGCTTGGCTTCCGTTCAACGGCCCGTACCTGAGACCGGTCAGGTATTGGTCAGGATCAAGGCCAGTGGGGTGAACCCTCTGGATGGAAAGATTCGCTCGGGTCAGGCTGCTCATGCGCGCCAGCCATTGCCGGCGGTATTGGGTATTGATCTCGCGGGAACAGTGGAGGCGTTGGGGGAGGGTGTCAGCGGATGGCTGCCGGGTGATGAGGTCTATGCAATGGCCACCGGCATTGGCGGTGCGCAGGGNTCACTGGCTGAATACGCCGCCGTCGATGCACGACTGCTGGCGCGCAAGCCAGGCAATCTAAGCATGCGCGAGGCGGCAGGGTTGCCGTTGATACTGATCACGGCGTGGGAAGGATTGGTGGATCGTGCGCGGGTGCGGGCGGGACAGAAAGTGCTGATTCACGGCGGTGCGGGTGGTGTCGGGCATGTGGCTGTGCAAATTGCCCGGGCTTTCGGTGCTGACGTGTTTGCCACCGGNTCGGCCGGGAAGCNGGCGATCATCGAAGGGTTCGGTGCGACGTTTATTGATTATCGTAAATCTTCGGTTGAGGAGTACGTGGTTGAGCACACGGCGGGGGAGGGCTTCGACATTGTCTACGATACGGTGGGTGGTGAGACGCTGGACGCTTCATTCAAGGCTGCTCGGGTTTACGAGGGGCATGTCGTGAGTTGTCTCGGATGGGGGCAGCACAGTCTTGCGCCGCTCTCGTTTCGTGGGGCGACTTATTCTGGAGTGTTTACTTTGTTGCCGTTGCTGACTGGCAAGGGGCGCGAGCACCATGGGGAGATACTTCGGGAGGCTGCGCGGTTGATCGAGGCGGGGCAGTTGAAACCGCTGCTCGACCCTCGGCAGTTCACGCTNCAAACCGCCGAGGCCGCCCATGAGCTGCTCGTCTCGGGAGCTGCGCAGGGGCGGTTGGTTGTCGAGATCTAACTCAGGGCTTCAAGGACGAAGTCCAGGCGATCCTGGCCGAAGAACAGCTGATGATCGACAAACATGCTTGGAGCACCGAATACACCCCGTTGCACTGCTTTCTCTGTGTTGTCCTTGAGAGTGGCTTTGACTTCCTCGTCGGCGGTCAAGGCCAGCACCTCATTTGGATCGAAACCGTTCTGCGTCAGTACTGACGCGACGGTCGCCAGGTCATCAAGGCTGCGGCCTTCAACCCAGAGGGCGTGAAACAGGCAATCGATGAACGCCTGAAAGCGTTCGGGATGGCGCAACTGCATGCCGGTGACGGCGCGCATCAGCATCAGGGTGTTGATAGGGAAGTGGGGATTGAACTTCAGTGGCACGCCATAGCGTTTGGCATAGCGGTCCAGATCTTGAAACATGTAGCGGCCCTTGGCGGGGATAGCCGCGGGGGAGGCGTTACCTGTGGCTTTGAAGACGCCACCCAGCAAGATGGGTATGAAGATCAACTGGCTGTCGGTCTGCTCGCAGATCTTCGGTAGTTGGGTATAGGCCAGGTAGGTGGCGGGGCTGCCGAGGTCGAAGTAGAACTCCACGGTTTTGCTCATGGTCGATGCGCTCTGTTTTTTATTGTGGGGAGGGCTTACCAGCGTTCGCTCCAGGGGCGAAGGTCCAGCTCGAAGGTCCATGCGTCACGGGGCTGGCTGTGGAGGTACCAATAGTTCTCGGCAATGTGCTCTGGATTGAGAATGCCGTCCTGATCCTTGGTCGCATACTTTTCGGGGAAACTCTCGCGGATGAAATCGGTATCGATGGCACCGTCGACTACAACATGGGCGACGTGAATATTCATCGGCCCCAGTTCACGCGCCATGCTTTGCGCCAGGGCACGAATCCCGTGCTTGGCGCCGGCGAACGCCGCAAATCCTGAGGCTCCACGCAGGCCGGCGGTAGCACCGGTGAACAGGATAGTCCCGCGTTGACGCTTGGCCATGCGCTTGGCCACTTCACGAGCGTTGAGAAATCCTGAGAAGCAGGCCATTTCCCANATCTTGAAATATTTGCGCGCGGTTTCTTCGAGAATGCTGCAAGGCACATTGGCGCCGATGTTGAAGACGAACGCTTCGATTGGGCCAATCTGGCTTTCGATCTGCTCAACTAACGCAATCACGTCCTCTTCCTTNCGCGCATCGCAGGCAAANCCGTGGGCTTCACCGCCATCGGCCTTGATGGCATCCACCAGCGGCTGGAGTTTGTCCGCGCTGCGGCGGGTGACACATGCCACAAATCCTTCCTGCGCAAAGCGTTTTGCAATTGCGCCGCCGGTGGCATCCCCAGCACCTACAACCAGTACGACCTTCTTGTTATTCATGGGTAGATCCCTTTGCTAAACGATCGTTAACTAAACGAACGTTATGCTACGATTCGGCAAGCGTCAAGGCGATCAATCCTGAGGGCAAGGCAATGCGTTACTCGGCCAATCACAAACTGGAAACCAAAGAGAAACTACTTGAAAGCAGTGCGGTGTCGGCCAAGAAGTCTGGTTTTTCAACGGTGGGTGTCGACGGGTTGATGAAGGCAATCGGCTTGAGTGGCGGGGCTTTCTACAGTCATTTTTCATCGAAGGATGAGCTGTTCGCTTCAATCGTCGAGCGTGAGTTGTCTCAAAGTCTGGAGCGTTTAGAGGCGGACCGGAGTCGCGAGAAGCTCCAGCGCTGCCTGAAACACTACCTGAGCATGGCTCATGTCGAGCACCCGGAATCCGGCTGTGCTTTGCCNGCATTGGGGGCTGAGATTGCACGTTCAGACGTGATGATTCGTCAGCAGGCGGAGAACTGGATTTGTCGGCTTCAGAAGAGTTGGGCGCAAGTTCTGGACAGCGACAGCCTGGCCTGGGCGATTCTGTCGCAATGTATCGGTGCGTTGGTCATTGCGCGAATGCTGGCCACGCCGGACATTCAGCGCGCGGTACTGAAGTCCAGTTACGATGAGATTGGCCGCCAGATCGCAGGTTCACGAACCTGACAAGGCGGCATCAATCTANTTGCAGATGACGATCATGCTGCGGCTGGTATAGCCGGCAGGGTTGAGGCCGAACGGGTAATCGCCTGGTTCTTCTACGGCGTCCCCTGACTTGGCGATGACCTTGTAACCTTTGGGAGCGCACGAGTTGGCAGCGCTGGTGTAGCACTTGTCCCAGGATGACGAGAGCCCGGAACAGTTGATATGCAGCCCTCTCTTGCCGTGTTTTACCTGGGTTTTCGATGTCGCCGCGCAGCCCGCAACCGCAAGTACGGCGATCATTATCAAAATTCGTTTCATTACTGTCCTTATAGCGTCCCCGGATCTTTGCGCCCGGGTCTGGCTGCATTCGCTTTTGCTTGAAGCGTTCTGATATCCCTATCTGAAAAATCCATGTCTGACACTGGGTTACGGGCCTAAACATGGCCTAATTGCGCGGCAAATACCAGACCCTCGTCAAATCCTGTTTCAATCTGCAGCGACAGCAGGCTTGGCCGCGCTCCCCATCGTCATGGTCGCGCCTATGGAAGCCAGAATGATGCACATGATGGCCATCCATTGAGACAGTGAAAGGTACTCATGGAGAAACAACAGGCCTGACAGTGCGCCGATCGCAGGTTCAATGCTCATCAACGTGCCGAATGTCCGGGTCGGGATTCGGGTGAGGGCGACCATCTCCAGCGTGTAGGGCACGGCGGTGGACAGAATGGCGACAGCGATGGCCACGGGGATCAGTGAGGGAGTGAGCAGCGCGGCACCAGCATGGACGATGCCGATAGGGGCTACAAAAAATGCCGCAATCATCACCCCCAGTGCCGCGGTCTGCACGCCATTGTCGGCGCCGGCCTTTTGGCCGAACAGAATGTAAAGCGCCCAGCAGACACCTGCGCCCAATGCATAACCGGCGCCTACCAGATCGATCCCCGCGGTCGTTTCTCCCATAGGTATTAACAGCAGCAAGCCGACGGCTGCCAGGGCGATCCACAAAAAGTCGATCGCGCGACGTGAGGCGTAGATGGCTACCGCCAGTGGGCCGGTGAACTCCAGCGCAACTGCAATACCGAGGGGGACGGTTTGCAATGACATGTAGAAGAGGAAGTTCATACCGCCCAACGCCATTCCGTAGACGATGACGGTGCGCAGGGATTTTGCGGTGAGCTTCGCTCGCCAGGGGCGCAGTATCAACATCATGATCACGCTGGCGAAGATCAGCCGCAGGGTGGTAGTCCCTTGCGCGCCGATAATGGGGAACATGCTTTTAGCGAGNGAGGCCCCCGACTGGATTGATGCCATGGCTATCAATAGCAGGCCAACCGAAAACAGGGTCGAGGCAAGGCTGCGAGGTTGGTCATTCATGGTGCGGCATCGTCCGAAGTAGGAAACGAGAGTGATATTGGGCAATATACTGCGCCTCATGGCGGGCGCGTCTATATATAAGCAGCGATTTTGAGCGTCCGTAGAGAAAAGCGTAATTAACGGTTGACGG
>Ga0065714_10002941_pt1 | contig 15234 bp, 9 predicted proteins | sample MisRhiReplicate2_FD_59101 | JGI IMG/M metagenome (GOLD analysis project Ga0065714, IMG submission 59101) | Miscanthus rhizosphere microbial communities from Kellogg Biological Station, MSU, sample Rhizosphere Soil Replicate 2: eDNA_1 v2... | ecosystem: Host-associated > Plants > Roots >...
AAGCCACCGCGCCGGGTCACGTCAGCACCACCATGCCGGGCAACATCGTCGATGTGCTGGTCAAGGAAGGCGACACCGTGAAAGCAGGGCAAGCCGTGCTGATCACCGAAGCGATGAAGATGGAAACTGAAGTCCAATCGGCCATCGCCGGCAAAGTCACCGCCATCCACGTGGCTAAGGGCGACCGGGTGAACCCGGGCGAAATCCTGATCGAGATCGAAGGCTGATTTAACAGCCTCGATACAACGCTTTAAACCTCGGGGGGGCATGTGCTCCCCTTTTTTTTCGCCCGGGATTTGAGGGTTAGAAGCTCATTCGCCACTGACCCGTTACGCCATGGTTTCGGCTGTCGGTACCGAACTCACTGTTAAGGCTTACCCCCAAAGTGTGCTTGGCTGACAAACCGAGATCCAGACCTGCATCGACCAACAGGCTGTCACGATCCAGTGGTGCACCGGAAACGGTGAAGTCTTTCCCGCCCGTGACCAGTCGTTGTCGGGTATTGCTGTCGACGTCGCCAAACGTGTGTTTCCAGCTGGCTGTGAATCTCGGTGTTAGTTGCATGCCGTTATCCAGCGTGTTGAGCTTCGCCAGTCGCAGGCCGAATGTGCTGTTCACGTTGTTCTGGGTTTGACTGTGGACCTTCAACGCAGCCGCGCCTCCTTTCTCCGTATAGCCGTCCCGCTGATAGCGTTGATAGCCAAGGCCGGCAAACGGCTCAATGCTGACGTGGGCACGGCCCAGGTTGTAGCCGACTTCCGCGAACGCCTGCTGGGTGTTGGCGTCGTAGCGGCCTTCGGGGCGATCGCTGAAACCTTTGAAGGCAACCCGGCGTTTCGTGTGTCCGTCGTGATTGCTGTAAGTCGCACCGAGGCGCAGCGACACAGGACCGTCCTGGCGCAGGGCATAGGTGCCCACGTGCCAGCTGTCGAGATCGCCGTCGAGGCCGCGGCTGTCCAGTCGCGTTGCGGATTTGCCACCCAACACACCGATGCGCCATTGCTCATCGATGCCCCAATCTGCGCCGAGAACCAGACCTTGTGTTGAGAATACAAGGGCGTCGTTATCGCTATCCAGTGTTCCGCCGAGGCCTAGCGCCTGGAGCCAGACCCTGCCGTTGTTTTCACCGCCAGCGGCTACACGCGGTGCATTTTTCTGATTGCCAAATACAGCTGCGCTGTCGAGCTGGCGCATGGCCGAGAGCATGGTTGCGCTGATGGGGCTGTCGCTGTTGAGCGTCGCCTTCGCGAGATTGGCGTTGTTGCCTGCGGCCAGCTGTTCAATGGCATGAGACGCGGTGGTTTTGTCGCTACCGAGCAGGGCAGCTATAGCTGCGTTTTCAGGGCTGGATGGTTTGGGTGCGGTCGTCACGGGATGGGTAGCGGCGGGTGGGGTTGTCGCCGTAACGGGTTTGTCGGTGGTGGGTGGAGTTACGGCTGTCGGTGGTATTTCAGCGGTATTCATTGGCGCATTGGCAGGGAGGGACGTATCGGCGCTTACCGGTATATTGAGTTCATCTGAAAGGGTCATTGCAATGTCAGTTGGCGCCAGCGCTTGCGGTATTACCATCGGATCCACGATGCCCTGAGCGTCTTCACGCTCGTTAGTGACGGGATGGGTAGCCGCGGGTGTAGTTTGCGCTGTAACGGGCTGGTCGGTGGTCAGTGGGGTGGCGGCTGACGCTGGAAGCTCAGCAGTATCTGTTGGCGCAGGGACAGGGTCGGAAGTATCGGCGTTTACCGGCGTATTCAATCCTTCCGAGACGGTTAATCCATTGTCAGAAGGCGTCGGCACTGGTGGTGATTCCATCGGCTCTACCAAGCTTTTGCCGGCCTCCTGTCCATTTTTAGTGATAGCGACGCTCTCGAAAGGCACATCGTTTCGGGCGTAGGTCAGGCCGACGGTCTTTGCCTTGTAATGGGGAGTAGCGGTCATGAATGCCAGTTCGTTTACGATTCTGCCAAACTCCCCCTTCACCTTTTTTGCTTCGATAATCGTGTACTGACTGCTTGGCGGATGATCACCCGGTACCGCAACAATTTTCAGTGTGGCATCGCCGAGGCTGGCAGTGCCGTCGACTTTGATCGTCTCCCCACGGCCATCGGGGGAGACCTCGTAAGCAAGAACACCGGTGCTGGAAAGGTTCAAGTCGCCTTTGACCCTTGGGGCGCCTTGTAATCTATCGATGTTGAGCTGACCCAAAACCTCCAGACCGCCGACAGTACCTTTGCCTGCAAACTGACCGCCATTCTCAACCGTCACGATTCCCTTTATTTCGCCATTGTTGAAGAGCTGCCCGGCCGCACTGGCCTTGCCGTTGATTTTTCCGTTATTGGTCAGAATGCCCTTATCAAGTACCGCAACTTCGTCTTTGAAATCTCCTTTACTGGTCAGCGTCCACTCTCCCGCCGAAACGTACAGATCGTTGAAATTACGGGTGTTCCCCAGCTGGCCGCCATCAGTACCGATGAGCTGGATAACGTTGGTGCCTTTACCTCCATCCACGCGGCCTTCGAAGCTGCCACCGTTTTTGACAATGATGAGGGCATCCCGGTCTTGCGGCTTCACGGAAACACCCCGAAGTGCGGGCTGAGGCGAATCAATCTCGGACGTGAATGTGCTGGCCGCGCCTGTAAAGGCTTGAAGCCGGGCAAGCGGGTCCGCTGGCGTAGCCTCTGGAAGCTGGGTTACCTCAACGAGGCTCGTTGGCTCTGCTTGATCTGTCAGTTGTTGAGCGTTTGTAAACTCAGTGCAACCCAGCGTAAGCGCAATGGCCAATGCCAGGTGTTGTGGGCGTAATGTGTGTTGAACAGACATAGGGTTCGACCTCTTTTTAATGAAGGTCAAACTCTAAATATCGGCCTTGGATACCGATGTCAGGCGGTTCTGGAGGGTATGCAGGCGGTGTCAGATTGCTCGATGTAGAAAATCTTCCACTGTTTGAGTGCAGTGGTTTTTAACGCTTCGAACCGACGACCTTTTCTTACAAAAAATCGAGTCACCGGAAGCGATCGCACACTCAGAAACTCATTTGCCTTTGCCCAAAAAGCCGTGATTGCGGCTGTTACTCCTAATCTCACCAGAACCAAGCCATCTCGATCCGGATGGCTTTTACAGAATGATGCCTGCGCTACACCTATGTGCAATTTGATGCACATTTTGTCGTCCAAAACGCAAAAAATGCATTCTAATGCGTAAATTGGTACCGCAGTCAGCCTGTAACTGCACTATATTGCAAACTGCGTATCATTTTTGGATGTGCTAACGCATTTAATTGCAGGTGGATTTATGTACGCACTGACACTCCAGGCATACACGTCCGGGAAATGGCTGGATGCGATGACGTTGGTTTTTGTTGAGCCAGAAAAGGGATTTGAAGGCCCCTGCCGGTTTGGTTACAAAAAAGACTATGTAGCCAATAACTTTGAGTACATCGAATCGCCTTTCTCCAAAGCAGTCAGCGCCAGGTTGCCATTGGATTGGGATAGTACTTCACTGAAAAAAGCGCCTGCTTTCCTGCTCGACATAGCTCCTGCGGGCGCCGCCAAACGCTTTCTCATGGCACGAGTTGGGCAAGAAAAACCCGAAGGAATCAGCGCTGATTTGTTTTTGCTGGGGCGAAGCACACCAGCGCCTATTGGCCACATGCGTATCAAAGAATCCGTTGATGCTGTCGTTGAAAGGGTTGCAATGGGCTTTCCACGCAACGAAGTGGTCGACCGCGATAATACTTTTCTGGAGTACGCCTACGAGCAGGGTGCCGCAATTGGTGGGGCAACCGGGGCCGGAGGAGAAGCGCCAAAACTGTTGATGTCGGAAGGTCGAGACGGCTTGCTCTATCCAGATGCTGTGATCAGCGACGATCAAGTGGTGCAGCATTGGTTTGTAAAGTTTGCTCGTAACAAGGGAACTCAGACAGACCAGATTATTCTCAGAAGCGAGTTCCACTATTACAAGGCATTGCACGCTCTAGGTATCGAGACTGTCGCGGCAGATGGACTCACATTGGAGGAAGCGAATAAGCCAAGCCTTTGGATGCAGCGCTTTGATCGCAAAGTGACAGATCAGGGTGTTGAGCGTTTGGCGGTTGAATCGATTTACTCGCTGGCGGGTGTGACGGTGCCCGGTAGTTACATGGACCATCTGGAGGTAATCCAGCATCTGGCTCAACTCTGGACACTGGCCGGGCAGGTCGATCAGATCCCCGATCTGGTGTCCGATTATCTGCGAAGAGACTTGCTCAACAAAATTCTTGGCAACTCCGATAACCACGGTCGCAACACCTCGATTATTCGCGACACCGACTCCTTTCGCCTCGCTCCAATTTACGACTTGGCTCCGATGGTGATGGACGATGAAGGGGTCACGCGCACGACTAAATGGCCAAAGCACCTGGAGGTAGCGGGCGAGGTGAAATGGCGAGAGGTTTGTAATGCCTTGGCAATGATCGGAGATCCTGAAGCCCTGTATGAGGGGTTACGAAAGGACGCTGATCACCTATTGGCTCTGCCAGACATTCTTACCGCTAGCGGTCTTCCTGAAGTCACCATGAATCATCCAGCGATTGCCCTGAGAAATCTTGAGCAGCGCTTGAAAAACTGGGGGCTGAAATGACCATTTCCATTGATGCTCGGGCTTTGTTGATTGAAAGTATTCAAGAGGGGCTGGCTCAAGGCACGCTTGAGATCAGCGAAGCAGTTCGCCGGTTACGAGTCGAGGTCACAGGCTTGCACCAGACCCAATTCGCAAAAATGTGCAAAATCTCGGTACGCACGCTGGTGCATATCGAACATGGAGAAGGGAATCAAACGCTGAAATCGCTGAATGCCGTGTTCAGGCCGTTTGGCTTGAAGATGGGCGTAGTTCGGATTCGACGCGACTTGAGTTGACACAACAGCACGAAATTTGTGGCGAGGGAATCCTCGCCACAGGTACGACGAAAAACCGCAGGCGCTTACGCTCGACACTCCACCAACGTTTTCACCTGCCCCGATCCCGTCTGGTTCTCATCGCTCAACCAGCGCTCAAACCCCGCGCCAATAGCTGGCCATTCCGAGTCCAGAATCGAATACCACGCTGTGTCCCGGTTCTGCCCCTTCACCACCATGTGCTGGCGGAACACGCCTTCAAAACTGAACCCCAATCGCTCGGCCGCGTATTTGGAGCGGGCGTTGCCGTTGTTGCACTTCCACTCCAGACGGCGATAACCCAGTGCAAACGACTCCTTGGCCAGCAGATAAATCGCCTCGGTACTTTTCGGCGAACGCTGCATCGGTGCGCCGAAGGTTACATGGCCGATTTCGATGCGACCTTGTGCCGGGACAATCGACATCAGACTGAGAATGCCCTGCACCTCACCGCTGACACGGTCGATCACGCTGAAGAAATACGGATCGCTGTTGGCCGCATGGTTGTTCAGCCAGTCGTTGAATGCACTGCGTTCCGGGAAAGGCCCATAGGGCAAATAGTCCCAGAGTTTCGGATCGGCACCCGGGCCCTGCAAGGCCCTGAACAAACCCTCGCCATGACGCGCCGGGTCGAGTTTTTCCAGGCGAATGAAACGCCCTTCGATGGTTGTAACGGTGGGGGCCGGGGCGCCTTTCCAGTCTGCGAGTGAAGTCGACATGTTGTTCTCCTTGAACCTTAAAGGGCTTTTCGAAACTGGATGAAACCGGGGCGTTCGGCGATGCGCTCGTAGAGCTGGATCGCGGTGGCGTTGGTTTCGTGGGTCAGCCAGTGGACTTTGCTGCAACCGTCCGCTTTGGCGGTGGCGTAGACGAATTCGATGAGCTTGCGGCCGACGCCGGTGCCGCGGGTTTCCGGCGTCACCAGCAGGTCTTGAAGATAGCAGGAGTTTTCGATGCTCCAGTTCGAGCGATGGTAGATGAAGTTCACCATGCCGACCGCTTTGCCATCGATCCACGCCAACGCTGAATGTGTCGGTTCAGTCGGGTCGAGCATGCGTTGCCAGGTGCTGTCAGTGACCGGGTCAGGCAACTCGGTGTTATAGAAACGCAGGTAGGCTTGCCACAACGGCAACCAGGCAGCGTGATCGTCGGCGCTGACCTGGCGAATTTCAATCTGATTCATGTTCATTCCTTAACGCATCAAGTGGGCGAGCGCCTGGTCGTGCACATCGGGGCTGGCGGCGAGCCCTTCGCGCACACCGGCGATGTCTGCGGCGCTGCGGTTCTGGCTGAGCTTGCGTTTGCCTTGCAGCCGCTGGATCGGCAGGGCAAACCCGACAATCGCCTTGAGCATGCCGTCGATGTAATCAGCAGGAGCATCCGCGACTTTCCACGGCTGGGCACGGCCGGCTTCGTGACGATCAGTCAACGCGCTGACCAGGTTGAGCAGGCGCTCGGCATCGCTGAATACGTCGGCGATGCCATAGGCATGTACCGCGACGTAGTTCCAGGTCGGCACGACTTTGCCGTGTTCGGCTTTGCTCGGGTAAAACCCCGGGCTGACGTAAGCATCGGCACCGGCAAAGATCACCAGCGCTTCGGCGCCGTCCTGCAGTTCCTTCCACTGAGGATTAGCCCGGGCGAAGTGACCGTAAAGGGTGCCATTCGGACCTTCGTCCGGTTTGAACAACAACGGTAGATGACTGGCTTGCAGACCTTGTTCGCTGTGGGTCACCACCGTGGCGAGGCGGGTGCCGAGGATCTGCTGGTGCAGTTCATCCAACTCTTTAATAGCAAAGCTGCTGGGGTTGTACATGGAAATATCCCTTGGCGAATGCCTCCATCCTAGGCAGGCTATTGGTCTGTTGTAAGAGCCATTAACGATCAATTTCATAGGTCCATTGCAATGACCGACGCGCCACTCTCCCTGTCGTTCAACCCTGCCGGTATCGAACTTGATCGGCGTCAGGGCCTGAGTCGTCAGCTTTATCAGGCATTGCGCCTGCGAGTGCTGGACGGGCGACTGGCCAGCGGCACGCGATTGCCGGCCAGTCGCGATCTGGCGGCGGCGCTGGCGATTTCTCGTAACAGCGTGGTGCGAGCCTACGATCAGCTCTATGCCGAAGGCTTTATCGAAGGGCGCGTGGGGGATGGGACTTACGTCGCGCAATTGCCTCAAACCGCGATACCAGCAAAAAAATTATCCACAAAAGTATCCACAGGGTTGTCAACAGGGTTACCCACAACCTTATCCACAAATTGGCTAGATTTACCTGTTATTACATCCAGTAAAGTTATCCACAGCGGTGCCTTGGGACGCGTTGAAAAGAACCATTTGGCCTTGCCGCCGAGTGGGCCACCCCGAGCATTTCGAGTCGGGGTTCCGGCATTTGATCTGTTTCCTTTCGAGGTTTGGGCCAAGCTGAATGCGGCTTTCTGGCGTAAACCGGATTTACAGCAACTGTGTTACGGCGATCCAGCGGGTGATGAACGTCTACGTGGAATGATTGCCGCGTATTTGCGCAGTTCTCGCGGCATGCAATGCACGGCTGAACAAATAGTGATCACCAGTGGCGCGCAGCAGGGGATTAGCCTTTGTGCACAGCTACTGGTGGAGCCGGGCGACGGGGTGGCGATTGAGAATCCGGGGTACCGGGCGGCAGGCCATGCGTTTGCCGTGGCGGGGGCTCATTTGCACGGCGTGGCGGTGGACAGCGAGGGTATCGACAGCCGGGAATTGGCCGCGCTCAAGGATTGCCGGCTGGCGTATGTCACGCCCTCGCATCAATACCCGACCGGGGTGGTGATGAGCCTGGCACGGCGTCTGGAATTGCTGGCCTGGGCCGAACGCACCCAAGGCTGGATTGTCGAGGATGACTATGATGGCGAATACCGCTACAGCGGCGCGCCATTGGCCCCTTTGGCGGCACTCGACCGGCAGGGGCGGGTTTTGTACGTTGGGACCTTTGGCAAAGTCGCCTTCCCGGCGCTGCGTCTGGGGTATCTGGTATTACCGCCGGCATTGGTTCAGGCATTTTCTCAGCGCCGAGCAGTGGACGTCCGGCATTCCGAAGTGAGCACACAAGCCGTGATGGCCGAGTTCATGGCTGCCGGGCATTTCCAGCGGCATATCCGCCGCATGCGTCGTGCGGCCCTGAGTCGGCGTAACACATTGCTGGCCGGTTGGCCCAAGGATATTCCCGGTATCGGCAGTCTGCCGAGTGTCGCGGCGGGGTTGCATCTGACGGTGTCCGTCGACTCCCAAATCCGCGAGCGCGAACTGGTGGAAAAAGCCGCCAGCGTTGATGTCGAAATCAACGCGCTTAGCAGCTATTGGTTGCCGGACTCGCAGACACCGCTGGACCAGCGTTCCGGGCTGGTCCTTGGTTTTGCGGCGGTGCCCGAGGCGGCGATCAGATCTGCACTCGGGCGTCTGGAAAAAGCATGGCGTTGATTTGGCTATACGAAGAACAACGCAGCGGCCATTCGCTGATTGATTTCAGCGCGATAAATGGCAATGGACTGAAGTGCGTTCAAGCTGACGTGTTTTTCGTAGGCACCTCCCAAGCCACGTTGTTCGACAGTCTTCAAATGCGCGGCGGAGAAGGCCGGTCTTGGTGTGTCGGAGGCCGGGTAATGAAAGTGCGCATACCAGAGTATTTTTCGGGTTCCATGTTCTCGAATTTCGTACTCATCCATATAGTCCTTGCGCGGTCCTTTCAAGCGCTGATGCTGCGGCAGTGGTCGCCCAATCCTGTGAATGGCCACCAGGCCTTTGGAATGCAGCCATTCAACCCGACCCGCGGTGGGGGGTTGTCGTTTGGTCATGTCGACGCGAACATCGGTACCCTTTTTGTAAAGTACGGCCGCCTCATCGTTTAGTTTTTTGATCGTGATGGCAGCCGATCCCGGGCCGCCTTCAGTGGCGTTGCTGTCTGTCAGGGCTTGCTCGATGGCGTCGGCAGCCGCTTCCATCCGGCGGGCTTGCTGATGAAACATCTCCTCGATTTCCAACGGAACACGTCGCTCTCCCTTTGAGTGCGCCTCGGTACGTCGGGTGAATGACTCCAGTTGCGTCAGCAACGCCTCACCGGTTCGAAGACTGGCGGCCAGCGTCGCACGGCTCGTAGCGGGTACAGCCGTTTTGACCGGCACATGTTCAACCCAGACGCCGGGTGTTTTCTCATGGAATGTCGCGATCACCTTCCCGGTGAGTGGGGAGGTCACGTCGACCAGATCAGTGTCGGTGGGGTTCGCGCGTGTTCGGGACTTGCCGACAACGGCGCCTTTGAAACGCGTTTTGATGAGGCGATGAGGAGCCGTTACTGGTCGCGAGGGTCCCGGAGCCGGTTCGAGGGTCTTGCGCTCATGCAGCAACCCCGACAGGTGATTCACGGCGCGCTCGTTGAACGCTTCGATACGCTGACGCATCAGGTCCAGTGACGGTTGCAGCAGCTGCCCGGGGTACTCGTCGGGCAAGTCGAGAATACGTTGGTCGATGGTTGCGAACTGCTCCACCAGATCGCTGAATCCTTCAATCCGTTCGGGTAGCGACAGGGGATTATCCTTTGCGAGGTCCAGCGACGACTGGATGGTGAGGCCCACATCTTCGACGAGGGTCACCAGCGCCTGATGACCAGCCTCGGTGGCGACTGTGCCGGTGTCATTAAGACACAGCTCTTGAGCGAGGCTGATCTGAAACAGCTTCAAGTCGTGCAGGTCAAGGCTTGGCAGTCCTTGCGTGTATTCCCTGGCGATTTCGGCGGCTTCTCTGCCCAGTCGTTTCAACTCGTCGATCCGCGCCTGGGCAAACTCGATTTTGTCGATAAACCCTTGGGTCAGGTCGCTGGTCTGTTGATGAATCTGGCGTCGTGTTTGAGTGGATTCGTTCGGCTCTCCGTCAAACAGGGCCAACGAGCGAAGCATGCAGGTGCCAAACACAGCGTTTTGCCGGTTGAACCACTTCTCCGTCAGCAATAGCTGTTGATCCAGGCAACTGACCAAAACAGCGCGGTAGTTGATGATGGACTCAAGCACGTTGAATGCTTTGAGCTGTTCAATGTAGACGCCATAAACGGCCACGTGGTTATCCAGCGTTTCGATCAGTCTGCGACCATTGGGATCATCAATGCCCGATGCGATAGCTGCTTTTTCGGCAGTTTCGAGTGCGGTTTTCAGCGTGATCTTGTTCGCATCGAAGGTCTCCAGCTGCATTCGCAGTTCTTCTTTGCGTCGTGCATTTTCCCGCACCAGTTCTTTTCGGCTGCGACCGCCGCCACGCAATCTCAGGCGTGTGTCGACGACCCATTGTCCTGATGCGGAATGGGTCAGCAGCGGCCCAGTCCCCGGTGGGGACTGACGACTGTCAATGATTTGCACGAACTCGTTGTCGTTGACCATGACTTCGAACCAGCGTTGGCCAACCTGGGCATACCATTTTTCGTTGAGCGGGCTCAAAAAACGATGGGGGCCGACATCGGTCGAGGGGCTTGCCAGGCGTTCAGGTTTTGCAATGGCCAGCCCGTCCAGCAATGTCCCCAGGCTCGTACGGGCAAGCGCGCCATGGGTGTATAAGCTGGTCTCGTGATTGGATGGCAAGAGTTGATCGGTCATGTCGGGTAGCCGGGTCACGGTGACTGTCGGTCTCGGCGTGGGCTGTTGCTCCAGCGTCAAAGGCTCCTTTTCAACGGCGCGGCTTGCTGTGTGGCGCGTTGCCGCGTAGTGGGCCAACACCATGCCCAACGACACGAACAGATCGGTCAGTGCCGTCCATGTGCGTTCACTGTCACCTTTTTCATTGGCTTCATTTGCCTCATTCAGGTCGTCCATGATTTGCAGGATCCAGGCCGCACTGGCAGCCGGTCCCCCCAGAAACGGCAGTGCAATGTCGAACAGCAGCCAGGCGCCGTGCTTGAGGGTCTCCCAACGACTTTGAGCGTTGGAAACCGATTGCCGGTCTGCCAAGGTAATCATCGCGTTGGCATTGGCGGTGAACAGTGTCGACAGTGCGGGTTGCGCCAGAGGTGTTGCCGCTAGCGTAACGGCGCCCATCATGCCGAGTGCAGACGTGGGATCGACCAGCCACTGCGACAGTGTCCAGACCGACGGCAACTGGCCGGGAAACACGTACTGTGAGTAGTTGAAACGCACCTTGTCCGGCAACCAGGCCAGCACCGATTGGCGAAGCGACTGGTGATGTTTGATCGCATACAGCAAGTTGGTTTCGCGGGGATATTGCAACAGCGGCGGATCTAGCAGCGGACGAAAAAGCAGGCACGGCCCCTTGTCAGCGAGACGTGGCCCGATGATGAACATGTTGGAAACCTCGTCGGCCTTGTTGCTTGTGCGCCCCCCGGGAATGAACGCGAGCGGACGAATGATGATTTCCTGGCCGTCGACAAAACGCTCGGTGGGCTTTTCCTGCATCGCCGCGACCATGTAGCGGTAGCCCTGATCGTCGATACCAGCCTCGCCACGAATCTTGTGCTGCAGCGTCTGAAGTGGCAGCTGGATGCGCAGGTGGCTGGCGAACAGGTTTTGCCGGCGTTGTGTTTCCTTCGCGTCACCGAGCAGTTTCTGCTTGATCAGCGCGGGATAGGTTTCACCGATGTTGACCTCGGTGACCAGCTTTTCCAGGTAGGCCGGTGTCATCCAGGTCTCAACGGCGCGGCCGTCGGTGCGGTGAACGGTCTTGTTGCCCAACGGCACGGCAATCAGATTTTGCAGGGCCAGGTCGATGAGCGACAGTGTGACGGTTTCGGTTTTACCCGGTACGGCAATGGCGCCCAGAATCACCGGGCTGGTGATGCTGAGTTCGATCATTTCGAGCTTGGCATCCGTCGCTTCCGGGTGATCTTTCAGCACTTGGTCTTTCAGTGCTTGCAGCGTAAATGCCGGGAGCGGTGGAATGTCATCCAGAAAGGATTGCCCCGCCTGCTGCTCGCGAAGCTGCGCCAGGTCCATCAAGTGTCGGCTGTAGCAGGTCAGGTCCGCCGGTTGCGCAGTGAGCAGCCAGTCGGGCAGCAAGCGTTCGATCCGGTTGAAGCGCCCTTCGTCAGAGTCCTTGCGGTTTGTGGCAGCGTCGATGGCTCGGCGGGCAAGACCGCCTTTCGTACCGGAGTCTAGAAGCTGGCCGATCGCCGCGACTTCGAGCGCAATCAGCGCAGTGGCTTGATGGTCGAAAAAATCGCTGGTGGGTTCATACAAACGCCATCGCAAAGCATGCGAACCCGACGTGGATACAACGCGTGCAGTCAGCGATTCGCCGAATGATTCGAGCGAGTCGTATCGCTTGAAGCCTTCTGTGATCGAGTGGCTGATCACCAGTGTGCGCTTGCCCAGCGTACCCACCAGCACAGCCACATCCAGCACCCACAGATGCTGGTCCGGTGCATCGATGTCGATCAGGCAGGCCCTTGATGTGTAGGGGGCGTTGCGCTGTCGGGAGGCTTTATCCGGGTTGTTGAACAAGGACAGTGCCATGGCCTTTTGATCCTCATCCCAGCCTGAAACCTGCTCGATGTTCCAGAGGTTGTGCAGTGAGCCCGAGAGTTGATGCCAGCGGGGTGTTTCGCCTTCTGTCGGCTGGTTCCAGTAGTCCAGTTGCTGCTCTTGGCAGCACACGAACAGCATCGGGATCAGTTGGTTGATCAACCGGCCTATGTCGTCGATCTTGACCGGCAACTGGATCGCAGGCTCCGCCCCCGGTTGCAGGGTCAGGAAGTGTTCCCCGTCAATATAGGTTGCGGTCTGTGCCGACAGCGTGAGCCGCACCAACACATCGGTCAACGATTCGAACCGGCGTGGGCCGGGCGTGACCTGGCTCTCGGTGAGGGTCCAGGTCGGCGTCACGACCATGGCCTTTACAGGATCGATACCCAGGCTCGGGTAGGCGCTGTCGAGCGCCGTGCGCAGTGCGTTCGACGCCACTTCCCTGAGCGAGGGGCCAGTGACCAGTTGGGTCAATACATCTTCGGAACGGGTGGACGAGGTGTCGGGCATGGCCATTTCCTTTGTGCCGATAAGAACGCTGGCCACGGGGCCGCGCTGCATCAGGGCAAGGTAGAGGGCTGTCGAAGGCCAAAGGTGGTAGATAGTTATCGCGGGCAAAAAAAAGACCCGCGCTCATTGGCGGGTCTTCCAGTTCACGTTTTCAGGTGCCTGACTTGATCTTGGTCCAGGCTCGCGTGCGCGCACGTTCGGCATCGCGCGGCAGTGGTTGCAGGGTGTAAAGCGTGCTCATCGCCGTTTCGGTCGGGTACAGGTTCGGGTTGTTGCGGATCGCCGGGTCGACCAGTTCCGTGGCGTCCTTGTTCGGGTTTGGATAGCCGACGAAGTCACTGACTGGTGCGATCACTTGGGGTTGCAGCAAGTAGTTGATGAAGGTGTAGGCGTCTTCCGGGTTCTTCGCGCCTTTAGGGATCGCGAGCATGTCGAACCAGATCGGCGCGCCTTCTTTGGGCAAGCGCATGTCGACGATCACGCCGTTCTTGGCTTCCTTGGCGCGATTGGCGGCCTGGGAGAAGCTGCCGGAGTACCCGACTGCGACGCAGATGTCACCGTTGGCGATGTCCGCCATGTACTTCGACGAATGGAAGTAAGTGATGTACGGACGAATCTTCATCAGCAGGGCCTCAGCCTTGTCGTAGTCCGCCGGCTTCTTGCTGTTGGGGTCCAGGCCGAGGTGTTGCAGGGCCAGCGGCAGGATCTCCGACGGCGAATCGAGCAGGGCAACGCCGCACTGCTTGAGCTTGCTGATGTTCTCTTCCTTGAAGATCAGGTCCCAGCTGTCCACCGGGGCGTTGTCACCCAACGCGGCTTTGACCTTGTCCGGGTTGAAGCCGATCAGAATGGTGCCGTACATGTAAGGCACAGCGAATTTGTTGCCCGGGTCGTTGGCTTCGATCAGCTTCATCAGCTTAGGATCGAGGTGGTTCCAGTTCGGCAGCTTGCTGCGGTCCAGCGGCTGGAACACTCCGGCTTCGATCTGCTTGGCGAGGAACACATTGGACGGCACCACCACATCGTAGCCGGAGTTGCCGGTCAGGAGCTTCGCCTCCAGCGCTTCGTTAGTGTCGAAAATGTCATAGACCAATTTGGTCTGAGTGTTCTGCGCCTTGAAGTCTTCCAGCGCTTTTGGGGTGATGTAGTCGAACCAGTTGTAGACGCGCAACGTTCGCTCTTCAGCGTGAACGGCGCCACTGAGCACCGTGGCGCACAGCGCGGGAGCGATAAAACGCTTGAGTCGATTCATTGTTCTAATTCCTCATTGGGCGCTTTCAAAACCTTCGAGCACGTTCACGGCATTGATGCCGATTTCTTCTACCGCGTAGCCGCCTTCCATCACGAACAGCGTCGGCTTGCCGAGGCGCGCGATGCGCTCGCCCATGGCCAGGTAATCCGGGCTGTCGAGCTTGAATTGCGAGATGGGGTCGTCCTTGAAGGTATCGACGCCCAGGGAGACGACGACAATGTCGGCAGCGTATTTTTCGATCTCTTGGCAGGCCTGATCCAAGGCTGCACTCCACGTGTCCCAGCCAGATCCGGCGGGCAAAGGGTAGTTGAAGTTGAAGCCTTCGCCGGCGCCTTCACCCAGCTCGTCTTCATAGCCGAGGAAGAACGGGAACTCGGCTTCCGGGTGGCCGTGGATCGAGGTGAACAGCACGTCGCTGCGCTCATAAAAAATCGATTGAGTGCCGTTGCCGTGGTGGTAGTCGACGTCGAGGATCGCGACTTTTTTGTGGCCCTGATCAAGGAAAGCTTGAGCGGCGATGGCGGCGTTGTTGAGGTAGCAATAACCACCCATCAAATCGCTGGCAGCGTGATGTCCCGGTGGACGGCACAGGGCGAAGGCGCTGCGCGCGCCGCTCTGGATTTGCGCCTGCGCGGTAAGGGCCACTTGCGCCGCGCTGTATGCCGCTTGCCAGGTACCGGCGGTGATCGGTGCGCCGGCGTCGAAGCTGTAGTAGCCGAGTTGGCCGTGCAGGCTGGTGGGTTTAATCGAGCGCAGGGTTCGGGCCGGCCAGGTGTAGGGCAGCAAGTCGCCGTCGGTGTTGAGTTCGGTCCAGCGTGCCCAGGCACCCTTGAAGAAGTCGAGGTAGTCGCGACTGTGGATGCGTGCGATCGGATCGAGGCCGAAATCCTGCGGTGCTTCGACCGGGCCGAGATTCTGGTGCTGCACGCGTTGCAACACATGGTCGGCGCGTGACGGCATTTCGAAGCAGGGCTTCAGTTGCCCGTCTATCAATTCGCAACGGCCGTGGTGCAGGTGGTGATCGTCCGAGTAGATCGTCAGCATTTTCTTGTTCTCCGCAGGCGGGTTCGGTTG
>Ga0065714_10064932_pt1 | contig 15229 bp, 14 predicted proteins | sample MisRhiReplicate2_FD_59101 | JGI IMG/M metagenome (GOLD analysis project Ga0065714, IMG submission 59101) | Miscanthus rhizosphere microbial communities from Kellogg Biological Station, MSU, sample Rhizosphere Soil Replicate 2: eDNA_1 v2... | ecosystem: Host-associated > Plants > Roots >...
CATTAAACTGTTACTGAAAATCGACGATCAGCCATCCAAAATGACCGGAATTAGAGTTTTATAAAAAAGGCCGCTTAAAAAGCAGCCCTCTTCAATCATCAATCAGCCCTTTTTAATCACTAAGGCAATTGTGATTATATTTTATCAGAACGATTCAGGGGTTCTGACTAAGATGAAATCTTATTGAATTACTTTACCGTCCTTGTCGATTTTCAAAGAACCAGTTTCTGTTTCTTTTTTAACATCAACTTGATAGTAAGTAGATTTATCTGCATTTGTTACCAGAAATGCCGCTGTTGGAGTCCATTCTTTAACCGCATCTGACTGCAGAGTTTTTTGCACCGGTTCCGGAAGATCTTTTAATTCTACAGGAGTTTTTGTTGTACTATCCTGATGAACACTAATCATCACTGGATTTTTGATTTCGCTTGCTTTCACTGAGGTTAATCCTGCTACAGCTAAAATTGCTGCTGATAAAATGATCTTTTTCATAATTACTATATTAAAGTTCAACTAAATATTCTAGTTATTTATGTTTTGAGTAGGCTACATAATAATGCCTAACTACAGTTATTTTGGCACAGGGTTGATTTACAACAACTTACAAATAAACACTATCCATCACACTGTTGCATTTTTCCGCAAGTTGCGGAATACAGATACGGTTTTGTACACCTGAATTATTCTTTATAATAAAAAGAGCACGCTTACGAATCGCTTGAGCGCGAGATTAAACTGTGAAAATCGTAATTCAATTGCATTTATGTAAAACGAAATACTGTCCGCTTCACAGAACAATCAACGTTAATTAAACCATTAGTTAAACCATTCAACAAGCCAAAACAACAATTCAAGGGCACAAAATGATCATACAATAAAAAAAACACCATTATAAATTAAAATATAAAATTTAAATCTCTTTATATTTAAATTTTAGTATATTAGCTATACTCAAGCTCTTAGTTATGAACGACTTCAATCATTCATCTATACACGCCATCAGCTTATCTGCAGCAGGTGTGTCCTTGCAAGTTATTTCCCGAAACGCCAGCAATATTTACCATACATTTCCAAGCAGCATGAAAGCCAAATAATTAACTGGTAAGATGAAAAATATAACGCTCTCCACTCTATTTTGTTTACTGACCCTGGGTCTACAAGCTCAAAATATTAGCTCGGGATTCAGCGTTTTTGAGTTGAATACGACGGCTGACACCTCAAAATTCTATATTCCACTCACCTTAAACAATATCTCAAATGAGGAAATTAAGCTATCGAACGAACATCCTACGATGGTAAAAATAGGACAGCGAACAGATTTAGCTTTTACCAAGGCAATCCGGATAGAGAAAATCAAAAATTTGCCCTTACTATCTGTAGTTGTCGATAACGCCTCATTGCCCTATGCAGGGAATTACGAGGTCAGCTTATCATATTCAAAAGGTTCGGGGGAGCCCCAATTCTTTAATTTCTCGATCAGTCGTCCAGCTGTAACGCTAGCCGCCTTGAATACCATCTCCATCATTGATGAGTGCGGCTCTGCCCTTATTCAGAATGATATCGGCTTACGCGAAATGGGTAACAAAGGCGGGACCTGCACACTTCAATTATCATCACCTTTTATCGGAAACGCGAACAGTGAATCTTATATTAAAATCGCAACCAACCCCATAGAAATTAAGTCAGGCAAAGACGTTTACATCAGCTACACTATTGACAGAGACGAAATGCGCAGGCAGCTCTCACTTGGCCCCCACGAAGGCAAACTCAGGGTATATAACGAACAAATGTCAGCAGCAATAGAAGTTCCTTTTAAAATCATCCGTAAAAACAACAACGGCTTGATCATCCTAACGGTAATCTCCGGCCTGCTCTTCGGGCTAATTGTCAGGCACGCGCTTACCTATAAAAAAGAATGGGAAGCTGCCAAATTTAAAGCCCAGCAGTTGATCCGGGAGCTGTCCTCAAGCGCTACCCAAATTCAGGATTTCGAATACAACAAAGGAGTCTTAAATCTGATCGCCATGCTAAACGCCGCCATGGAAGGTAAGTCGGCGCTGACTTCCAAGGAAGCTACTGCAAGCCTGGAAGAAATGGTAGTCACAATTAGGTCTAGTTATATAACCCTCCGGGATGACTTAACCGAACGTCTTAAAATCCAGCAGGATTTGATCACCCCGCTGGAAGAGGTATTTAATCCGGGAACGCTCCTGCCGGCTTTTGAACATCAAACCAAAAAACTAAAGCCCCTTTTGGAATTGGCCATCACTTCATTTAAAGCTTCAGATGCGGTAAGTTCCGCAAAACACCTGCGCGCGCTGGTAAATGCCGGCAACGACTTTCATGACCAGTTCAAGTCATACATACTCCGGTTACTTAACCTTTTTGAAGATCCCGAAATTTATCCTGCAATAATGACTACAAAGGAACTGCAGGTAATTGCTTCAAAAACAGCACCGATCAAAGCAGAGCTCGATGCGCTCACCTTCCCCACTACAGCAACAGATATGCTCGATGAGACCCTAATGGCACTCAACAGGATCCAGGTCCACCTCACCCGTTTGCTCAATGAAATGAACAGCATGATTTCCTCCATCTTCGAGCAAGCCGATTCCGGCAAGGCCAACCAGCAGAAATTCATCACAGCCTACACTGATTGGTTCAAGTTACTGATTGACATGGCAGATAACACGAAACAAGCAGAAGATCCTAATATCTATTGGAACCCTGAAGCATTGACGAAACTCAATAAAGTCTGGACTCAACTTCAAAACATAGGGCTTTCGGCCAACTCAAACCTCATGAAGAAGGCAGTGGATCAACTGAACCGGAAAGCGTCTGCACAGGGGCTTGGCAAGAACTCATTTAGTTCAGTACTAAAAGGTCTGCTAAAACTGCCGGAATCGGCCGCTAACAAGACGATTGACAGATCCAGGCTCAACTGGTGGCTTTATGCCACCGTTCAAACGCTGATCATGGCAGTATTAATGAGTCTTGCAGCTTATTACGCTTATAGTGAAGCCTTCATCGGAACACCAAGAGAAATTATAGGCCTGTTCCTGCTTTCTTTCTCAATTGACATCAGTGTGGAAGGAATCACCAAACTGAAAGATCAGCGTCCAGTAAAATAAGTCTAACAAACCAAATATATCTAATATGCATCTCAAGTCCATTTTTCTTTTACTACTTGCTTCAATAACTACATCACATGTATTCGCACAGGGAGCAGAAGGCGATGCTTCCAAGGAAAAGACACGAAACATTAAGACGGTCACTGTAACCCTGCCCGGTGGGTTTACCGGTGCCACAGGTAATAGCATGCCCTTTGACGAAAGTTTTAACCTAAGCGGAAGTGCTGCAGGAATTGAACGGCTTGAACTCGCTTACAGGATCAGCCCCTTTCAGGGAAAACGAGATTTTTGGTTCAGGGTCTGTCCAATCGCGGAGAAGGGTGATTACAAAATCCCTCCCCTGCGTGGCTCAGAAAAGATAGTTACTGAAGATGAAAAAGACGGATATTACTTTATCAAAATCACCAGCAAAGGAATAAAACCAACTGAAAAAACACATTTACCAGTTGGTCTGACATTGAAAATAGCGGCCAACAAAGTAAATCCGATCACTAAATTGGTTGAAACAGCAGACAAAGATCAGGTTTTGTATTTCGATGGTTATCAACTGGTCGACGATAAAAATATTGGTCAAATGGAGGCAGCAATCATAAGCCCTCAGTTTTATTTTCCTGCCTTGCGGGATATTGGGCCGGATGGCTACCTCAAAGAGCCTATTGCCTGGGAAAAAAATGGAGATACTTTTTTGCTAAATGTCGGCCCATTACATGCAAACGTGAAGTATGATTTTAGATTTACGATCTACACGCGGCCAGACTTAAATGACACTGATAAAGACAAGCTTATTGCTGAAATCGCCTCGATGGTCAAAAAAGAATATCAACTTTCCACAATCAATAACCAAAGCGGGGCGCGTAACCTTCGTTTTGACACCCTGCTTGCAGCTACCGTAGCCAGATCATTCAACAAAGGCGGAGAACTTGTGGATGCAAACAAGAACCACTTTACCTTGAACCATCAGACACCGGCAGTAAAATTACTTACTACAGAGATGCTGAACGCCGGAGTAAGGGCAGATCAAATAAAAGGCTATGTCAAATCCATAGAGACAGATCTTATTGATGACCAAAAACCACTATTAACGACCGGGTTTTACACGGTGGATATTCAGAAAGAAATAAGTAACATCGCTGACGCCTCCATTTTTATCCTTCCTAAACCAACTAAGGATATATGGGAGGCAACAATTACAGGGACAAAAATCCCGCCTAAGGTTATTGGTGCAATCCTCATAGAAAAGGACAAACTTGAAAAAATTATATTGGGAACATTAAAAATTGATCCTGACGGTACCACATCCTCAAGTGCAACTGGTGTGCCCGACCGGCAATCGATCGTGTACCTGTACAAATTTTTTGAAACTCTGGATGCAGTTGATTTCAACGTGAAAAACGTAAACAATAAAAAAACAATACAATTATTTAAAACGACAGGCTTCGGGAAGTTTTATACATTTTTTAAACAGACTTTGGCTGCGATCGACACAAAGAATAAAAAACTCATCGGAAAGGTAACGGATTTAGGTACAACAACCGGCCTGCTAAATGATACACAGTCTAAAATAAAGACGGACCTGGATCAAATTGTGAGAAATATCCCTAAAAAGATGTCTCCCTCAACAACAGCTTTGTTGGATATGCCTTTAAACCCCGGAATTTCTGCTTACAAATCGATAAAGGTTTCAGACGCAGCAATGCTTGTTTACACTTGCTTCAGTAACCCCAATTATTTCAAAAGCCTTTTAGACGGAACAGGTGAAATTGACACTACTGGGAAATTTGTACAGTCCAGTGAGAAAACCCAAATCAGTATACCCTCTATAAAGGTCTTGATCTCCTTTTTCCGTCTGATCAACAGCCCGGCATTCACAGATCCTAAAGGAGACCGGCTTTTTGCAGCACGGGAGGATGACCTGGATTACCTGATTTTTAAACTGGAAACGTTCGCGGCAGAGGTATCTTCAGTGCAGGCCGTACAAACTGATGTAGCAAGTTTTCAAACCGCAATCAGCAATCAAATTGCTGCTGCATTTGTTAAACAAAGCTATTTTATATCGGGTTCTTCCATTATCAATATGGATGTGGAAGCAGAAAAAAATCCCTATGTTGGCGTGGATTTTGGCATGGGCTATGCCTTCGGCCCCAAGGCCGTGTTCATCAATGAAGGGATCAACATTTATTTTAGGCCGATCAACCGGGACGTCCCAATCTCAACCTTTTACGGCTGGGACCGCTTTCTGAAGACTTTTAGCATTTTCCTGGGTATTTCACAAACCCTGTCAGATAATGCCAGTGACAATGGTTATCAGTCCCTTTTCGATGGTGATTTCAAAAGCAACCTGCTCTTTGGTGCTGGTCTCCGCATCAACAGTTTAATGAGAATAAATGTAGGCGGACTGATCTATAGGCAGGGAGACCCAAATCCCTTGATTACCAAAACAAAAGTAAATGTAAGTCCAACGGTCTCATTTGCAATTGACCTGACCGTTGCAAAGCTTTTCAAATCAATTGGCGAACTGTTTAAATAAAATCATAAAGATATGTCAACAATAACCCCAACAACACCTGATAATGGCGGCACCCTTAGATTCCTGTATACCGATGGAGATCCAAAAGGTGTTTGCAGTAACACCCCAATAGTAGTGACCATTGCAATCAATCCTAGCGATATTATTCCTTACGTAATTTTGCGACTCCAACTGGAACCGGGGAAATTTCTGTTTGATAACAAAACCTTAATAGCGACAAAAGATTGCGGAAAACTGGAAGATGGAGATGAAATAAAGTATACATTTACCCTCATCTGCACAGATACTGATCCTGGTGATATCCTGCGACTGCGTGTCTACACTCGTGATGAAGCAGAACCTGACGCCCAGGAACGGTTCACTTCTGTTCAATACACTGTTGAGAAAGTAATGACCACGGCCAAACGCGTAAAAGCTGCATTCCTAAGATAATATCCAAACTTATGAAACACCCTAAACTTTTAACAGCTTTAACGCTGATATCCCTGATGTTCGTTTACTCCTGTGAGAAACCACCAATTGTGCCCCTGGACGACATCATTAAACTCGAAGTACTTAGTGCGAACAAGCCAGTGGGTGACAATTCACTTATCGCGGACGGGAAAACACAAGTTAAAGTGGTGGTCTACCTGCCTAAGGATGCAAACGAGTCCTTCAAAACCATAAAATTTAAAACCTCTGCAGGGACATTTAATGTATCAGAAACCGACAAAACTGAAAAAACCGTATACGCAGTTTCAACAGCCTCCGGAGACAAACTGGAGGCCACCGCCGATTTGACATTGGGAACTTCATCAGGAGCTTACACCATTACCGCCCAAATCGTAGCCAAGCCCGATTATAAGGCGGAGCAGACTTTCCAAACCCTACCAATGGATGTTGCTGATATGATCACGTTTGAAATTGAAGATTACGATAAATTGGTGACCGAACATAAATTGAAAGCAAACGGACTCACCAGAATCAAATTAATTGCATCAGTTCCTTTAGGAGTATCGGAGGCCCAACGGCTGATCGAATTTAAAAGTTCGGCAGGCACATTTGAAGTTATCGGAGAAGAAAAAAACAGCAAACAAGTTACTGCCACACTGCAAAGCAGCGGCGATACCAAACTCCGTGCAATAACTTACCTCACCCTGGGAACTGAAGCAGGAGATTACACCCTTTCGGCAACATTAGCAAATGCAGCAAATTTCAGCACCGAAAAGACGATCCGGGTCTTGCCGGTTGCCAATGCGGATGTGATTCAGCTGGCCTTTGAACCAGCAAGCGGAATCCGTGCTGACGGCTCAAGCCTGGTCCGTGTCCAGGTCACTCTTGCCAATACCACGATAACAAAAGTGACCCTGACCACTAACGACGGTAGCTTCCTGAACAGTTCCGAGCCCAAGAGCACTGAACTTGAAGTAAATTCCGAAGGAAAAGCAGAGGCAAACCTCCGCGTCGGAACAGAGGTCAATGACTATCTGCTCACAGCAAAACTGACTGGATCTGCCATAGCAGTTACAAAAACCTTGCAGCCCCTGCGCGCTAATCCAAGCCAGATACTCATCGAACCCTCCACCCTGTATATCGAACAAGCGGGTGCAGGAGTGAAATTGGATATGTTCCTGAAAAGGGAAACCGGCAAAGTAAGTACCGGAACAAGTGTATCCGTGAGGTCCTACCAGGTCCAAGATGCAACAGAAATCATTACCGGAAGATTCACCGGCAAGAATAATGTCAGCGATACAAATGGGAAAGTCTCCATGGAGTTTTTCCTGGATGAGGGGCCACTTGTAGCAAACAAACCCATCATCATCGAAATTACCGCCCAAAAAGACGACAGCACAAAAGTCACAGAAAAGATTGAGCTAAAAGTAAAAACTGAATAAACATGTATTAATAATCCTATTTATTGACTGAGTTCTGATCTATTTAATCAACAGACTCAAAACCTATTTTTTCTATTAAAAGAAAAGCCTTTTAATTATTTTTAATTTACCAAACCCACCAAATATGAGACCAGAACTCGAAAACATTTACGAAGGCCTTTACGACAACTATCCCGACAGGAATAGATATCCCTACGGTGAGCAATTCCAATTTATACGTACTATTCAGAAAGAGATCGACTACCACTCCAGGAGACTGGCTGAAACAGATAATAAGCGCGGTATAATTTTGCGTAGCGATGCCAAGCTATTCCTCCTCGTAGTATTCTTCGAGATCATCGTCGTGCCAATAAGCTCGGTACAAGAAAGGCCAGATGCAGCGTCCTTTCAACGGGATATCCGCAATGACATTGCTACGATCATAGCCGCCTGTATGGAACCTGAAAGATCCTCGAACGAATCTACCGAGATTACCGCACACACGGTACTCACTGTAGTAGACGACATCTGGGGATCCCTCAATATCTCCAGCGTAAAATTATGGAACAGTTAAACGTTAAACGGGATACTAAGAATGTCAGATAAAAGAGATGCTGCTCAACTATCGGTCGGGCTCAGTGGTCAGCTTATCAATGCTGCCCTCACCATGATTGCCCTTTCCGGAGCTTTCCTTACCTTTATCCTCGATAAAAAATCTCCCTCATGGGGCTTCTACACCGCTTACATCTTATCCTTTCTCTTTTTTGCTGGCAGCGTATACTTCGGTGGCCGCGGCACAGACTTTGTCAAACGGAACGGAGAGACCGGGCAATGGATGACTTCAAAACAAGGTGACCCCGATTGGTTCAACCTACAGGCCATTTCGCTATTGATAGCGGTAATCCTTCTTGCCATACTGCCCTTTTTGGGTAAAACCAAAACAGAAACAGATGTACTTGTGATGATGGAAAATACCATAGCCCGAAGGGATTCTCTTCAAGCCGAACTGTTCAAAAAGCTTCTGAGGACTAAACCGTTAAAAGATACTATATATATAATCAAGCCAGTTCCAATCAAGGAGCAAAGAAAGAAAGATGTCTCCTCCAGAAAAAAATTCAATTGCCCTAAACGCGCTCTGTAAAAATAATTTTCAAAATTCCTCTATCAGCCTGTCGCTGAAACCGACATAATGTCCACACGGCGCGTGGAAAACTTGGAACGGGGAATTCCAAATCAATCTGAACTTTGATACTTTCAGATTAGTCTGATATTCCGTACCTTTTGGTGATAGCGTAATCAGTCCCTTTCTCTATTTCATTACGATGATTCAGACACAGGTTTCTCTCGTAATCTTATTCAACTTTGCTCGATGGGATTACAGACAGACTTCCGGTTACCACCTTTTTAACCCATGCTCGGGCAAATAAAATCGTCAGGCCATATCTATGTAGGTTATGCGTTCATTCATCCCGATACCTGGAAGATTAGAGTCCCACCAATGCACAGTTAAACGCATCACTGCGTTCTACACTTTCCTGCTATCTCAACAGTTCTGGTGTAAACGGATCGCAGACCAAAAATGATGAAGAACCGCTATCTCCGAAATATACAACCCCTAACCGCTAAAAAGTCCCTCATGTGATATTTGTACAAAATCAGATGTCAGCGACCCGATCAACCGTATCCCGAAGCTATTGCATGCTCGAACCAAGCCTGTATTTGAATTACATTTTGAGAACCTGTTCTAAATGATGGTTGCACTTATGAATTACAGGTGTATTTGGAAGTTTCGTTTTTGACAAGGCCAAAACCATTAATCGGATTTAAAATTTTAATTGATCTGCATGGAAATACCATTGCGCTGTATCTTGTGCAAGCCATCGATTTTACTATATTTGAAACAAACAGATTTATTTAACCTCTCGCATGAACAAAGAAACAACTTTATCAGATTTGCTTCCAATATTTCAGCAACTAGAAATTGCTAATGACACTGAAAGTCCGAATCACCATCATTTGCTCGTGGTCGATTCTACGAATCTATATAAAGCAGAATTTTATCTGCGTTATCCAAAATTGCCTGGTCTGGACCAACAAGTGCTTTCAGTATATATAAAAGATAAACTGATCAGGGAGAAGCATCTAGTGTCGGATGAGATTATTGTGGGAATATTGGTTCTATTTAGCATTTCATCCAAGCAAATCCGAACGGCAACATTAGTCGAAAGATTTTTCTCCCATATTTGTTCGCTGCAATTGAAACAGTACCTGTTTTTCAATGGAACTTCAACTGAAAATATTCCCCAGTTGAAATTCTTCGATTACACCATAGGAACATTGAATTACGACAAGTACGAAAATTTCCTTAAAGCCCACACAAACTCTGATTACACCAAGCGATATCCAAGAGATAAAGGCAAACGTACAGGGATTGAGGTCAAAACAAAAACAGTACAGGCAATAGATATCTATCAATGGATTACTGACTGCGGTTTAAATCCGACTAAGATTCCTGACCATCTGCAAAACCTCATTAACATTTACTTTAACGGATTATCAAACGAACGATATAAGTTATTTAAGCAAAACTTCTTCCAGCAACAAGCTTTTTTAACAGCTTATTTTGGCATTATCTATACCCTGAAAGAACTTGAAATGATCGGGATAAGTTTCATCAATGTATTCTATGGCTTTTTCGGCAATAATAGTCATGGCTGGCTACACACGGCAAACCATCAAATGACCGGAAGCACCTTCCCCGATGCCAGATTCGTAATCCCTGCAGGCAAGTTCATCGAAAAAAACGCGGAATTGCTGGCAAATCAAAATGGCGCTTTTGCCAGGTTTTTATCCATTATCAGTGAAATCTTTTCCCGAGCTGAATACAACATCATGATCAAGCAATACAATCATGCATTTATTGACTTATTTGTGGGGCTTGACTTTCTATTGGCACCAGATACACAAAAATCAAAAAAGCTTAAATCCCGGATCTCAATGTTAGTACACGGAGCATTAAACCAAACTTTACCCGATCAGGTACAAAGGCTTGATGCACTCTACGACATGAGAAGTGATTATGTACACAATGGAGTAAACATAGACTTGACTGATCTTTCCGAACTCCGTGATATCAGTAAAATTCTCATGGCTATACTTTTAAATCTTCATAAACAATATGCCAACGACAAAAAATACGGCTATGAAGAATGGATCAAACTCGTGGACCACTACTATGAACTATTTCACAACAAAGGTCAGACGCCAAATGTTGTTGAACAAAAACGCCTTGGAATCTATAAGTTGCAGGGTTTGATGCTAACGGATGACCTTATCAAACTTTTCTCACCTGAAGCTTATCCGACGGAATAAATCCCTATTGCAAGTTTAATGGACATGCCATGGGAATGGGCTCTATAAAGACATGGAGAATTTAGCTTTCGTATTCAAATAATAAAGCTGAATAACACAGGTAAAATCGATGTTACAGACGCCTGACCATCTATTTTCAACCAGTCCAGTCATTAGCGGACTTTTTATATGTTAGCAGCTTAGTTAGGCTAATCAATCTTATTTTTCTGCCAAATCGTTCCATAGTGCTGCACTTAACTGAAAGGAAATTATAATTAATTTTTCCGCTATACTTTTAAGATGAAAAACGACCAAGGGAGTATGGAAATAAACAATTCCACTTTACAAACCACTATATATCAACCAAGTGTACAAGTTACACTATCTGACAAACACGTTTAACATTTAAGACAATAAGTCACACTATTATTGAAAAAAGTGTAATGGTATAAAGGTTGATCTAGTCTCCTTGCCAAACATTAAAGGGGAAAAATTTTGGCAAGGAGGATTATTAGATTATTATTTCGCGATACAAATATAGTATTACCTCAGGTTTATTCAAGACCCCGTGAGCCGTTCAATGACGGAAATTTAATTTATACAATATGGCAAATTTTACAAATGCGAATTTGAGGTACCCTGGTTATAAACATACAGCCTTACCTGATGACGATCCTAGAAGAACAGGGAAACCTGATAGCACGTTATTAAACAAAGGTGAATCTTATGAAATGACCTACTTCATTAATACGTATATGACCAAAAAAAATTGGGTGACGATTGGAACTTTTCAAAGAATAGAAGAATTCATAAAGGTCGATCCAAATGGGCATAAATCGCATGCTTTTTGGAGGAGTGAATTGGATAGGCGTTTTACCGCTTAATCCGTAAGGGGTAGACTGATGCAGTCTACCCCTTTTTATAATCAACTTAAACAAACCAGGATAAAATGAAACTAAGAAATTTAACAGTACACAAATATAAATGCATAGAATCGGATCAAGAATTCAAAATTGAGGATGACATAACCATCCTTGTAGGAATGAACGAATCCGGGAAGACTTCTGTACTAGAGGCACTAGCAAAGTCGAATTACTTTCAGAATGATAAAAAATTTAAATATAATACCACCCATGATTATCCAAGAAAAGAGAAAAAGAACTTGGATAAAAGTAAATCAGATCCGATAGCAATCACTGCAGAGTACGAAATATCAGAGGAGCTATTGGCGCAGATCAAAAAAGACGTCGGTCAAGATGTTTTTACAGACAAAACATTCAAAATATTAACCAAATTTTCTAACAGCAGAAACTACAGTGGAGTAAATTGCGATAAACACAAATTTATCGAACAAAAAACAGTAGCCCTTGGTATATCAAGTAAAACCCTTAATGATAAACTCAATGGAGTAAAAAATGCTGAGGGGTTCGATGCAGTAATTGCAGAATATAAGGATGAAAACATCATCGCCCAGCTAAAAAGTTTAAAGGCATATTTTGCAAACACCAATAATTGGCCAAATCCGATTGAAGAATATGTCATGCGAATTTACCTAGCCACCAATCGCCCCAAATTTCTTTACTATGATGAATATTATGCATTACCTTCAAGAATAAGCATAGAACACCTTCAAAATGAAGACCTGGACGATGAAGACATGAAAACGGCAAAAGCTTTATTTGACCTTGCAGATATTAATGTAGATGAACTTTTAAATTCAGATAATTACGAGGATTTCAAGGCAGAACTTGAGGCCACCCAGGCGACAATTACTGATGAACTATTCAAATACTGGGGTTCAAACAAAAATTTAGAGATCATATTTGATATCGACAAAAGAACCGAAGAGGTAGAAAGGACTGTCAGTATTAATGGGTATAACTCAACTGTAAAAGATGTCAAGGTAGTTGAGCATATATTAGATATCCGTGTAAAAAATAGAAGGACAGGTGTTTCTTTACCCTTAAAAAACAGAAGCAAGGGTTTTAACTGGTTCTTTTCTTTTTTAGTATGGTTTAAAAAAATCCAGGAAGACCACACCAATAATTATATACTTTTACTAGATGAGCCCGGACTGAATCTTCATGCCTCAGCTCAGAACAATTTATTGAGGTTCCTGAAGGATCTTTCAGAAGACTATCAAATTATCTATACTACTCACTCTCCATTTATGATCGAATCACATAATCTGGAAAAAGTAAGGACCGTTTTAGAAACAGATAGTGGAACAATAATTTCTGACAGCATTCAGGAAAAAGACCCCAACACACTTTTTCCATTACAGGCAGCATTAGGTTATGATATTGCTCAAAATCTGTTTATTTCAAAACACAATTTACTTGTTGAAGGGGCAAGCGACCTGCTTTATCTACAAGTTATGTCAGCACTCTTACAATCTCTAGGGCGAACCGGACTAAACGACAAAATCACAATAGTTCCAACGGGAGGACTTGATAAAGTCTCCACCTTTATTTCCTTATTAAGAGGCAGTGATCTTTCCATTGTATGTCTGTTAGATTCGTTTAGAGACGTTAAAGGAAAAACTAAACTAGACGACCTAGTTGAACATAAAATCATCAACAAAAACAAAATCCGATTCTTTGATGAATTTTTGGAAGGTTATACCACTGCCGATATTGAAGACCTATTTGATAAAAAAGACTATCTGAAGTTTTATAATGAAGCCTTCGGAAGCACCATTAAATTAGAAGATTTGAATGAAAAGATCAAGCCAATATTAATTCAGTTGACCAGTTACCTTTCCATTCCGACTTTCAACCATTATCGTCCTGCAAATAAACTGGCTTCTACCGGGGTGACCGAAAAGTACTTCAACAAATCAACACTGGAAAATTTCGAAAAGGTTTTTATTGAAATTAATAAGTTATTCCATTTATAACCTGCAACCATGAAATCACTAAAAAAATATCTGGAAGAAGTCGAAAAAATCGTTGATTCCAATGACCAAGCTTATACCAAAAGCAGAATGCAGGAGCTGGCTGGAATTAACAAATCTAAACTCAAGAAAAGATATGCCATTCAAGTTATCCTTGAGACTGAGGATAAGTTATTAGCTGAACATTTAACCTATAAAAAATTCCAGAAAACCAACAATCTTTGGCGAGTAGATCCTGAAAATTCCAATATCCCTGTGAAGCGGCATTATCACATTGTCAACCCTAAATCTAAAGCAGAGATCTATGCGATCAATGTCGACGGAACCACTCATCACAAAAGTAGCAATGGAGTAGAAATCCCCAAAAAAGAAGCAGAGGAATTGAAAAAATTCGGTGTCACAATTCCCAATGACCGAATCATTGGGTCGATTGAATCCAAGATTAATGAGAGTATATTAAATAACAGCTTTTCATTTATATTGATTTTTGAAGAGTAAGTTATTATTACGACCGGTGAAAAAAATATAATCTTTGCTGGTTGTTTTAAAAATACCCTAAAAAAGCATTCAGCGCAATCAGCGGGGTTATTCCATATGGCGCCACCTCCTTCTCGGAACGTGGTTGTTCCCCACTTGGTGGTGAAGCTGTTTCAAGCCTTAAACCTCTGAAAAAACGTCCTAGTAAATTGCCACAGCGAGCCCACAGATCCATATTTTGAAAATATTTAGTCTCCCAAAGAGTGAGGAAGAGCCACTTTTCCCGAAGTATACAACAAAGGCAAAAAAATCTAAAAATTTCGTTATATTTACCAATCAAAGAACGATAAGACCCATTATTTGGGGCTTTTCATTCCTTAAAAGGTAAAGATGGCAGACAGCGTATATATATCTGAAAATCTATCAAAGACCCAAATAGAGTTTTTAAAACTATTGGATGATCATGAAATACAGCTTTTCAAATTCGCAGAAATTGAAAAACAAATCAACCAAAAATTTGAAAACCTGAATGAGGTATTAGAGAACCTGGTACATAAAGAATTGTTAACCAGGGTGGAAAAAGGGAAGTTTTGTCGCCCCAATTTCCGTGATGAGTTTGTAATCGGAACATTTGTAACTGAAGAAGGTGCTATTGCATACTGGTCCGCACTTAACCTCCATGGATTGACAGAACAGTTTTCCAATACCGTATTTGTTCAGACCACGCGCAAAAAAAATGACAAAACGATTCTAGGAACCCATTATAAGTTTGTAAAAATAGCTTCGTATAAAAAAACAGGTATAACATGGAATGGATATGGCAGTCTCCGATATCCAATTACAGATATTGAAAAAACGATAGTTGACTGCTTTGATCAACCCCAATATTCTGGCGGATATGCGGAATTGATTAGGGCAGTTAACCAAGCTGAGTTAAACGCAGAAAAATTAATCACTTATTGTAAAGCAACTAAAAATATTGCGGTTACCAAGC
>Ga0065714_10002520_pt1 | contig 15221 bp, 16 predicted proteins | sample MisRhiReplicate2_FD_59101 | JGI IMG/M metagenome (GOLD analysis project Ga0065714, IMG submission 59101) | Miscanthus rhizosphere microbial communities from Kellogg Biological Station, MSU, sample Rhizosphere Soil Replicate 2: eDNA_1 v2... | ecosystem: Host-associated > Plants > Roots >...
TTTGGTATTCATGACTTTAATATAACAACAATAGGAATATAAAATGGACTCTCAAATAAAAAGAATAATATTAACAGAAGGAAAATTCGATTTTGAATTTTTAGAAAAAATATTACCTGAACATATAATAAACGAAAGTAAATTTATCATAGGCCAAGGATATAGCTCGTTAATTTCAAAAGCAAAAAGTATTTCATTACATAACAATCTTCCAATGTACTTAATAATGGATTCTGATTCTACAGATGCATTTGAAATTAATGAAAAAAAAGAAAGCATATATTCTACTTTTAATATGCTTGGAAAGAGAGATCAAGTAGGTATCTTTTTTTTTATTCCTCAATTAGAAATAGTTTTCTTACAAAACGAAAACTTTCGAGAAGCATACTTTAAAAATATTGATATTAACCTGATAAGCAATAAATCTCTCAATAATATAATTATTGAAAATTTTGGTAAGAGAGATAATTTATTAAGTAAGATTGATAGCAACGACATTAGTAATTTTCAAAATAATACTTCAGTTAAAGAATTAATAGAGCTACTTGAAAATAGGAAAACTTAATAATATTAATCCCCTCGCTGGTGCGAGCATCCCGCTCGTACACACAATCATAAAATCGCTCCCATCCGAGTGGTTTTCCTTATATTTAAAACATATTTTTCTGCACAGAAAATCAAATAAACCAAACCTCAACGCCATTGAAAACAAAATTATTACTCCTTTCACTTTTCGGTTTTTGTTTAGCCAATGCACAAACCTTAAATTTTAAACATCTTGCGGATATGTCTATGAGAAGAGGAGCGATAAGCAGTGCCATTGTAGGTGACAATATCTATGTGAGCAATGGGTATAAAGATACGGATGGTTATGCAAATTTTATTGAGAAATACAGTATTAAAGATAACCGCTGGAGTATCATCAACTCTAGTCTGGTTCCTAAAAGGTTCGCCAATTCGGAGACTTACGATAACAAAATTTATATTTTTAACGGGTGGGGAAACAGCCATCTTGAAATTATAGACCTTGAAACTCATAAAAAAACGAAAGGAGCTGTTAATCGTGCCTACACAGGAAATGCAGGTTCTGCCATCCATAACGGAAAAATATACACATTCGGCGGAAGTGGGCTCAACAATGCCGCCACCACGGTTTTTTCCGACAGATTCCAATACTATGACATTGCTTCAGACACATGGCATCCGTTACCGAATATGCCAACAGCCAGAGAAGCAAGGGGCAAAATTGTGAATGATAAGCTTTATGTTATTGGTGGTTTTAACGGTACATCATCCCGCTTGGTCAACGTATTTGATCTCAACAAAAATATTTGGACTGAACAATATACGATGCCTGCTGCGATATCGGGTCATTCATTAGCGGTATCCGGTAATAAGATTTTTATTGCAGGCGGTTATAATAATCAAACTTTTTTGGCTTATTTTGACACAGAAACCAATACGTTACATCAGTTATCATCCAATATGATTCCCAGACGACATGCTGCTGCGGAAATTTATAACAAAAAATTATACATTATGGGAGGAAGTACAGCATCCTCAACCAAATCAGCTATTAAAAGCATTCAGGTTGCAGATATTAGCGATGAAGTGCTTTCTGCTAAATAAACCCCCGATGTTGCAGATTTGTAATCTGTGACTTTACAACTACAAAAGTCTTTTCCTAAATGTCATAAAAGCAAGAAACCACGAAAAACCTTTTCGATAAGACCTACAATCATTTCAACATAAGTTTCAACTCATTCGTTGATGATGTCAACTTCTTCGTGAAGGCAATCAAGCATTACGTTGGGGCGTTCAAGCATTTCGAAGAAGCGATTAACCAGTTCGAAGAGACAATCAAGTGTTTCGAAGAGCCGATCAACCACTTCGAAGAGGCGTTCAACCAGTTCGAAGAGGCAATCAAGTACAATTTATTAGATTTCAGCACTTTACAGCCCTTTTCAAATTTGGTGAATATCAAGAATATTATTGATAGTGACATCTGAAAAACAATAAAGCCAAATGTTTTTCTTAATCGCCGACTTCAAGCCTATACCCTTTTCCACGAATCACCACAATTTTAATATTCGGATCAATTTCCAGTTTCTTTCTGAGTTTTGAGATGAACATATCCAGACTTCGTCCTACAATCACACCGTCATCTTCCCAGATTTCTTTTTGCAGTCGGCTTCTCTCGATGATTTCGTTGGGAGACGATGCGAAAATAAGCAATACACGGCTTTCCGTTGAGGTAAGATCAATGGTCTTATCATTAATGATGAGCTTTCTGTTTTTCGCGTCAAACAATACAGAGCCTAAAGTGAATAGGTCAGTATGCTGACTTTCAGGTAAAACTTTTCGTGACTTTACAAATTTAGATCTCAAAAAAATAAAACCAACAAAAGCTAAAAAAGACAGGCCGCCCATAAGATATGCATTTGCTATGTTTATCCCTGTTGGTTTGAATTTGATGGTGATCATGTAACAAGCCTTGGGTTGTTTTCTTCCTATACAGGATACAATATCATCTTTTTTATTCTTAGATACCGAATATCCATAAGCTACACTGGAGTTTCCACAGTTGAGAACATTAACAATATAATCACTTGCGAGCGGATCTTTCACCAACACTCGCTTCGTAAGATTCACCAGCGAGTCCGGTTGAAAAGTAAGCTCATTCTCAAAACTGATTTGATATTCATTTTCTCCGATCTTTTTCACCGGAAGCACTCTTGATGTACTGTCGCCCGATTGTAAAAGCAGTTCATGTCCTATTCTTCGGAGTAACACTTCCCTTTTGGCAAAATCAAAGTCGTCCTTATCGTCCGTACTGAAAGCCGCACAGATGGCGAAGATCAATGAGAGCAAAATAATTCCTAAAAGGTATTTGTGCTTTCCTAAGAGGAGGTTTTGACTAAGATCCATAGTGTCAAGTTATTATTTACAAAGTTTACAATTTTATTTACAATCTAAATCCCAAAAGCAGAAAAATATCAAAGTATTTTCGCTAAGTCAACTTTGATAGCCTATTGAAAACAAAAGGATGTATTATCAGATTTGACCGAGCAAAAGAATTTATATTTAATTTAAAATCCAAGAAATTATGAAAAAAGTAATTTATGTACTAATCTTACTATTGGTTGTGGTAAGCGGACTGTTATTCGCCAATCGCGAAATCACGAATGAAACTACTAAAAAGCCGGTTCAAAAGCAACTGTCTGCTGCTGAAAAGAATGCCGAAATGAAAAAATGGGAGGCTACTCCTAGTGGTAAAAAGTTTAAAGAATGGGAAGTGTCTCCCCGCGGTAAGAAAGTATATGCCGCTGAAGCTAAAATTTGGAAGCACATTACAGATTACACCAATATGGAAGGAGTGGTCACCTCTCTTTCTCTTCCGCCAGGCTCAAGATTAGGTTTCGGAGTGATGGTCAGAATTAATGATGAAGATTATATTGTAACATTTGACGCGAAAAAGCATCAACTTGAGCAATTGCAAAGCCTGAAAGTGAACGAAAAAATAATGCTAAAAAGCCATCATGTGTCGCACGCACCGAAGTATTCTTATCCAATAATATCTTGCGAATATCTGGAACGAGATCTTAAAGTAATCTTTAAACGTATACCACGTAAAGGCGGTTGCTAAGAAAGCCCTAAATTTTTATGTGTTAACTCTGTCAAGGTTTAAAACCCTGACAGAGTTAATTAAATCACAGGTTATTAAAAGTGTATTACTCGTGTTAATTCATTTTTAAAATAAACACAATTTAACTCTGCCTCACAGGATTTTTCTTGGCCGATTAATCGGATGTATGTATTATTGTAAAAAATTATAATCATGCACATTCAGATTTCCCGGGATTTTAGAAAAAAGACCAAAGCAGCGGTTTCTTCTATCGTTATCTTTGTTTTTGTCTACATCCTTATTTTTCTTTTTACTATACTTTTAGCTTTAGCCTGCATTGGTGGCGGACTTTGGCTTATTGCAGCAAAACCTATGTTTCTAACGATAATGCTGGGAGCCGGATTGGCAGGAACAGGAATTTTCGTGTTCTTTTTTATCATTAAATTTTTATTTAAAAAACACATCAACGACAGAAGTTATTTAACGGAAATCAAAAGGTCAGACGAACCTGAACTCTTTAAAATGATCGACGAAATCGTAAAAGAAGCCGAAACCAACTTTCCGAAAAAAGTGTATCTCTCGTCCGATGTCAACGCAAGTGTATTCTACGATTCGAGTTTTTGGAGTATGTTTTTCCCTATTCAGAAAAATCTCACGATTGGAGTCGGGCTTATCAACACAACCACAAAACAGGAACTGAAAGCCATATTATCCCACGAATTCGGGCATTTCTCACAACGTTCGATGAAGGTTGGAAGTTATGTGTATAATGTGAATCAGATTATTTTTAATTTGGTGAATGACGATGCATCTTATAGGAGTTCTATCGAAAAGTTTGCAAATTTCAGCGGTTATTTTTCAATTTTTGCATCGCTTGCGATTTTTATTACTTCAAAAATTCAATGGGTTCTCGCCAAGATGTATTCTTACGTCAACATCCGTCATATGGCACTTTCCAGAGAAATGGAATTTCATGCAGATGAAGTTGCCGCCCATATTGCCGGTTCGATTTCTTTGGAAGAATCGCTTTTGAGATTAGAGCTTGCCAACAATTCGTATAACAATGTTCTTAATTTTTATGAGGCAAGAATTTCAAAAAACCAGTCGAGCAAAAATATTTACCGCGAACAGTTTTTTGTCATGAATTTTCTTGCTGATCAAAGTGAACTGGAGACCAAATACGATCTTCCATATGTAAAACTTGCAGAATCAGGATTGTTTAACAAATCAAAATTGAATATAGAAAATCAATGGGCATCACATCCTTCTACTGAAGATCGGGTGGCAAAACTAAGACAGCTTAATATTGTAAAAGATACTGACAATCAACCCGCAAAAGATTTATTTAAAGATTTTGAAAAAACAGAAGAAAAGCTGACTGCAAAACTTTTCTCTAATGTAAAATACGAACGTGGACGAACAGATTTAGAATTCGAAACTTTTAAAACGGAATTTGAAACGCAATATCAGAAAGATTCATTTGATAAAATTTTTAATAATTATTACGATAATAAAAACCCTGATTCTGAAGTTCAGGAAAATCTGTTATCAGAAGATATTCAGTTCGATCATCTTTTCGACAATGAAAAGGTAGAACTTGTTTATACATTGATCGCTTTGGAAAGTGACAAGAAAACAATCGAAGCTATTGCTAATAAAGAATTTGTTTTAAAAACCTTCGACTATGACGGAAGAAAATATAAAGTCGCCGAAGCCAAAAAGCTTATTCCCGAGATTGAAAAATCTATCGTGGAAATCAAAGCTCAGATTGTAAAAAATGACTCTGATATCTACAATTATTTCCTCAAAATTTCAGAAAATCAAAATAGAAAATCAGGATTTATAAGCCTCTATCAATCATTCTCTGATTACGATAAGCAATATGAAGATAAATTCAAACTTTATACAGATCTTATAAACGCCACAGCTTTTATCAGTATGCGAACTCCTTTTGAGCAGATCAGACATAATTTCATTAGCCTTAAATCTCTTGAAGATCAATTAAAACAAGAAATAAGATTTCATCTTCAGAATCCTCTTCTCATTTCAGAATTGAGCGAGAAAGATGTAAAAGATTTAAAAGATTACATAGAGAAAGAGCATATCTATTTCCGAAACGAAGAATATTTTAATTCGAATTTGCAGTTGCTTATGAAAGCAATCAATACTTTACCCTATTTTCTTCACAGAAAATATTTTTTGATCAAAAAAGAAGTGCTTTCATTAATGAAAGATCTTGAAGATCATCATCGTGTAGAAAAGGTTTCTTAATTATAACACAAACCGTTTTGTTTTTGCAGAGCGGTTTTTTTATTATTTTTACTAAAGGTTTATAAGATAAATGACAACTATTTAAATGAATTAAAAGAATGAGCACAGAACAAACCCCACTCTACTACCACGGTACAAAAGCAGATTTAAAAACCGGCGACCTCATCGAAGTCGGCTTTGTATCAAACTATGGTACAAAAAGGAAATCAAAGTACATTTATCTTTCCGAGACTTTGGATGCGGCAACATGGGGTGCAGAATTGGCTTTTGGAGATGGAAAAGAAAGAATCTACATCGTAGAACCAACAGGTTCTATTGAAGATGATCCTAACGTAACAGATAAAAAATTCCCAGGAAATCCTACAAAATCTTACCGTTCGCAACATCCATTTAAAGTGGTGGGCGAAGTTACAGATTGGAAGGGACATTCACCTGAACAGCTCAAAATGATGAAAGATCACTTAGAAAAGCTGAAAGAGCAAGGCATTGAAGCCATTGAAGATTAATTATTACAGAGTAACATAAAAATTCTACAATCATGGCGAAACCCAACAAAACCAATGAGACAGAAGTCAGCGTCACAGATTTCATAAACTCCTATGTTGAAAATGAACAAAAGAAAACTGACAGCTATCAACTCATAAAATTGATGAGCGAATGGTCAGGCTGTGAACCCAAAATGTGGGGACCAACAATTATCGGATTTGGAAGTTATCATTACAAATACGCCAGCGGACACGAAGGAGATATGCCTATCATTGGATTCTCACCACGCAAGGCAGAATTCTCGCTCTACGTCTATGCGCCCACTGAAGAAAATAAGCATCTGCTGAATGATCTCGGGAAATTTAAAATGGGTAAAGCCTGCATTTATATAAAAAAGCTATCTGATATTAATATTGATACTTTAGAAAAGCTTTGTAAAACTACAATTGTGTATATAAATGAAAATCACGAATGTGCGTGTAGAGAGAAATAAGATTTAATATCTCGACAAACTTACTTATGAATTAGCTAAAAGAAAGCAATGGAAAAAATTTTGAAGAAATAATCCGTGAATCCTTTTACAGCATTATCAAATAAATAAAAAAACAATTTGCTTTTTAATTATCTTTATCAAAAAGTAAATATGAAAACAACTTTATTCTTTTTAATAGCATCTGCTGCTGCATTTTCCGCACAAACAACGATTACCAAAGCATTCAACGATCCTATCATTGGAGAAACCGTCAATAATGTCAACGTTAACGGAACNGTAGATAATTCTGCAACAGGAGCCAACACNACNTTNTCNAACAGTAGTTTGACACAAGGCTCTGCATCGGTCAATACCTATTCTGCACCAACTACGACCGACATTTCAACATTTCCGGGAACGACCATCAAAATGATCGGAGGCGGAAGTACTGTTCACTATAAGCAAACCGCCAACAAACTGGAAATTACCGGATTGGTAACTCCCGATGCTACTCTGAATTTCTCCACCAACAACGGCACATTCATCAGCTATCCTGCAGCATTCGGATATTCTGAAAATGATACTGCTTCAGGCACATTTTCTGCAACAGCAGGCTCAGGAAATTTCAGTGGTACCATTGCCATTACAGCAGACGCATCGGGAACACTTCTCATTGGCGCAAAAACTTACACCAATGTTTTAAGAATCAAATCTGTACAGAATTTTTCTTTAACTGTATTTGGCTTTCCTGTAGGAACTGTAGTCAATACATCATATACATATTACGACAGTGCTCACAAATTCCCGTTATTAAGCACAACAAATGCCGTAATTACCGTTCAGGGGACAGCACAGACCACAAATGTCGCCCAAGCTCTGAGTGAAGCTTTCCTTGCAGCATCTGATGTAGCCAAAAAAGATACATTTAAAATTTATCCAAATCCCGCACAGGATTTTATCGAATTTAAAGGAGACTTATCTAAATATTCCAAAGTCAACATTTACAGCTTAGACGGAAGACTAATCAAAACATCAGATTTGAAGTCCGGGAAAGTACAGGTTTCGGAATTACCACCGTCATCTTATTTCATTGAAGTTTCAGGAAATAAATCTCAATCTGAAAGCATAAAATTCATCAAAAAGTAATTATCTTTAATTATTTAAAAATATTTCCAGCCGTTTTAAGTTTTTAGAACGGTTTTTGATTTAACAGAATTGTAATTTATTGTTCTTTTAAATTTCATCACACCAAATACCTTTTTTTATTAATTTAATCAAAATATTACGCCATGAAAAAACTACTTTTCCTTGTCCCGTACTTTTTAGTTTCGGGATTCAGTGCACAGGAAATCACCACTTCAGAAGTGAATACTGTTCCTGAAGATAAAATGAATATTATTAAAACCAATATTACCGGATATGCATTCCGAAATATCAATCTGTCATACGAAAGATCTATCAACCGATGGTTTGCTATCAATGTTGGTTTCGGGACAGTTGCTGAAGGAAAAGTTCCTTTTATGAATGCTTTTTTAAGCGAAGAAGATGAAAAAGATTTTCAGAATCTTAAAATAAAAGCAACCAATTTTACCATAGAACCCAGATTTTATATTGGTCAGGGCTACGGAAAAGGTTTTTATTTTGCACCTTATTACCGATATTCGAAGGTTTCTACCAATACATTTGATTACACTTACGATTACAGCGCATTCGGGACTACCATCCCGGTTCCTTTAAAAGGTTTGGGAGATGCCAGCGGAAACAGTGGAGGATTGATGGTAGGAGCGCAGTTTTTTCTGAACAAGCAACACAGCTTTATCCTTGATTTTTGGATTGCAGGAGCACATTACGGCTCCGGAAGAGGAGATTTTAGCTTAACAAGCGATATTATTCTTACTCCCGAAATGCAAGCTCAGCTAAAACAGGAGATTGAAAATTTAGATATTCCGTTTGTAGATTATACTGTGGAAACCAATTCTAATGGTGCAAGAATAAAGGTTGACGGACCATGGGCCGGCTTCCGAAGCGGATTTTCACTGGGTTACAGATTCTAATTTTATCAGCATAAAAAAACACCGTTCACAATTGTAAACGGTGTTTTTTTATTTATAGGCATCTTTAAATTTTTCAATAAGATGATCGAGCGTATGGCGCTGTACGTATACGGTTCTTACATCATCATAGCGTGGGGACTTGTAAAAGACCTCATGGAAATCCATACTTCCATTTCCTACTTTTACCACTTTCTGCACATCAATATTCAATTTCTTTAATTCTTCTTTTAAGACTTGAAATTCGTCTTGGATATTATTCATCTCTATATTCCGGTTTAAGTTAAAATTCATAAATATTTTCCAAAGCAACCCCCATTAATTTCAACAGATGGTTAAATTTTTAATAAATTTAGTAATTTCATTTGAATTAACCATAGGGTTTACCATATTTTTTATATTTAATCTAAATAACAAAAAGTATACCTAACCGCATATTTATTAATCAAAAATGAATGCAATGTGAATTTAATGTTAACAAATAAGGGTAAAATAGTACTTTTTTGATGCACCCGAATTAATGTTTTTTTATCACAGTGAATCAAAACAGATAAAAATTATTATGAATTTTAATATTTAACTCTGAAAAGAATTTACCATCCAATACGAAATACATTTAGCTATGAAATCATTCAACTCATTTCTGATTTTAACCTTACTTGCTTTTTCAACTTTGGCTTTCGCTCAAAAAAAGACAAATAACAAATCTTTTAAAATCAAACCGGTTACAGAAAACAATGCAATAGTTTTGGCAGATGAAAACGCTCCACACTTTATGCAATTCGGAATCATGTCAAGAAATCACGAAGAATTCAGAAAAAAATATGGAATTGCAGTAATCTATCAAAACTGTGTCATCAGCCAGTTTCTTTCCCAAAAAGCAAAAGAAAACAATACATTAGTCGCCAAAGAACTCACCGAAAAATATGGAGATGTTTGGAAAAAAGACCTCGGATTTATTCCTTACGGATTATAGCTCTTCTTCAACTTCAATCTCATGACGCAACTGTGCTTTGTATAAAGTCGCATAATAACCGTTTTTGTCAAGTAGCTCAAGATGCTTTCCTTCTTCAACGATTTTACCGTGTTCCATCACGATAATTTTGTCAGCTTTTTCAATTGTTGAAAGCCTGTGTGCGATAATAATTGAAGTACGGTTTTTAGTAATTTTTTCCGTAGCTCTTTGGATCAGTTTTTCACTTTCGTGATCTATTGATGAGGTCGCTTCATCCAAAATAAGAATTTTAGGATCCGATAAATAAGCTCTCAAGAAAGATAATAGCTGTCGCTGACCAAGTGAAATAGACGATCCTCTTTCGCTCACCACATATTCGTAACCACCTGGAAGGCTTTCAATGAAATCATCGACTTCAATTTCCTTTGCACCGGCTTTTATTTTTTCTAAAGTCACACTATCGTCACCGAAAGCAAGGTTTTCATAAATACTACCGTGGAAAAGGAAAACATCCTGCAAAACGACACCGATATGACTTCTGAGATTGTATAATTCATAATCTTTCAACTCAACATCATCAATGAAAATTTCTCCGGAATTGATATCATACAATCTCGTAATCAAACTGATAATCGTAGATTTTCCGGCTCCCGTTGCTCCCACAATCGCTACAGTTTCTCCGGGATTTACCTTAAAATCTATTCCTTTTAAAACCTCCTGCTTTTCGTCATAAGCAAAACGTACATCTTTAAATTCTATTTTTCCGTCAAAATGATCTTTAGAAACTTTTCCATTGTTTGGCATTGCGTAATCTTCATCCATAATGCCTAACACTCTTTCTGCACCTACAATCCCACGCTGAATATTATTGAAGCGGTCTGCAATCTGTCTCAAAGGACGAATCAGCATCGAAATAAACTGAATAAAGGCAATAACAACTCCCGCACTGATCGTAATATACCCTCCGTAAAATAATACGAAACCAATAAAAAGTGAAGAGATCAATTCAACAACAGGAAAAAACAGAGAGAAGATGAAAACCGTTCTCAGCAAAGCACTTTTCAAAGTAATATTGATGTCGTCAAACTTTTTAAATTCTGCCTGTTGTCTGTTGAAAACCTGAATAATCGGCATTCCGGCAAGTCTTTCCTGCACAAATGAGTTTTGATTAGAAGTCCATGTTCTTTCATCACCAAAAGCTTTCTTCAGTCTTTTTTGAAAAAATCTGGTAATGACAACCATCAAAGGTAAAATAGCAAGAGAAATATAACTCAGATGTACATCCACCTGAAACATCATAAACAGAACAAAAATAATTCTCAAAATATCACCGAAAACCATCAAAAAACCGTCTGTGTAAACCGTTGCAATAGTTTCAACATCACCAACAGCACGCGTCACCAATTGTCCGATCGGAGTTTTATCAAAAAAAGCCGTTCTGAAATAAATCAGCTTATTATAAAGCCTTTCACGAATATCTCTGATGACATTCTGCGAAATATAATTCGAAAAATAAACCAAAAAGAAATTTAAAATTGTCTCCGCAAAAACCAATCCGACCAAAGCGTAAATATGCTTCATCATCAAGGCTTTGTCTTTCAATTTCGTAATGTCATTATCCACAATCTGCATTGTAAGATAAGGTCTGTAAGTGGAAACTATGGACAGTATGATGGAAATAATCAGGGTAAAAATAAACCAGGAACGAAACTTCATACCGATGAAGAAAAGTCTCTTTACTATTGCCCAAGTATCTTGTTTTTTCATTATCGAAATTGACGTAAAGAATTAATTTGAGAAAATTCTCTGCAAAAATAAGACTTTAAAATTTTACAGCCTTTACAACTCCGTCAAATAGTCATAGAAAGTTTCCAATTCCTGTTATTGAGCAAATAAATCTTAAGCCAGTTTTCTCAACCAGTTTAAAATATATCCCACCACTTCTTCCCAACCTTCCTCACCCGCAATAAAATGGCTTCTACCTTCAAATTCTTTAAAATCAACAATACTTTTTTCGTCTTTATAAGCATTGGCAATTTTTCTTGAAAATTCGGCAGGGAAAATATGGTCATTTGAACCTGCGATAAACAATAACGGCTCGTGAGGTTTATTCAAATCTAATTTTGCGGAAGATTTGAAAAGTGGATCTCTGGCTAATTTTCTGCTTTCAGGAGTTGCAACGGTTTCGTACAATTTATCACTTTCAGCTTTAGAATAATTATTGAAAAAAGCTTTGTGATACCATTCTTTTGTCCCTAAAAATGCAGAGTTTCCTTTGAAGAAATTCACAACAGGCCAAACAATTTTCACGGTAGAAAAAGGAGCCATCACATTTTTTGGAGGTGCGCCATCAATACTCACTCCTGCAACTGCTTTTCCCATGTCAATCAGTTTCTGTACCATCAATCCACCAAATGAATGTCCGATAACGATTGGTTTTTCAGGAAGAGTGTCGATGAATTTTACTAAATTTTCTACCGTGTCATCAAAACCTACATTTTTCAGTTCTGAAGGAATGTTTTTCTTTAAATCAACCGGATTTCCTTCATGTCCCGGATTTGATGGTGTGTGAACGGTATAACCTTGAGCTTCAAAATAAGTTTTCCAGTTTTTCCAGCTTGTATTGTTAACGAATAATCCGTGAATCAATACGATAGTTTTTGTTTTCATAATAAATTATTGTTTTAAATTATGAGACAAAGTTGCGCAGATTAATTGAGGATAATTTTAACTTTGGTTAAAATCGTAAGAAACTGATTTAAATTTTATCATTTAAATGCGGATTTTTAACGCGAAGTGCGCTAAGATTTATTTTAAAATTATTGAAAATATTTTTCGTTCGCAAAGGCGTAAACTCAGCAAAGATCACAAAGTTTAATTACTTAAAATATTTAGCCTATTTCTCGGAAATTCTTTTTCTTATCCTGCTTAAAGACGGTCCTTGAATTCCTAGATAAGAAGAAAGATGATACAACGGAACGTTATTAAAAATATCAGGATGCTTTTTGATTAAATCTAAATATCGTTCTTCGGGAGATTTCAAAATAAATCCTTCAATTCTGCTCATCGTCACATTAAAAGCTTCCTGTGCCAAAAGTCTTCCGAATTTTTCCCACTGATGCGATTGTTGATACAGAGAATGCAAGTCTGTGTATCTGATGTAAATAATCGATGCATCCGTCAAAGCCTGGGTATTATAATCACACGGAATTTGATTGATAAAACTTTTGAAAGAAACCACAAATCCGTTGGCTGAATACAGAAAAACATTCTTTTCCTCTCCAGTTTTTTCATCAATCGTGTAAGAACGGAAAACTCCATTAACGATAAATCCAAAATACGTACAAACTGTAGCACGAAGATTGAAAAAATCTCCTTTATTGTATTCTTTGGGTAACCAAAAATCCGAAGACAATTTAAAATCTTCTTCCGTAAGACCAGCGAATTGATTGAGTGCAAATGCCAATTTTTCGATTTCAGTCATGGTTTTTAGTTTTTAGTTTACATAAAGATTCTGTTTACTTTATTAAAATAAATCTTACTCAAATTCATAGCCCACATCAACCAGAAAAAGTCCATGAGCAGGTGCAGAAGTTCCTGCCGAGTTTCTATTTTTATTTTCAATGACTATTCTGAGATCTTCCGGTTGTATTTTCCCGGAACCAACCTCAACCATTGTTCCTACGATTGCTCTTACCATATTTCGCAAAAACCGATTGGCTGAAACGGTGAATTTGAGTTCGCTTCCGTTTTGCTCCCATTCTGCTTTATAGATTTTGCAGAGATTGGTTTTGTTATCGGTATGAAGTTTCGCAAAACTTGTAAAATCTTCATATTCAAAAAGAATTTTGCAAGCTTCGTTCATTTTATTGACATCAATATTTCTTCTCCAAAGTTGCCATGCAGAATCTTCTGTAAAAGGATTTTTTTCTAAAGAAATATAATATTCATACGTTCTGAAAGTTGCATCAAAACGTGCATGAAAATCATCTTTTACAGGAAAAATTCTTTTGATTGAAATATCGGAAGGTAAAAAACTGTTCATTTTATGAGTAAGCTGATCGCTTAAAAATTGCTCTGTCTCAAAATGGGCAAACATTTTCCTTGCGTGAACTCCGGTATCGGTTCTTCCCGCTCCTACTGTTTTTATGGGTTCTCTTAAAATGGTAGAAAGTGCTTTTTCCAATTCTTCCTGTACAGAAATATCTTTTGGCTGAATCTGATAACCAAAATAATTTTTGCCGTTGTATGAAAATTCTATGAAATATCTCAAAATAATAAAATTGACCTACAAAAATACTCTAATTTGACAATACCACAGAATGATATTTTTACAATAAATGTTGAAAAGTCATTTATCATTTGCAGGAAAATACACATGAAAATTACTATTTTTGCAAACGTATGAAAAGATGGTATCTCTATCCTTTTTCTTTAGGTTATCACATGGTTACGGGCATCCGGAACAGTATGTATGATCTGGGAATTTTAAAATCTACAAAATTCAAAACTCCGATTATTAACGTCGGCAATCTTTCTGTGGGCGGAAGCGGAAAATCACCAATGGTCATGTATCTGGCAACTTTCCTGTCAAAATACTACAGAACGGGTGTACTTTCCCGCGGTTACGGAAGACTGACGAAAGGTTACGATGTTACCAACTACGACAGCAATTACAAAACTGTAGGCGATGAAGCAATGCAGTTGTTTGAGCGTTTCAAAAACCGTTTTGTCATTGTAGTTTCCGAAGAGAGAGTTCCCGGAGCCAAAAAAGTAATTGATGATATGGATCTTGATGTTTTGGTTTTGGATGATGCGATGCAGCACAGAGCTATAAAAGCAGGATTTAATATTTTGATGACTGATTTTAATGATCCTTATTTTAAAGATCATCTTCTTCCGGCAGGTGATTTGAGAGAATCCAGAGCGGGAGCAGGTCGTGCCGATATTATTATGGTCAGTAAATGTCCGGATGAACTGACCGAAGAAACCAAGCAATATTACATTTCGAGAATTAAACCTTCTTATAAACAAAAAGTGTTTTTCTCTTCTATTGGATACGATGAAAATGTATATGCAAGAGAAAAAATGCTTCCGGATAATAATCTGAATTATTATGACATTCTTCTGATTACAGGAATTGCTAATCCTAAACCTTTATTGGATCACCTGGCTAAGTTTTCTCAAAAGGTAAAGCACTTGAAATTCAGAGATCATCATAACTTTTCAGATGCGGATATTAAAAATATCGTTGCAGAATACAAAAAATTAGGTGAATACAAACTGATCTTAACCACTGAGAAAGATTATGTTCGTTTAAAAACCTTTGATTACTTGAGAGAACTGGTTTATTATTAGCCT
>Ga0065714_10064934_pt1 | contig 15214 bp, 8 predicted proteins | sample MisRhiReplicate2_FD_59101 | JGI IMG/M metagenome (GOLD analysis project Ga0065714, IMG submission 59101) | Miscanthus rhizosphere microbial communities from Kellogg Biological Station, MSU, sample Rhizosphere Soil Replicate 2: eDNA_1 v2... | ecosystem: Host-associated > Plants > Roots >...
ATAATTCGAAAACAACTAAGTGGAAAACAGCAGATTTTGCTACACGTGAACATAATGGCTGGTATGTACAGGTTACTGATCTGGATCATGCTTCATTTACTGAAGTAGCCAAAGTGATGAGGGTTAACTATGGAGTTGTTCTAAGAAGCAATAAAAGAACAACCACCAATTATCAATATAATCTACAAATACGATCTACTCGTTCTCTGGATCAGACAATGAAAATAATCTGTTCAGTACACCAAAATAAATATAGGAGGATAGGAAATGAAGTAGTGCTATACTAGAAATAAAAAAACCGGATCTGAAGCAGACCCGGATTGATAAATTCAACAGGAAGTAGTTTGCGACCCTCTGTCTGTTGGATCATGTAGAGTCTTATTTATCAATAATATATCAAATATATGAAAAAACATTTACTGCTAATGCAGAAAATTATGCGTTATACATTGCTCATTTACACCTTTGTAATCGCCAGTACACAAATAATATTTGCAAACAATTCCGTTGGCCAGGTCTTAAACAAAAGAGTCAATATTGCCTTTAAAAATGAGAACCTGCTTAGTGCAATAGAAAAACTGCAAATCAAAAGTGGAGTCGATTTTGCCTACGATCCTGCATACCTAAAACTTAAAAGTTTCAGAACCCAGGAGAGAGATTTTAGTAATGAAAAAATAGAAGAGATCTTAAAGTCTATTTTTGATGAAACCGGCCTTACATTCAGAGAAGAAGTTAAAGGAACCATTACCTTAATTAAAAACGAGAACCCTGGAAAAATTAGTGGGAAAATTGTTGATGAAAAAGGTGAACCACTTCCTGGGGCCAACATCAAAATTCTTGAATTAAACACCGGTACACAAAGTAATCCTGACGGTACTTATAGTATTAGCGTTGCTCCTGGTGTTTATACCTTAAACGTTAGTTTTATCTCTTATAGCCCTTCTACACAAACAAAAGTAGTAGTAAAGGCAGGAGAAACCACCAATTTAAATGTTTCATTAACTGCAGAAATCGGTACTTTAAATGAGGTATTAGTGGTAGGTTATGGTACACAAAAAAGAGAAAACGCAACGGGTGCGGTTGATCAGATCACCTCTAAGCAATTAGAAAACCGCTCGGTACCTAACCTTGCGCAAGGCTTACAAGGTATGATCCCTAACTTAAACCTTAACATTGCGGATGGTAAACCAATTCAATCACCGGCTTATAATGTCAGGGGTACGACTTCAATTGGTCAGGGCGGTAATGCTTTGGTTTTAATTGATGGGGTAGAAGGTGATCCTTCAAGAATAAACCCTAATGATGTTGCCAGCGTTACCGTATTAAAGGATGCTGCTTCCGCTTCAATTTATGGTGCAAGAGGTGCTTTTGGTGTGGTATTAATTACCACTAAGAATCCTGCAAAAGAAAGAACATCAATTAACTACAGTATTACCCAATCTGTTAAAACACCAACTACGGTTCCTGATTATGTAACCAATGGTTATACTTTTGCAAATATGTTTAATGAGGCATGGTCTGCCTGGAATGATTACTCGCAAACTCCTCAGAACATTAATAAAACAGTTAAGTTTTCTCCTGCATATCTTGCTGAACTTAAGCGCAGATCAGAAGACCCAAGTTTACCAAAGTATGAGGTAAATGGCAATGGTGAGTATGTTTATTACGACAATACAGATTGGTATCGTGAATTGTATAAAAGCCATAATTCAGCTACCGATCAAAATATCTCCCTATCAGGTGGTAGCGGAAAAACTGATTTTTATGTGTCGGGAAGATCATTCAAACAAGGTGGATTGTTCCGTTACAATACCGATGATTATCAGATGTATAATATTAGAGCTAAAGGATCTATCGAGCTGTATCCATGGTTGAAATTATACAATAATGCAGATTATTCTTCGTCAAAATACCACAATCCGGTAAATGTTGGTGAAGGTGGTGGTATTTGGAGAAACATTGCTGATGAAGGTCATAACGTAGCCCCGATGTTTAATCCTGATGGTACTTTATCTCCTTCTGCTGCGTATACTGTTGGTGATTTCTACTATGGAAAGAATGGTATTGATATGAACAAAAAAGTATTCCGTAATACTACAGGCTTCAGCAGTAAATTCTTTAACGACAAGTTTAGAATAAAAGGTGATTTTACTTTCCAGAACACCAATAACAACGAAAGCAGAACCCGTGTTCCGGTACCATACAGCAGAAAACCAGGGGTAATTGAATATGTAGGTTCTAATTACAACGATTTACAACAACTTTACCGTACTACAGAATATTTGGCTACCAATATTTATGGCGAGTACGAACCTCAGTTTAGTAAAGATCATTACGTAAAAGTTCTTGCCGGTTACAACTACGAGCAATCAAACTATAAACGTTTGGAAGCTTTACGTAATGGTTTGATCTTTGAAGATGCTAAAGATATCAACTTAGCTCTAGGTCAGTCTATTGTAACTGGTGGCGGGTACGATCAATGGGCTGTTTTGGGCGGTTTTTACCGCGTAAATTATGCGTTTAAAGATCGTTACCTTTTTGAATTTAACGGCCGTTACGACGGCTCATCTAAGTTTCCTGCTAATCAGCGTTACGCATTCTTCCCTTCAGTTTCTGCGGGATGGAGATTAAGTAAAGAGCCATTCTGGAACATCAGTCCTGCTGCAATTACAGATGTAAAATTCAGAGCTTCCTATGGGTCATTGGGTAATGGTAACATTGCTTCGTATGCCTTTATGGAGAAATTCGGTATTTCGCAATTAGACAGGGTGTTAAGTGGTGTGCGTCCGCAACAGACAAGCCAACCGGGAGTAATACCTGATGGCCTAACCTGGGAAACTTCAACCACACAGAATTTTGGTTTGGATATCGCATTTCTAAGCAACCGTTTAAACTTTAGTGGTGATGCATACATTCGGAAAACTACAGATATGTTTACTACAGGTATGACTTTACCAGCAGTTTATGGTACAGATGTTCCGAGAGGAAACTATGCAGATCTGAAAACTAAAGGATGGGAAGCAACAGTTTCCTGGAATGATAGATTTGAATTAGATGCTGAACCTTTTAGTTATTCAGTTCGCTTAACGCTTTCTGATTATACGGCTAAGATTCTTAAATTCAATAACCCTGAACAAAAATTATCTGATTACTACGCAGGACAAACTGTTGGCGAAATCTGGGGTTTCGTAACCGATGGTTATTATACCTCTTCCGAAGATATTCTTAATTCTCCAAAACAGGTATTGTATAAATCATCAAATACAGGAAAAAGCCTTCCGGGCGATATTAAGTTTAAAGATTTAGATGGCAATAACGAAATCAATGACGGAGGCAAAACCGTTGGCAATCCTGGTGATAGAAAGGTAATAGGAAATTCAACTCCACGCTATACTTATGGTATTTCATTAGGTGCCGACTGGAAAGGGTTCTTCTTTAGCTCATTCTTCCAGGGTGTAGGTAAAATGGATTGGTATCCGGGAACTGAAAATGGAACTTTCTGGGGCCAATACAACCGTCCTTACAATAAGGTTCCAAAATCGCAGATCGGTAACATCTGGTCAGAAGAAAATCCGGATGCTTATTTTCCAAGATACAGAGGTTATATAGCTCAAAACGGTTCGGCAACTTTAGCTCAGGTTCAAACCAAGTACTTGCAAAATGCTGCCTATATCAGACTTAAAAATCTTCAAATCGGTTATACCATCCCTCAAACTTTTGTAAAAAGAGCCGGATTAAGTAATGTAAGGGTATTCCTAACCGGAGAAAACCTGTGGTCTTGGTCACCTTTATATAAGATCACCAAAGATCTTGACATAGAGAATATTGGTAAATCAGATTCGGTACTTACCGGCGATAGCAACAACGGAAATGGTAACAACTATCCGATACTTAAAAGTTTCAGTTTAGGTTTATCAGCAACTTTTTAATCAGGATAAGAACAATACAAAAGTGTTATGAAAAATATCAATATGAAGAAATTCTTTTTATGGTTTGCTTCCGCTGCATTCATTTTTGCGGGATGTAAAAAACTCGACCAGTCGCCTGTGGATACAGCAACTAATGAAGCTGTATTTAGCAATGAGAAAGGGTTAGAGCTTTATGCAAATTCATTTTATAAAATGTTGCCAAGTGCATCAGATGCACATAAAGGCGATGCCATGTCAGATTATGCAGCGCGTAGCCAGGCTCCAGATTTTTTAATTGAGGGTGCTTTTGGACCACGCCAAAGTAGTGGATGGGACTGGAGAGACCTTAGAAACATCAACTATTTTCTAGAAAACAATAAAGGACCTGCATTGTCTGCCTCCGTAAGATTGCAGTACACCGCTTTAGCCAGATTCTTTAGAGCTTATTTTTACTATGCAAAAGTAAGAAGGTTTGGCGATGTACCTTGGATTAACAAAACCTTTAAAATTGATGATCCAGATCTTTATAAAGGAAAAGATACCCGTAGTTTAGTAATGGACTCAGTTTTGGCAGATTTAAACTTTGCCTGCGAAAACATTGGCAGAACAAATGACAATTCACGTTCATTAATCACTAAATACGTAGCATTAGGTTTCAAATCAAGAATTTGCCTATATGAAGGAAGCTGGAGAAAATACCATACTGAAGCAGGTATGACCAGTACTTCGAACCAATGGCTTGAGCAAGCTGCTGATGCTGCCGACAAAGTAATAAAAGAAGGTGGTTTTGCTTTAAATACAGCCGGTGGTGTAGATTTAGCTTATAGGAACTTGTTTATCAGCACTGCTCCGGTAGCTACTGAAGTAATGTTAGCTTCTGTTACAGATGCCAACCTTGCAGTTTACAATGATGCAAACTGGTGGTGGACAAGTGCTACCTATGGTTCAAGAATCAGTTTCACAAGAATGTTTGTCAACACTTACCTGAACATTGATGGAACGCCTTTTACAGATAAAGCCGGTTACCAAACTATGGTATTTAAGGATGAAGTGAAAGGAAGAGATAAAAGACTTCAGCAAACCATCCGTATGGGAGATTATAAACGAATAAATGGTGGTACACCTGAGGCTGCTCCTCCAATATTCTCTTATACTTATACCGGTTATCAGCCAATTAAATGGGTTCTTGATGATGTTAAATATGATGGTGGTGGCCAGAACATCAATTCTATTTCCTTGATGCGCTATGCAGAGGTGTTGTTAAACTATGCAGAGGCAAAAGCTGAACTTGGCTTATTTAATGATGCAGATTGGATTAAAACAATTGGTGCATTACGCCAAAGAGCAGGGATAACAGGTGGCTTAACTACCAAACCAACAGTTGCCGATCCATATTTAAAAGAGAATTACTTCCCATTGATCAGCGATCCTTCATTGTTAGAAATTCGTAGAGAACGTGGTATTGAGCTTTCACTTGAAGGTTTGCGCTTTGATGATATCGTAAGATGGAAGAAAGGTGATTTAATGACAAAAACCTGGAACGGCTTTTATGTTCCTGAACTTAATGTGCCAATGGATTTGAATGGCGATGGTAAACTTGATGTATGTTTTTATCAGGTAAAGCCGACAAATCCGGTTGATGGAGTAAATTATATAAACGTTGCACCAACTGTTAACGGACAAGTAAATCCACAACGCTTATCTAACGATACCTCAGGAGAATTAACGTGGCTTATCAATACAAAAAGAATATTTGAACAACGTCATTACGTTTACCCTACGCCAGAAGCCGACTTGTTGTTTAATACAAACTTGAAACAACACCCGGATTGGGTAGGCAAATAAATCGTATATTGATCATTTTAAAATTATATAATGAAAACAAAACATCTTCTATTATCCGCATTTTTTGTATTTATAAGCATGAGTGCGTTTGCTCAAAAATTTACTATTGGATCCTTTAATGTTCGTTATGATAACGCCGGAGATGAAGGAAACAGGTGGGCTCAAAGAGCTCCTGTAGCTGCAAACTTATTGCGTTTTCATGATTTCGATGTTTTCGGTATCCAGGAAGGATTAAAGAATCAGGTAGACGATTTAGGTGAGTTATTGCCAGAGTACGCACATTATGGTTTAGGTCGCGATGATGGTAAAGACGGTGGTGAGCACTCTTCTATTTTTTACCGTCAGGACAAGTTTAAGTTACTGGATAAAGGTGATTTCTGGCTGTCTGAAACTCCTGATAAACCGGGGAAAGGATGGGATGCTACTTGCTGTAACCGCATCTGTACCTGGGTAAAACTTCAAGACATCAAAAGTGGTAAAAAATTCTACTTCTTTAATGCGCATTTTGATCACCAGGGTAAAATTGCACGTGTAGAAAGCGGAAAACTAATTGTAAAAAAGATTAGTGAAATTGCAGGTAATGCACCGGCTATTTTTACAGGAGATTTAAATGGCGGTCAAAAAAGCGAATGGTATTTGACATTGGCTAATTCCGGCTTGTTAACTGATACTTATACTCAGGTTAAATATCCTTATGCAAACAATTCATCATTTAATGCATGGGGTAAAAGTGTGGATGGTTACGAAATTATCGACCATGTATTTGTTACCAAAGGCTTTAAAGCTGATAAATGGGGTATATTAACTGATACTTACCATGGTAAATTCGTTTCTGACCATTTCCCGATTTTGGTAAATGTAACGTTGACAAAATAGTAAAATAACTTAAAGCAGCGGGGATAGTAACCTCGCTGCTTTTTCAAGTAACTTCCTATACATAGGCCGCTTAGCCCATAACACCGGATCAATCCTTAGCGCATCTTTAAGATCCTCGTAAAAAATATCAGTTAGCTCAGTTGCAATCGCACTATCGTACACAATTGCATTCACCTCAAAATTCAAGTCAAAGCTCCTGAAATCCATATTCGCAGTACCTACTATTGCTATTTTCTTATCGGTAACCATTGTTTTGGCATGTACAAAACCTTTCTGGTATTGATAAATCTCTACACCGGCTTTAAGTAAATCATCGTAATACGATCTGGCAGCCGAGTTTACAAGTATAGAATCCGAAACACCAGGCACCAAAAGCTTAACAGAAATTCCGCTCAACGAAGCAATAACCAATGCATCCAGTAAACTCTCACCCGGAATAAAATAAGGACTAGTGATCAATATTTCTTCTGCTGCCAAATTAATGGCCTGAAGAATAGAAAATAAAATAGTTGGTGATTCCGAATCCGGACCACTGGCTGCAATCTGAACAATCTTATTGTCATCGCCCACTTGCGGTGGATTTGGAGGGAAAAATTCCTTATTTGGTTGCAACAACTCTTCCGCACAAAAATTCCAATCGCATAGAAACAGGTATTGCAGGTACTGCGCTCCAGGGCCATCAATGCGCAGGTGTGTATCTCGCCAGTAAAGCTGGTTTGCCTGTTTATTAATGTATCTATCACTCACATTAATACCACCCACAAAAGCTGTAACACCATCAATTACAATTATTTTGCGGTGATTCCGGTAATTGAGTCGGTTGGCTAGAAGCATAAAATGTACCTTTAAAAAAGGTACAGCTGTTATGCCGTTTTCTATTAATCTGGGAACTAGTTTTTTACGAATGCTGCGGCTCCCAAAATCATCGTAAATAAAACGGACAGTAACCCCTTCTTTGGCCTTTTCAATCAATGCCTGTTCAATTGCCTGTCCAATTTCATCATCCTCATAAATGTAATATTCAATATGGACGTGGTGTTTTGCAGCTTTAATGGCGGTTAATACTGCAGGGAACTTTTGTTCGCCGTTTATCAGGAGTTTTAAAGAATTTTTTGCAGTTAAAGGACTCATCGAATCCTTTAATATCATAAATGCCAGTTCTTTGTTGCCAATAACAGCATGGCCGTTTTCTTTAAGCGTACGCTCTGAATATTGAAGAATCTCGTGTCTGAATTTATTTGCCAGATCATCATTTTCATAAAGTTTCTTGCTGTACATTTTTCTGTGTCGGTAATTAATACCGAAAAAGAAATAGAAAAGCATCCCGAAAAACGGAACAAATATGGCAAACAATAAGTAGGCGAGGGTCTTGGTTGTGCTCCTGGTATCGTATATAATGCGCAGACAAACAAAGATTAAAAGAAGAACGTAGACGATTTCCGAAATCAGTAGCCAGTCCATAATCGAGATAAGCAGTTAAAACCAATAGATATATAGTAAGTTAATAATTCCTGACCAATAAATAGATGAATAATTTATATTTACAGTAACAACACACAAGAACCAAACCTAAGATCCCAATTAATGAAAAGATTAACCCTTTTTGCGTTATTTTCTTTCGCAATTTCTATACCTGTAAGTGCCCAATTACCAACAAAGGAAAAAACTGCATTTCAAACCGGAAGTGCCTGGAAACCCGAAATAGATGTGCGATCGGATATTGCCATTGTTTATGGCGCAAATGATAGACCGGGCATGACATTTCAGCAACGTGTAGATTCCTGGAGAAACCATGGCTATCAAACCCATTTTATGACAGGCATTGCATGGGGTGAGTATCAAGACTATTTTTTAGGAAAATGGGACGGTAAAAACCATCAGGATATTGGGCAGATGGAGAGAAACGGGAAAGTGATTTGGCATGGGGGAGGTGTTCCTTACATTGTACCTGTTCAATCATTTCTGGAATATATGAAAACAGCCGTCATTAAAAAGGTAATTGATGCCGGTATAACCTCTATTTATCTGGAAGAACCGGAGTTTTGGGCCAGAGCGGGCTATAGCGATGTGTTTAAACAAGAATGGAAAAAATATTACGGTTTTGACTGGCGACCGCAACATGAATCGGCCGAGAACACCTATTTATCAAGCAAGTTGAAATACCATTTGTACTATGAGGCCATTAAAGATGTATCCTCATACGCAAAATCCTACGGAAAAACTAAGGGACTAGCTATCAAGGTTTATATAGCTACCCATTCATTGGTCAATTATTCTTCATGGCAAATAGTGAGTCCTGAAGCAAGCTTAGCATCGTTGCCTGGAATTGATGGGTATATCGCTCAGGTTTGGACGGGGACGTCCCGTGAACCAACATATTTTGATGGGCAAAAAAAAGAGCGTGTATTTGAAAATGCTTTTCTGGAATATGGCTCTATGGTATCGATGACTGCACCTACAGGCCGTAAAATGTTCTTTTTAACTGATCCTATTGAGGATTGGCCACGTGACTGGAGCGATTACAAGCTTAATTATCAGGCTACTTTTACAGCCAAGTTATTGTACCCAATGGTAAATAATTACGAAGTAATGCCCTGGCCAGAGCGCATCTATACCAGACCTTATAAACTGGCTAATAGCACAGAAGCGGTGCTAATTCCTAAATACTATTCTACCCAAATGCAGGTGATGGTTAATGCATTAAATGACATGCCTTTGTCCGATAATCAGGTTACTGGTAAAAATGGAGTAGGCGTGTTGATGAGTAATAGTTTAATGTTTCAGAGGTTTCCAGACCATAAGGGTTACGATGATCCGCAGTTTTCTAATTTCTATGGACAAACCTTACCGTTGTTAAAGAATGGGGTTCCGGTGCAAACCGTACACATGGAAAATCTGTCGTTTAAAGGAACGCTTAAAGATGTAAAAGTATTGGTGCTGAGCTATGCTAATATGAAACCTGTTTCAGCAGATGTGCATAAATACATTTCCGACTGGGTTAAAAGTGGTGGTGTACTGGTTTATTGCGGGCGTGATGATGACCCTTATCAATCTGTAATGGAGTGGTGGAATACTAAAGGCAATCAGTTCAAAGTGCCTTCAGGTCATTTGTTTAGCCTAATGAACATAAAGCCAGAAGAGAATAAAAAGCTGTCGGTAGGTAAGGGGACGGTTTATTTAATCAAGCAAAATCCTAAAGAGTTTGTGCTAAATGCCAACTCGGCTAACAACTATTTAGATTTGGTTAAACATGCTTATGAACATGATGCAAAAGCAGGGGAGCTGTCGTTTAAAAACAACCTTTATTTGCAAAGAGGGGCATATGATATTGTTTCTGTAATGGACGAATCTGTAAGTAAAGAACCGTATAAAATTACGGGACCTGTTATAGATTTATTTGATCCAAAGCTGCCGGTGCTTTCAGAGAAAGTGATTAATCCGGGAGAGCAGGCACTATTGTACAATGTAAAGCGAATAAAGGATAAATCCAAACCGATGGTTTTGGCTTCGGCATCAAGGGTATATGATGAAATAAGAAAAGGCAGAACCTATTCTTTTGTATGTAAAAGCCCAGCCAAAACGGAAAACAGTATGCGAATTTTGTTACCTGCCAAACCTTTAAAGAGTAGTGTTACCAGCGATGCAGGAGAAGAAATAGCCAATGTAAATTCATCTTGGGATGAAAGCTCAAAAACGCTTTATCTAGGTTTCGATAATAACCCTGATGGAATAAAAGTAAATTGTAGCTGGTAATATGATGAGACAATTTTTGACCCTTTTAATAGCTTTTATTTGCCTTACAACAGTCAGTATGGGGCAATCTGCAGCTGTAAAAACCAGAATAAAGGAAGCTGAAAAGAGTTATCATGCAGGTAAGTATAGTAATGCATTAATAAAGCTTGAACAGGCCGAAAAAGTAGCCGGTAAGGCTAATTCTTCTATTCTCTATTGGCGGATATTAGCACAAAGAGCCCTGTTGCCCGGAGTTAAAGCCCCTGCATTTTATACCAATATGAAGAAATTTGAAGAGCTGGAGATTTTAAGAGAAAACTGTAGTATTTACTTAAAAAATTATGGGAAGCTGGCAGCTTTAAATGAACAATCTAATAAGGTTTATCAGGTTCAGCAGAGTTTGAAAGGTTATCCTGTAGCGAAAGTGGAGTTTGATGAAATTATGCATCTGCAAAATGCCATAAAGTCAAATCATTAAGAAAAGAATTACTTGGTAACCAGTTCTTGATGAAGAAGGATGCTGTCTCTAATTGAATTAAGTAATGGAAGCTCCACTTTGCAATCCATACTTTGTCGGTAATGATCTCGGTCCTCATGGTCTATTTCAATCGTCCCGATTCTTTCATGTTGATCATTAAAGATTTGAAATCGCTGATTGTCGAGGGCTTTGATGTCAAAAAACTGTCCGAAGTGCCGGCTATCGGCCACTTCAATTCTAAATTGTTCCATTGTAATTTGGATTAATGTATTGAAGTTAACAAACCAGATTAAAGATTGTTCCTGAAAATTAGTTGTGTATGCATTTTTTTATTTAATTGTATAAATGTGTGTAAGTTTCATATTGATGATGATGTATTCATTTGGGAAAAGTTTGGAGAGTTACTGGATTCTATAAAGGTTAAGAGGAAGTATTATGGGAATAAGAGGCTTATAGAGGATTGAAAAGAAAAAAGAGTTTATTAGATTATAGTCTAACCAGAGTCTGACATGTTGTAGTGTACTATGATTAAACAAAAATTATTCTATTTTAGGATAGCCAAGTATTAACGCGATGAAAATTAAACTCTTATTATTTCTTCTTCTCTTTTTTTGTATTGCCAAAGCACAGACCTTAAAGATAAGTTCAATTGCATAGCTTTTGATTTAGATTCTTAATTTGCAAGCTTCATCTAAAAAATGAAAATCAACTAAATGAATAAAAAAATATTAGCGGCTTTTGCCTTGGTTTGCCTATTTGGCGCGTGTAAATCAGTAAAAAAAGAAACAACCAGCGGATACGAAGAGGACCTTACAAAATATCTTTCTTCTACAATAGAAAAGGATAGCCTTATTAATCCGGCAACTGAATACTATAAAAGAACGATACCTGCAAACGAGATCACTAAATACCAAACGCTCTTATGGAGTTTATGGAAAAAAGCCAATGCTGAACGCCTCAAAACATGGGCTGATCTCAGCGAGAATTCAATAAAGGATTCTTTAATCTGGCAACTACCAGATCAAAAGAAAATGCTTTTTGCTATGAGTAAGAAAGGAAATCGCCCGGATGGTGGTTATCCACTTTATATCAATTTGCATGGAGGTGGTTGTTTCCCGAATGAATCGGGCCCATGGACTTCGCCATCAAATGATTCTGAATGGAAGGCTGCTAAATCTTTAGGATCAAAGTATCAAGATAGTCCGAGTATGTATTTTATTCCTCGAATGCCTGATGATAGAAGAGGCCGCTGGTACCATCGCGCGGCTATAGCAGCATGGATTAGAACATGGCAGCTTGCAGTGCTTTCTGGTGATGTAAATGCGAATAAAACTTACATAATGGGAATTTCTGAAGGTGGATATGGCAGTTTCAGAATGGGTGTTTTTCTTGCCGATTACTTTGCAGGTGCAGGCCCTATGGCCGGTCCGGTATGGGTAGATCAGGAGCCTCTTGAGAATTTAAGAAACATCGCTTTTCGTATTGAAGTTGGCGAGAAAGATTATGCTTACGGCCGTGTGCAAAATGGAAGAGACTGGAAGAAGCGTTTGGATAGTGCCTCGGCAAAAAATCCCGCACAATTTAAGCATGAAGTAGAAATACAGGAGGGTCGAGGACATGGAATTGACTATTTTAGAACAGCACCATGGTTAAAGCAATTTACCAGAAAATCATATCCAGATACTTTAAGCATGGTTTATTATTCGCAGGTTGATAGTATTTACGGAGGCGAACCTAATGTGCCCAGCACTTACAGAAAGGGTTTTGGTTATTTAAGATTAGACGGACTTTCTAAAACTGGCGAAAGAAAATTCTATGTAGAGAAAAAGGGAAATACTTATCAGGTAAGTTCTTCAAATGTTAAGGGCAAGGTAAAAGGGAAAGTTAAGCTATATATTGATCATGTTGATTTTGCTGAACCTGTTAAGATTTATTACAACAGCAAGCTTATCAATAACAAAAAAATAGGCCCAAACTTAGGGACAATGGCAGAGAGCCTTGCTTTGTTTGGTGATCCGGAAAGGCTTTTTCCTGCGTCTGTAACTATTTTAATTGAATAACAGGTTACTGATTTTTGGTCTTCTTGTATTCGGTTGGCGTCATCCCGTACTTATTTTTAAAAATAGTAGAGAAATAAGTAGGAGAGGATATACCCACCATGTAAGTGATTTCGGAAATAGAATACTCTTCATTATTTAACAGGTATTTAGCTTTTTTAAGTCGCCTATTTAAAATGTAATCTGTTATGCTGCAGTTTAATAGCGCTTTAACTTTACGGTATAGTTGAACTCGGGATATGCCTATAGCCTTACCGATATCATCAACACTGAAATGCTCATTACTTAAATTGTGTTCTACAATTCCGGCAAAGTCGTTCAAGAATTTCTTGTCAATTAGGTTGGTTGCCTTTTTAATGCCTGATGAGGAGATATCGCTGGTGTAATGCTCTTTTAAGATAACCCTGTTCTTAATCAGGTTTTCTACGTTTGCTTGTAGGTATTCGAAATTAAAAGGCTTGGTGATGTACACATCTGCCATGCTCTGAATACCGTTTACCTGCTGTTCTATGCTGCCTTGAGCCGTTAATAGTATAATTGGAATGTGCGAGGTACGAATATCAGATTTCAACTGCTGAGTAAGGTTTTTTCCAGACATGCCGGGTACTACAACGTCTGTAATAATCAGATCAGGGATTTTTTCATAAGCTTCGGCCAGTCCAATAGTACCTGTAGAGGCCGTAAATACTTCGTAATCTGCCTCAAATTTTTCGGTTAAATAATTCAGTAGATCCTGATTGTCTTCTATAATTAAAACCGATTGATCTTTAATATGTTCAAACGCACGGTCTTTTTCTTTGATTGTGGCGTGATCATGTTCCGTAGTGTATATTTTTATCTGATCATACAGCATAGCACTTTGCTGCTCTTGCACTAGCTTTTCTTCTTCTGTAAGGTGGCTGTCTCCTAAAGGCAATGTTATGGTAAATGTAGTGCCCTGCCATTTTTTACTGCTTACTGCTATGTTTCCTTGATGCAATAGAATTAATTCTTTAGAAAGGGATAAGCCCAGACCAGAACCCCTGCTGTAATTTAAATCCGATTGATAGAACTGCTCAAAAATATGTTTCAACTCTATGTCAGTCATGCCTACACCGTTGTCTTCTACCTCAATATTAACTGTGTCGTCGGTTTTGCTAATGGTAATGTATATTCTGCCATTGTCGCTGGTAAACTTTAAAGCATTGCTCAGTAGGTTAAATATTACCTTATCCAGGATATTTGCGTCGAACCAGACCAATCCCGGACTTTCTTTAACCACTAACCTCAAGTCTATATTGCGTTTCTCGGCGCTGTGTTTAAAGCTGTCCAGAATTTCCTTTATAAAATCTAATAGGTTATTAGCTGTTGCATGTAGTTTAAACTGCTTATGTTCTATTTTTCGGTAGTCCATCAATTGATTTACCAACCTGAGTAGTCTATAAACGTTTTTATAAATCAGCTGAAGGTTATTGCCCGCAGTTGCTTTTACTTTTTCGTTTTTAAGCAAGTCTTCAAGAGGGGACAAGATTAGAGTTAGTGGTGTTCGGAATTCATGAGAAATGTTGGTGAAGAAATTGAGCTTGGCTTCGGTTGCTGCCTGTGCCTTTTCCGACATCTCTATAAGCTGATTTTGCTGATTTAAGATCTCCGCATTCTTTAGTTCTAAGCTCTTATTTATTTTTCTGTTTTCTAGTAATGCATGAAAGGCAAGGCCACCAAATACCACTGCTAGTACCAGTGTAATTACAATGAAATTGAGTACAAGTCTTTGACTATTGTAAACCTTAAATTGGTCTGCCAGTAAGGTCTGCTGACGCTCTATATCGTTTTGCTGACTGTTTATCCTATCCCATTGGAGTTTCATCAGCTGCACATTAATACTATCTATAACTACAGTTTGCAGAATGTTCTCTTTTGAGAAAGATTCTTTGTTCAGGATTCGCATGGCAATATTAATAGCTTCTTTACCACCGGTAGGGTAAAGTACACTGGCAGTTAGGGTTTTGTTGCTAACCAGATTTAAACCACCGCCATCTCCGGGTAAGGCATCAACTCCAATAACTTTGATGCTGTTACTTAGGTTAAGCTCTTTAAGCACCTTTCTGGCACTTTTAGCCATTACATCATTATGGGCAAATATGGCATCAATATTTTTAAGCTTATCCTTGTTTTTTAGTAACTGAATTTCTGTATTTGCTCCAAGCCAGTCGCCATAAAACTGACCGGTTACTTTAATTTCAGGGTGTTCTTTAAGTGCGTCCATGAAACCTCTGTCGCGCTCAATTGCAGGTGAGGAGCCGGGCAGTCCCATTACCTCCAGAACATTCCCTGATCCT
>Ga0065714_10064933_pt1 | contig 15206 bp, 14 predicted proteins | sample MisRhiReplicate2_FD_59101 | JGI IMG/M metagenome (GOLD analysis project Ga0065714, IMG submission 59101) | Miscanthus rhizosphere microbial communities from Kellogg Biological Station, MSU, sample Rhizosphere Soil Replicate 2: eDNA_1 v2... | ecosystem: Host-associated > Plants > Roots >...
TATTATACTAATAAAGAAATTAGATTTCATTTAAATTCAGGTTTAACTTTATACCAAAAAAATGACAAAAAACAGTTTGACGAAATTGAATTTGACTGGTTATCAAGTGGTGAAAAACAATTACTGCTACTTCTTATAAATTCTATAACCTCAGCAGATGATGCAACAATTTTTATTATAGACGAACCAGAAATATCTCTAAATATAAAGTGGCAACGCAAACTAATTCAAACCCTCTTAAAATTTAGTGAAGACAAAAATACTCAGTTTATATTGGCAACACATTCTTTTGAATTGTTGTCAGCGTATAATAAAAGTACCACTAAATTAATAAGTAATTGAAATGATAGATTTAAAAAGAAATATAACTGAAGTCATTTCTTTATATATGTTTGAAGAAGAAATTGCAGATATTTATGTTGAAGGACCTACAGATAAATCTATTATTGAAAACTATCTAGAATATAAAGAAATTGATAAGAATGTAATTGAAATTGAAACAATTGATTTTGAGTCTTATAAAGATAAATTTGAGGATTTAGATTTAAGATCAAATAAAAATAAATTAATTGCATTCGCAAGAATTCTGCAAGAAGAAAAAGTAAAAAATAAAATTGATTGTGTTATAGATAAAGATTTTGATGAGTTAATTGAAAATATTGAAGACAATGATTATATCATATATACTGACTTTTCTTGTATAGAATCTTACTTTTATGATGAAAAAAATATTTCCAAAATATTGAAAGTCGGAATACGAAATTTTCCATTTGATGGCAATCATACATTAAAAGAAATTAAGAATGTTATTATGTTTATTTTTATACTGAAGTATGCTAAAGTAAACTTTAATTTAAATTCTATATTACCAAAAATTGAGAGTAATATAAAAATTGAAAAAAAACTTGGAACATGCCAAATTAATGAAAGTGATTATCTATCAAAGTTTATTAATTCAAATAAGCTGAATGCAATTGAAAATGATTTAAAAAAGTTTCTATCACAAAAAAGCAAAGAATTAAAATCAGATTACAGAAACTACATGAATGGTCATGATTTCATTGAAATTCTTTATCACTATATAAATAGGATAAAGAATACACCAAATTTTCGACAAGAAAATTTTGAACGGGCAGTTTATCTCTCAGTTCAACCTGATCATCTAGATAAATTTGAACTTTTCCAAAAATTATCTAGATAGTAAAATAAAATTATGTTTAGAAAACTTCCCGATCTCGCGGATTTGCAATCCGTGAACATTTACAAAAGCTAAGGCACGGATTTAAATTCCGCGCCATCTAAAAAAACCTGCCTCACAGCAGGTTTTCTTTATTTTAAATAAATCTATTTTACTTTTTTTTAGACAATTCTTCCTGAACAATTTTACGAATTGCCTCTACATCATTCTGGATTAACGGAGAATTGATTTCACCTGAATTGTTCACAATTGCATTATGAGAATTATGAGAATTAATAATGAGTCTTTGCTTTTCAGAAAACTCAATAATCTCCAAAGGATTAAGCTCAAGCTCATCTAAAAGCTGTCCCAGCTTTTGAATATCAAAGCTGACATCACCATTTTCAAGCTTAGAATATTACGATTGTGAAATGCCTAAAACATTTGCCAAATATTCCTGCGAGAAATCTTTTTTCATTCTTGCCTCTCTTATAAGTTTACCCTTTACATTCATAGTATGTTTTTTGATAAAGCGAAAGTACGAATAATTTATTTTTTACGGAATAATTTATTTTATACAGAATTGGAAAATTGGTTGATCAGATTTACCTTTGTACTGTAATTATAAAAAAAATATCAATTATGAAAAAATTATTCGTTATCGGAGCTATAGCCGTCGGAACTTTAGCAAGTGCTTTACCATTCAGAACAACTTGTGGTATAGTTTTTCAAATTAATGATAACTATGTAAAGAATGCAACACCTAAAGCCTTAGAAAACACGATGTCACAACTAAACTATAACGCTTGTGGAACATTTCCAACACGTTTTGTTTATTATACTTCTTCTACATCATAGTTTTTCATCTAAAATTAATTTTTATTTGGGCTATTTTGGTAATTCCAAGAATAGCCTTTCTCACATTATGAAAAAAAATATATTATTATTAGCTTTTACTCTTTTTATTTTTTCTGTAAAAGCTCAAAAAAGTTTTAATACAGAGTATCAAGCGGGATATACATTAGATTATAAGAACAGTAATCTGCCGAATGCAAAAAGTCAATTGACAACTTTCATCCTACTTATGAACGATAAAGAATCTTATTTTAAAAGTATGAATGTTTATGTAAAAGATTCTTTGATATACTATAAAAAAATAAAAGAATCAGGAAATTCTCTTACGGATATGAGAAACTTTTCAAAATTTTCATCAGAATATCCGGAAAATATTGGCACTACTACTGCCAAAATTTATGTTACAACCCCAATTTCTACAGCAAATGTTTCCTATGATGAACCCAATAATATAGTATGGAAATTAGTCAATGAATTTAAGAATATTGGAAATGCTAAATGCCAAAAAGCTGTTACTACCAAATACGGAAGAAACTGGATTGCGTATTTCAATCCTAAAATTCCTTTAAACTTCGGACCTTATAAGTTTAATAATCTTCCCGGTCTTATTGTAGAATTGTATGATGATAAAGACAATTTTCATTACAAATTATACAGCTTTAAAAAACGAAAAGGAATTTGCCAATTTGCTAACTCATACAGAAATGTAAAACCCGCAAAAAAAGAAAAAGCATACCAATGGATAAAAGATTCATATCTTACTACTGATTTTTCAGAAATTTTAGATAATGCAGATCCCGAAACCATAAGGCAGCTTAACAGAAATGCCAGAAAATTATATGAGCAGTATAATCCTATTGAGTTAAAAGTAAATTAAATCTTCTTACAAAAAAACCTGCTTTACAGCAGGTTTTTATATTTTAAATCAAAACTTCTCGGTACGTTTCTTCCAAAAGCTATTCGAAGTGACGAATTGGAAAATCTTATTTATAAATCAATGAATAAAGTTTACAGCTCCGTCAGTTCGAGTGTTTTTTCTGAAGGAAAAAATGTATCGAGAACTTGTGAATCAAAGACAGTCAAGAATCAAAACTTCTCGATACGCTTCTTCCAAAAGCTACTCGAAGTGACGGCATCCCGATCTCGCGGATTTGCAATCCGTGAGCGTTTACAAAGCTAAGGCACGGATTTAAATTCTGCGCCATCTAAAAAAACCTGCCTCTCAGCAGGTTTTATCAATTTCCACAAAATTCACCAACCAAGGCAACCTTTCAAGAATTTTAAAGTCTTATAAGTAAAGAGTGATGATTAAAGCTTTTTCAGAAAGTTTTTTTCCCATTCTTACATGATTAACTTTAAAATTCTTTGTCATGAAAAAAGCACTTTATATTTTGGTATTTTTATTGATCTGCCCAATCTGTTTTGCACAGAAAGATCAGATAGCATTTTATGCAGGAATAGAATTACAGCCCGGAATCCGGAAATATCAGCCTGCGTTACACATTAACATGAGATCATACATCAACGACCGTGTTTCATTGGGAGGAGCATTGAGCTTTATGAGCGAAAAACATCCTGAAAATTTCGGATACTCAGCCGACAGAACACGATCTAATCATATTACTCTCAATTTTTTAGTTCAAAATGATGTGATCAATAACGAAAAAGTTTTTTTCAGCACGTATCTCTCTACCGGTCTGTATTTTTTAAGCCTCGTCAATCCCGATGAAACAAGTACCCAAACGCAGTACAATGAAATTGACGGAATATGGATCGTCAATGAGTATGAGGTTCCCCGAAAACTCGAACGTGATCTTTTTTATAATATACAGGGCGGATTAGATTTTTCATTGAAATTAGGAAGCATCACTAAGGAGAACATATCGGTGTATCTTACCACCCGAGCCGGATACCAGTTCGTTTTCGGAAACGGAGATTTTGCAAAGGGGAATCAGTTTTCAAAACCTGTGGTTTCTCTTGGGGTGACTTTTAAAGGAAATAAATAATTGTCTTCTTATTGCAAAAAAACCTGCCTTGCGGCAGGTTTTAATATTTGTAAGATTTCCCATTCGTCAGTTCGAGTGTTTTTCGGAGCAAAGCGTAGAAAAATGTATCGAGAACTTGTCAATCAAAGACAGTTAAGAATCAAAAACTTCTCGATACGCTTTTTTCAAAAGCTACTCGAAGTGATGGCATCATTAAACATTTTCAAATTAAATCATTTTCAAATTTTCAAACTAAAAAGACTCTCATCCACAAAATTCGGGAGCGTCACTTTCAGATTCGGTTCAGCTTCCATTGCTCTTTTAATCGCAAAAACAGCCCCTTCATTTCTTGCCCAGCTTCGTCTGGAAATTCCGTTGTTGACGTCCCAGAAAAGCATCGATTTCAATCTTCTGTCAGCATCATCACTTCCATCGAGCAACATCCCAAAACCACCGTTGATGACTTCTCCCCAACCAACACCGCCTCCATTATGAATGGAAACCCACGTTGCCCCACGGAAACTATCGCCTATCACATTGTGAATCGCCATATCTGCCGTAAACCTCGAACCGTCATAAATATTGGAAGTCTCTCTGTACGGCGAATCTGTTCCTGAAACATCGTGATGATCTCTTCCCAAAACTACCGCTCCGATTTCTCCTTTTTTAATGGCTTTGTTGAAGGCTTCAGCGATTTTCATTCTTCCTTCTGCATCGGCGTACAGAATTCTTGCCTGTGAACCGACCACCAATTTATTTTCCTGAGCACCTTTGATCCAGGTGATGTTGTCTTTCATTTGCTGTTGGATTTCTTCAGGCGACGTTTTAATCATTTCTTCTAAAACCTGACAGGCAATATCATCCGTTTTCTGTAAATCTTCGGGTTTTCCGCTTGTACAAACCCAACGGAACGGTCCGAAACCATAATCAAAACACATCGGACCCATAATATCCTGAACATAAGATGGGTATTTGAATTCCCTTCCAATTGTTGGATTATCTGACATGACATTGGCTCCGGCTCTTGAAGCTTCGAGTAAAAAGGCATTTCCGTAATCGAAGAAATATGTTCCTTTTTCTGTATGTTTAGTGATGGCTGCAGCATGTCTTCTCAATGTTTCCTGAACTTTTTCTTTGAATAATTCAGGGTTTTCTGCCATCATTGTATTGGATTCCTCGAATGTTTGATCAACCGGATAATAACCACCTGCCCAAGGATTGTGAAGCGAAGTCTGGTCTGAACCGATGTCAATTCTTAAATTTTCCTGATCAAATTTTTCCCAAACCTCAACGATATTTCCAAGATAAGCTAAAGAAACTGTTTCTTTATTTTCCTGAGCTTTTCTTACTCTTTCTACCAATTCATCAAGGCTTTCATAGATTTCATTCACCCATTTCTGTTCGTGACGGATTTTTGTAATTTTTGGATTGACTTCCGCACAAACAGTAACGCAACCCGCAATATTTCCTGCTTTTGGTTGAGCTCCACTCATTCCGCCTAAACCAGAGGTCACGAAAAGTCCTCCTTTTGGTTCTTTATTTATTTTTCGAAAAGCATTTAAAACCGTAATCGTCGTTCCGTGGACAATTCCTTGCGGACCGATGTACATATAACTTCCCGCAGTCATTTGTCCATACTGCGAAACACCCAGCGCATTAAATTTTTCCCAATCATCAGGTTTAGAATAATTTGGAATCACCATTCCGTTGGTCACAACGACTCTCGGGGCATCTTTGTGAGAAGGAAATAATCCCATCGGATGCCCTGAATACATCGTTAAAGTCTGCTCATCCGTCATTTCCGACAAATATTTCATCGTCAAAAGATACTGCGCCCAATTGCTGAAAACCGCACCATTTCCACCATAAGTAATCAATTCATGAGGATGTTGTGCCACCGCATAATCCAGATTATTCTGAATCATCAGCATAATCGCTTTTGCCTGCTCAGATTTTCCCGGATATTCTGCAATATCTCTTGCTTTCATCTCATAATCCGGACGAAATCGGTACATATAAATTCTACCGTATTTTTCTAATTCCTCTTTAAATTCCGGCAAAAGTTCTGCGTGAAATTTTGGATCGAAATAGCGTAAAGCATTCTTTAAGGCTAATATTTTCTCTTCTTCCGTTAAGATTTCTTTACGTTTCGGAGCGTGGTTGATATTGGTTTCGTATGGTTTTGGCTGAGGCAATTCTGTTGGAATTCCCTGTTGTATCTGTTCCTGGAAAGTCATATTCGGTTTAATGTTCTGAGTTTTAAATTCAATGTTTCAAAGTTTTAAAGATATTCAAATTAGAAAATATGTTGCAACAAAACATTCAAAATTCCTGACATCAAAAAACTGCATAAAAAAACCTTACTCAAAAAGTAAGGTTGAAATTTATTCAATGATGTCTTCGTTTTCTTCTTCGTGATCATCTTCATTATCACTTCTGCTGTAGAAATCATTTTCCTCATCAGGAAGCTGATTGGTAATCTGTTCAAAATTATCGTCATCCTCAGCACCGGGGATATCTAAACCATAAGGCATCCCGTCATTCACATTCTCCGGATTGATGATCGGATTTCCATCACCGTCCAGAGGAATATGTTCTTCTTTATTGAAAATATCCTCACCCGGATTATAATCCATTTCTTCTAATTTTCGATCCTGTTCGTTGGTATTGTCTTCTGATATCATAATAATTATATTTAATGTAACTTTTTATAAGACAAAAATGATTCCAACATTTTCACTATTACTTATAAACTTCAGGATTTGCACAATGCGGCATTTTTTCACCTTTTGAAAACGCAATAATATTTTCAGCGGCCAATTTTGCCATTCCGTTTCTGGCTTCGACCGTTGCTGAACCGATATGTGGTAAAATACAAACATTGGAAAGCCCCAAAATCGGATCATCGTGCAGCATCGGCTCCGGATTGGTCACATCAAGACCGGCTCCCCAAATCTCTTTCTCGGTAAGTGCATTGTAAAGATCAACCTGATTATGGAAACCGCCTCTTGCAGTATTGATGAAAATTGCATCCGACTTCATTTTTTTGAAAATGGATTCGTTAAAAAGATCTGCATGCTCCTTTGTAAAATTCGCATGAATACTCAAAACATCAGATTGCTCAACCAATTCATCAAACGAAACATATTTTGCTCCAAGTTCATTTTCAGCTTCTTCATTATGGTTTCTGTTATGATAAATAATATTCATATCAAAGGCTCTTTTACACTTTTCTGCCATCTCAAAACCAATTCTTCCCAATCCGAAAACACCTAAAGTTTTGCCATACAACTCCTGTCCTAAAGCATGCAACGGATCAAAATCTCCCCAATTATCAGATTTTACTCTTTCAAAATAATAACTGGCTCTTCTTGCAACCGATTGCATCAGTAAAAATGCGATATCAGAAGTAGCTCTGCTTAAAACATCGGGCGTATTTCCAACAGGAATATTTCTTTTGTTGGCTTCTTTAATATCAACATGATCAAAACCGACAGAATACAAAGCAATCGCTTTTATATTTGGACATTCATCAAAAAATTCTTTTCCATATTTGTTTTGTCCGACATTAAGAATGATATCAGAATCTTTGCAGTATTGCAGCCATTCTTCCTGTGAAAGATTTGAGTTTTCAGGAATTACTACTTCAAGTCCGGCTTCCTCAAGCATTTTAATTCCAATTTCCGGAATTCTTTTGTTTATGAATACTTTCATCTTTATTTAATTAAATTTTATTAATAAAAAAACCTCACTCCTTTTAAAAGTGAAGTTCTAATTATGTTAATATTATTTTTCCTTATCTGAATCTGAATCATCCTTATTTTTTTAAACCTTGTTTTTTAGCTTCCTGATTCTGACTTCTTATTATTCAGGTAATCTTTTTCCTAATTCCATAATAAGTATAAAGTTATTGGGTTTAAAAATGAATTCAATTTTTAGACCGAAATGACTTAGAATTATTATTTTAAAATTTACAGTTTAATTATTTTAATCTGATCAATTCTCCTTTTCTTTTCACGATATTTTTATAATCCCATTGAATTTCTTTAGATTTTTCGATCCATTTTTTTAAATCATCTTCATTAATCTCACCTTTATCATTAAAAAAGATTGACGCATCCTGAAATTTTTCACCTTCGATATTCAGCTTTGTTTCGTTAAAAGATTTTCCGCTCCAAAACATGAGTCGGATTCCTTTTTTCTGTTTGCTGTAACCCACAATTGGATTTCCTTCCAGAAACCAGACAGGATGACCATGCCAGATTTTTGACTCCAAACTGTTTAAATTTTCACCAATCAATTCAGATAATTTTGAGCAGATTTCCTGATCAGATTCAGTTTGTGAGCCGTTATAATTTTGGATTTTGGGATTCATGTTTTTAAATTTAATTTTAAAAAAAATTGCGGATTTTATATTCCTTAGGAATTCAAGCTCATTTTGTGAAAATTAAATTATAAAAACTTTGCTGAGATTCTCAAAGAGTATTTCTAAAAAAATTCAAACTAAAATTATTGATTGGTATTATTTAACATCGGGACAAATTTATACGCTCCGAATTCTTCTTTTTCAAATTCTGTCGGTGAAGTTTTGGTAAATCTATACAAAATCTGTTCGTCAGTCTGACCTAAAGGAATGACCATTTTTCCGCCAACCTTTAATTGTTTTAATAATTCTGTCGGTAAAACTGCAGCACCACACGTTACGATAATTTTATCAAAAGGTGCAAAAGTCGGAAGTCCGGCAAAACCGTCACCGAAACTCTGAAATTTCGGATGCAAGTGAAGTTCTCTGAACTTTTTCTTAGAAAAATCAAACAGATCTTTCTGTCTTTCAACTGTATAAACCAGACCTCTCATCGCCAATAAAACTGCAGTTTGATATCCACAACCAGTTCCAATTTCAAGAACTTTTTCTCCAGCTTTTAATTGCAGCAATTCCGACTGTTCCGCAACCGTTGAAGGATGAGAAATCGTCTGATGCGACAAAATAGGGAAAGCGCGGTCTTCGTAGGCGAAATCTTCGAAAATACTTTCAATAAAAAGATGTCTCGGAACTTCATTCATCGCCGAAAGTACATTTTCATCGGAAATCCCGATCTTCTGACGGAGATACTCAACCAAAATCTTTCTTTTTCCTTTGTGTACGAATGAATCCTGCATTATTTTTCAGTAGTATTAGGTAATCGTTTATAGAGTTTTCACAAAAATAGCAAAAGAATCAGTACCTGTCAACCTAAAACCTATCATCTCTTTCCTAATACCTAAAATTGCTATATTTACAAAAATTAAAAAGCTATGTTAAAAGCAGGTTTGGTAGGCGCCGGACATTTAGGAAAAATACATTTGAAACTTCTGAATCAGTCAGATAAATATGATTTTATTGGTTTTCACGATAAAGATGCAGAAAACGGTAAAAAACTCGAAGCTGAATTCGGTTACAAATATTTTGAAAATCTTGAAGAATTATTGGGGCAAATCGATATGTTGGATATTGTAACCCCAACCATTTATCATTACGATTATGCACTGAAAGCAATCGAAAAAGGCCTTCATTTTTTCATTGAAAAACCCGTTACCCAAACTCTTGAACAGGCTGAAGAAATTCTTTACAAATGTCGCGAACATGGTATTAAAGCACAGGTTGGACACGTCGAAAGATACAATCCAGCATTTATCGGAGCAAAAGATTACATTCAAAATCCGATGTTTATTGAAATTCACCGTTTGGCGGAATTTAATCCTCGCGGAACGGATGTTTCGGTGGTTTTAGATTTAATGATTCATGATCTTGATATTTTATTGAGCGTTGTGAAATCAAAAGTAAAAAACATTCACGCAAGCGGAGTTTGTGTAGTCAGCAAAACTCCTGATATTACAAATGCAAGAATAGAATTTGAAAACGGATGTGTCGCAAACCTGACAACGTCGAGAATATCAATGAAGGCAATGAGAAAAAGCAGATTTTTCCAGAAAGATGCTTATATATCGATCGATTTTTTAGAGAAAAAAGCAGAGGTGATCCGAATGAAAAATGCTCCGGAAAACCCTACTCCATTTGATATGATTATTGAAAATGCGGAAGGTGAAAAAAATCAGATTTTATTTGAATACCCAAACATTCAGCCGAATAATGCTATTTTGGATGAACTGGAAAGTTTTGCAGACGCTATTTTGGAAAATAAAAATGTAGAAGTTTCCTTAGAGGACGGAACGGAAGCTTTGAAGGTGGCTTTGGAAATTATGAAGTTGATTTCTTGATTTTTTTTAAACATAAATCATAAGAATATTTTTCACAAATACACAAAAAAATTACTAATACATATCAATAAGAACGGGCTGTCAAGTGCGTTTTTTCATTAGCAAAAATCTGATTAACAAAATCCTAACCATCCAATTTTGTCATTCCGTAGGAATCTCAACGGTTGAAAGATCAAAGACTTTGTTTAGATTTCTACGGAATATCAGAAAGAATTACAAGCGCAATTATTTTCATTTCAATTAATATATTTAAATTTTCATTTAACAAATTTTAAATATCTTTGTTTACACTTTAATATTCAATTTTAAAAATCCCTTAATATTTAAAATAATCAAAACCATGAAAAGAGCCATCCTATTATCCGCCCTTTTATTGTCTCAATTTGGGACATCACAGTTATTAAAAACAAATGGACAGAAAATCGTCAACGACAAAGGTGAAAATATTCAGTTGAGAGGCCTCGGTTTAGGAGGCTGGATGTTACAGGAAGGTTATATGCTGAAAACTGCAGATTTTGCCGGACCGCAATTTAAAATTAAAGAGAAAATTGCAGAATTAATTGGTGAAGACGGAATGAATGAATTTTACAAAGCTTACCTAAAAAATGGAATTGCAAAACAGGATATTGATTTTTTAGCAAAGGCAGGATTTAATTCTGTACGACTTCCGATGCATTATAATCTCTACACTTTACCCATTGAAAAAGAATCTGTAAAAGGACAAAACACATGGTTGGAAGAAGGTTTTAAAATGACTGATGATTTATTGAAATGGTGTAAAGACAACAAAATTTATTTGATTCTTGATCTTCACGCCGCTCCGGGAGGGCAAGGAAATGATGCCAATATTTCAGACAATGACAAATCAAAACCCTCACTTTGGGAAAGCGAGGAAAATCAGAAAAAGACCATTGCACTTTGGAAAAAATTAGCAGAAAGATATAAAGATGAAGTATGGATTGGAGGTTATGATCTGATCAACGAACCCAACATCAATTTCACAGGAAAAAATCCTAACGGAACTGATGAAATGTCAAATGCTCCTCTTTGGAAATTACAAAAGGAAATTACAGAAGCCATTCGTCAAGTTGATAAGAAACATATTATTTTCCTTGAAGGGAATGGTTGGGGAAATAATTATAATGGATTGATTCCGATTTGGGATAAAAATATGGCGTTCAGTTTTCATAAATACTGGAATTATAATAACGATGAAACACTGAAATTTGCTTTAGCTCTGCGAGAAAAGCACAATATGCCAATTTGGCTGGGTGAAACCGGAGAAAATTCTAACGTCTGGTTTACAGAACTGATCCAGCTTTTAGACAAACACAATATTGGCTATGCTTTCTGGCCTATGAAAAAAATTGACAATATCGCAGGAATCACCAATGTAAAAATCACTCCTGAATATCAAAAGCTTTTAGATTACTGGAAAAACGGAGGAGAAAAACCTTCTGAAGAGTTTGCTATAAAAGCTTTAATGAAAATCGCTGAAAATTATAAATTTTCTAATGTTGAAATCAAAAATGATGTGATTGATGCGATGTTCAGACAAACTAAGGAAAATTCTACAAAACCATTTAAAAACCATCAGATTCCCGGAAAAATATCTGCTGCGGAGTATGATTTGGGAAGAATGGGATCAGCTTACGAAGACAAGGATTTCATTAATCTTTGGGTAAGTGATGAAGCAAAAAGATCAGAATGGAATTCCGGAAATCAACTGAGAAATGATGGTGTTGACATTTATAAATCAAAAGATAATCAATATTATGTGGGAAAAACTGAAGCCGGAGAATGGCTGCAATACACCATCAATTCTAAAACAGAAAAGAATTATACTTTTGATATAAACTATTCAAGTGAAAATGATGGAAAAATCAGAATCGAAAATGCCTCCGGAAAACAATTGACAACTGTTTCGCTAACTTCTACAGGAGGAAATGAAAGCTGGAAAACATCTTCCACAAAAGGAATTAACCTCAAAAAAGGAGAAAATAAAATCAGAATCTATTTTGAAAACAACGGAGTCAATCTGAATTATTTTGAATTGAAATAGGAAAAAATCTTAAATTGCAAATCCCTTTTAGTTTCTAAGAGGGATTTTTTTAACCAAAATATTATGAAAAAAACAGCACTTCTTTTTCTTTTAATTTCCGCATTTACTTTTGCGCAAAGCTCAGCATTAGAACAGAAAATCAATTCAATTGTAAAAGATAAAAAAGCAACCGTCGGAATTTCGGTTCTTGGGCTTGAAAATGGTTTTAAATACAATAAAAATTCAGAAAAAAAACTTCCGATGCAGAGTGTTTTTAAGTTTCATATTGCTGCTGCAGTCTTAGATTTTGTTGAAAAAGGAAAGCTTTCTCTGGATCAGAAAGTTGTTTTAAATCAATCAAATTTACTTGAAAATACATGGTCGCCACTTCGGGATAAATACCGTAATGGAAATCCCGGAGTTCCTCTAAGTGAAATTCTTGAATTTACTGTTGCAAGAAGTGATAATAACGGGTGTGACATTATGCTGAAACTTTTGGGAGGTACACAGACCGTTCAGAAATTTATGGATTCTAAAGGCGTGAAAGGTTTTCAGATCAAATATAACGAAGCCGCCATGCACAAAGACTGGAACGTACAGTATGAAAATTACAGCATGACACAATCTGCCGTTGATGTTTTAAAGAAATTTTATGACGGAAAATTACTTTCAAAAAAATCTACAGATTATTTGATGAAAGTGATGCTCTCAACATCAACCGGACTGAATAAACTGGTCGAGCAACTTCCAAAAAACACCCCCGTTGCAAGAAAAACGGGAGCTTCCGGAAAAAACAATGCAGGCTTAACAGGCGCAGAAAATGAAATCGCAATCGTTACTTTGCCAAACGGAAAACATTACGCAATTGCCGTATTTGTAAGCAATTCCATAGAATCTGATGCTGCAAATTGCAAGATGATTTCTGATATTTCGAAAGTAGTTTGGGATCATTTTAATAAGTAAATTTTAAAGCTTATTTTTAGGCTTGAAAATTGCCATTGACTCAGTTTAATGATAATGGTAATTTAAAAAATTTAGATATGAAAAATTTAATCATAACCTTTTCTATATTCTGCAGTGCGTTTGTTTTTGCACAGAAAAGCAACAACTATATAGAGATAAGTTACTCAAGTATCTGCTGCGGTACTCCGTCAACCAATCCGGTAATGACTTACATTAATGAGTTTCAGAAAAAAAATAAAACCAAAGCTTTGGAAGTCCTTCAACAACCAGGATTGGGAAGAGAGGGCGAATTTAATCTTTACATCAGCACCGATCAGTTATCAAAAATTCAGAAGACACGTTTTCTAAAAGGTCTTCAGTCTGCAATTTCTTCACAAAACGACAAAAGAAATCAAAGCAGTGACGGAATTGTCAATTTTGATGGATCTAAAATGGTTACGAAGGCTGATTTAACAAAAATTAAAAACTTAATTATCTATAAAAATAATTTCAAACTAAATAAGGAAAAATGATCAAAAACATTGTAGTTATCGGGGCCGGAACCATGGGAAACGGTATTGCACATACCTTCGCACAAAGCGGTTTTAATGTAAATTTGGTTGATGTATCTCAGGATGCATTAGACAAAGGAATAAAAACCATCACCACCAACCTTGACAGAATAATTGCAAAGGGAAACCTTACAGAAGAACAAAAATCAGAAACTTTAGGTAACATTAAAACTTTTACAGAACTTAAAGATGCAGTGACAAACGCTGATCTTGTGGTAGAAGCTGCAACAGAAAATCAGGATCTGAAACTGAAAATCTTTGCTCAAATGGACGAATTTGCTCCTGAAAATTGTATTTTATCAACCAATACTTCATCAATTTCTATTACTAAAATTGCGGCTGCGACAAAAAGAGCAGATAAAGTAATCGGCATGCATTTTATGAATCCTGTTCCGATCATGAAACTGGTTGAGATCATCAAAGGCTACTCTACTTCTAAAGAAACTTTTGACTCGATCTATGAAATGAGCAAGACTTTAGGAAAAGTTCCTGTAGAAGTAAACGATTATCCAGGTTTCGTGGCAAATAGAATTTTGATGCCGATGATCAACGAATCAATCGAAACTTTATATAATGGCGTTGCCGGAGTTGAAGAAATTGATACCGTAATGAAATTAGGAATGGCTCACCCGATGGGACCACTTCAATTGGCAGATTTCATTGGTCTTGACGTTTGTTTAGCAATTTTAAATGTAATGTACGATGGTTTCAAAAATCCTAAATATGCTCCGAATCCGTTATTGGTCAACATGGTAATGGCAGGGAAATTAGGGGTGAAATCAGGGGAAGGTTTTTACGATTATTCGGAAAGCAAAAAAGCAGAAAAAGTGGCGAAAATGTTTTCAAAATAGCTTTTCGAGTGATAAATTTTGAATTATAAGTTATAAATTTGGCTGCAATCTATGTGCAACCAATGAAACTTAAAGAAAAATACATTCAGATATCATTGGTCATCATTACTTTAGTGATGACCATTTTGCGTTTTTTACTCAATGAAAAAGGCAGAACAAATCCGGATTCCATTCGTTATATGAGATTTGCACATGTTTTTCCTGAAATAGATAATACGACAACGCCTCTTGGGTATCCGCTTTTTATTAAATTCTTTACGTTTTTCGGAACCGATGAATTTTGGTCGAGTAAAATTGTTGGAATTTTTTCTTTTTTGTTCATCGTTTGTTTTGCATGGAGAAAAAATTTCTTCTTAAAGGAAACGATTGTTATCTGTTCATTATTCAGTTTTCTGTCTATATTTGCTTTCACAATGAGTGAAGCCTTGATTTTACCTTTTGTCTTTCTTTTTACTTATTGCTCAAATCAGATCATCAATGCAAAATTGACAGGAGAAAAAGCTGTTTTTTATCTCTCAATCTCTT
>Ga0065714_10002571_pt1 | contig 15200 bp, 12 predicted proteins | sample MisRhiReplicate2_FD_59101 | JGI IMG/M metagenome (GOLD analysis project Ga0065714, IMG submission 59101) | Miscanthus rhizosphere microbial communities from Kellogg Biological Station, MSU, sample Rhizosphere Soil Replicate 2: eDNA_1 v2... | ecosystem: Host-associated > Plants > Roots >...
GCCCGGTGGAAGTGTGAGCGGCAATAACAAGGTATGGCGTCAATTCCAGTTTGCGCCGCTCAGCACGACGAAGATCCGTGTGCTGACGAATGCCTCGCCGGATAATTACAGTCGTCTGACGGAACTCGAAGCCTGGAGCCCACAATAAACAATTCGTATCCGAGATTGTCGTAAGTGAAAGTTGGAGGCGGCGATCGGAATCGAACCGATGAATAAAGGTTTTGCAGACCTCTGCCTTACCACTTGGCTACGCCGCCATATTCGGAGCATAAAGGATGAAGGCGGAAAGATGAAGCAGCACTTGCTTGAAAGCCCAAAAGCTTTCGTCCTTCATCCGCCCGCCTTCATCCTGATTCGTGGAGCGGGAGACGAGACTTGAACTCGCGACCCTCGCCTTGGCAAGGCGATGCTCTACCACTGAGCTACTCCCGCTTTCTAAGAAAACCTAACAAAAACGCGGTTCTCAAAGAGGTGGAACGAAATGTACCCCTTTTTGTACCCCTTTGTCCACAGGCCCTATTTTTCACAGAGGCCCCGCTTCCATCAATGACGCTTGCCGCTGAAACATGCGGATGCGTCAAGTTGTGGCATTGCCGTTCTCTCGGAGCCACGGCACTGGCGACATGAGCCAAATCCTACAGTGAGTAACGCGATCCTAGCCGCGCCCTTTTCTATCTGTTCGACAGCCAGCTCTCGCAGTACATACGTTCCGCCAAATACTCAAACAGACTCGCATCAGTGTGGTGGTACGCACGCAGCGAAGATGAAGTTTCTAAGGGTGAGTCTTGTTCATCCTGAAAATCCTGACATTCTGTCTAAACGCTTCACTGGATTACAAGATTTCCAGAATTAACAAGATAAGGCGCAGTCCGGCTCTTCGCTGATTTCGCTACGTCGGCCGGCGTTCCCGCAACCACCACTCGCCCGCCCTCATCACCGGCGCCCGGTCCGATATCGATTACCCAATCGCTCCCGGCAACCACGCGCATATCATGTTCAACGAGGATCACGGTATTTCCGGCTTCGACGAGGCCATCGAGTTGGACCATCAGCTTCTCCACGTCTGCCGGGTGCAGTCCGGTCGTTGGTTCATCAAGGATATAAAGAGTGTTGCCACGCTGTATTCGTTGCAGTTCAGTCGCAAGCTTGATTCGCTGCGCCTCGCCGCCGGAAAGTTCGGTGGCCGACTGGCCGAGACGGATGTAGCCGAGTCCGACCTCGCGCAACACACCGAGCGAACGATGAACATGCGGCTCATCAGCGAAGAATTTCCAAGCAGTGTCTACCGTCATTTGCAACACGTCGGCAATGCTCTTATCCCGATACTTGATCTCGAGAGTCTTCGCGTTGTATCGCGCGCCATGACAGACAGGACAAGGCGCATAGACGCTCGGCAGAAACAACAGCTCCACCATCACCCAGCCTTCACCTTCGCAATTTTCGCAACGGCCTTTCGCGACGTTGAACGAGAAACGTCCGGCATCATAACGACGCGCTCGCGCCGCTTTGGTTCCAGCAAAGATCTTGCGAACGTAATCGAAGAGCCCCGTGTAAGTAGCGAGATTTGAGCGTGGCGTGCGACCGATTGGTTTCTGGTCCACCACGACCAAACGCTTTATCGCTTCTATACCCTCGGTTATCTGGCCGCCGAGCGTCGCCACCGCCGTGCTTTCGAGTGTTTCACCTTCGTCCTCATCCGGCTGGAGGTGATGGCCCAGTTGCTCCGCGACCAGTTCCACCAAGACCTGACTCACGAGGCTCGACTTGCCCGAGCCCGACACACCGGTCACGGTGGTGAACACGCTTAACGGAAACTCGACGTCGAGATCGTGCAGGTTGTTGCGCGTGACGCCTTTCAATTTCAACCATGACTTGGGCGTGCGCGGTTCACGGAACGGAAGTGAGACTTCACCGAAAAGATGTCGCCGGGTTTGCGATTCTTTTACGTGCTCGAGTCCCGCGGTTGGTCCACTGTAAAGTATTTCGCCTCCGTGCTCGCCAGCCTCTGGTCCAACATCGACAATCCAATCAGCATGACGAATCACGTCGAGCTCGTGTTCGACGACGAAGAGCGAGTTNCCGGAAGCCTTCAACTGGTCGAGCGCCGCGAGGAGNGCCTCCGTATCTGCTGGATGCAAACCCGCGGATGGCTCGTCNAGCACGTAAACGACGCCAAACAGATTGGAGTGAACTTGAGTAGCGAGTCGCAGGCGTTGCAACTCACCGGGCGACAGCGTGGGCGTACTGCGTTCGAGCGAGAGATAACCGAGACCGAGATCGAGTAACACGGTGAGCCGTGCAGCGAGGTCTTCGCAGATTCGCTGCGTCACAATCGCCTTCTCCGGATGGTCTGTCTTCAGCTTTCCAAATCNCTGCGCAGTGCCGTGAGCATACGGGCGTATCACAGTCGCTAAACGCTTGAGTGGCAGCCGCGAGATTTCAGCAATGTCGAGACCTGCAAANTTTACTGAGAGCGACTCGGGACGAAGGCGTTTGCCGTGACANGTCGGGCATTCGGTGCCCACCATAAACTGGGCCACNCGTTTTTTCATGAGCGCGCTGTGGGTGTTGGCAAACGTGTGCAGCACGTGACGNCGCGCGCTCGTGAACGTTCCCATGTAGTTCGGCTCTTCCTTGCGCTTNAGCGCGCGTCGCACTTCGTCTCGATCGTAGCCCGGATAGACAGGCACGCGTGGCTGTTCATCGGTGAAGAGGATCCAATCGCGGTCCTTCTTCGGCAATTCGCGCCATGGAAGATCTACGTCGTAGCCGAGCGTAGTTAGGATGTCGCGCTGGTTCTGTCCGCCCCAGGCAGTGGGCCATGCGGCAATCGCGCGCTCACGAATCGTGAGCGAGTCGTCGGGCACCATCGACTGCTCGGTTACCTCGTAGATTCGACCGAGTCCATGACACGTCGGGCACGCACCCTCCGCGGTGTTTGGCGAAAACGATTCGGCGTAAAGAATGGTTTGGCCCGGCGGATAATTGCCGGCGCGCGAGTACAACATCCGCAGCAGGTTTGAGAGCGTCGTGACGCTGCCGACAGACGAGCGCGTGGTTGGCGAGCCACGTTGTTGCTGGAGTGCTACGGCCGGCGGCAGACCATCGATCCGGTCGACGTCTGGCACCGCCATCTGGTGAAAGAGACGCCTCGCGTAAGGCGAAACAGATTCGAGATAACGCCGCTGCGCCTCGGCATAAAGTGTACCGAATGCCAACGACGACTTCCCCGAACCAGACACGCCCGTGAACACAACCAGCGCATCACGCGGCAAATCCAGATCGATATTCTTGAGATTATGCTCCCGCGCACCCCGCACACGCACAAAGCCCGTGAAGTTGGTGTCGGCGGCTTCGGAATGAACGGCAACTCTCTGAACGCTAACGGCCACACCGGGCCTTAAGCAACCCCAGTGCCGACCCGTCTATACTTATTTGGGACGAAGAAGCTAAGGAAGACTAACCACGGATGACACGGAAAAAATCCGGATTTACGATCCGCGTAATCCGTGGTGGAGTTTTTACATCTGATCGGGAATCTGGGCTTCAATTGCATTTGTCCAGAGATAAGGCCGAGGTTACGCACCCCGCTACTCGTTCAATTTCTCAGTCTCGGTCGGCTCCTCTCCGGACTTGTAGCGCGGCTTGGGCTGAGGCAGCAGGAAGAAGGTGACGCACAGCAGGGCGATGGCCACTCCGACGCGCGGCGCCGCGAACGCGACCGGAACTGCGGCGATCTGGATCAGCGTTGCGCTGCCGTAGCGGCGCGTCATCTGCTGGAGGAAATCGGGCGCGAGCCGTTCGTCCATTAGCCGGCGGCCCGGCATTCCGTAGAACCACTTGGCCATCCAGGTGCAGGCGGTCAGCGCGAGGCCAACAACCAGCGTCGCCGACGCGACGGACTCGAACGGTGTGCCGAGGTGGAAGCACCAGACGCGGATTGGATAGGGAATGACGACGATGGCCAGCAGGAACAGTAGGTTAATCGCGCTGAACCAGTGATCGGTCTTCGCGTAGATGCGGCCCGAATAATGGTGTTGCAGCCAGTAGGCACCGATCACGAGATAGCAGAGAACCAGCGCGAGATGTTCGCGCCACTGCTCGGCGATGGCCCTTGCTAGATCGCTGTAGCCATGCGGGCCCTCGGGAGATCCGGGCACCTTGATCTCGACGATCAGGAGGGTTAGCGCGATTGCGAAAACCGCGTCGCTGAACCCCTCAAAGCGGTTCAGCCCGCGCTCGGCGCCATGTGTTTCCCCGTGGGTGCGTTCGTTAGGCGTTGTGCGTGGCATCAGGTGCGTCGTGTCGCCGATCCTGGCTAGAATGGATACTGAACCGGTTCGTGCTGCACTGAGATCCAGTGAACAGTGGTGAACTCTTCTATGGACCATTGTCCGTTGTAACGGCCCAGACCGCTGTTCTTCTCGCCGCCAAACGGGCAGTTTGGCAGGTCGTTTACCGGCGAGTCGTTCACGTGAGTCATTCCTGCTTCCAGCCGGAGTGCGAAACGATTACCACGCTCGAGGTCGCGAGTCCACACGGCACTCGACAATCCGTATGTCGTATCGTTCGCCGCGGCTAGTGCCTCATTCTCATCGCGGACCTTGATGATTGAGACCACTGGTCCAAACAACTCCTCCTGCGCGATCGACATTTCATTCGTGGCGTTTATAAAAACGTGCGGTGGCAATACGAGTCCTTCGGGCTCGCCGTCGATTAGATCCTTCGCACCTTCCGAACGTGCCTTCGCGATGTGTTCCAACAGTTTTTGTAACTGCTGCTTGTTAATGAGTGGGCCGACAATCGTGTCGTCATCATTAGGATTTCCGTATTTCAACTGGCGCACGCGCTCGGCGAACACCTCGACAAATTCATCGTGCACCTTGGCGTCCACGATGATCCGGTTGATGGCCATGCAGATCTGACCCTGATGCAAAAACTTTCCGAAGACGGCGGAATTTACGGCCAGACCTACGTCGGCGTCATCGAGCACGACGAGTGGACTGTTGCCGCCGAGCTCAAGCACCACGCGCTTCAGTGTCCGCCCTTGTGAGGCAGTTTCCATGATGTGACGGCCGATTTCAGTTGAGCCGGTGAACGAGAGCACGCGCGGGGTTGGATGCCGGATAAACGCATCGCCAATCACACTGCCCTGACCAATGACGACGTTGAGAACGCCCGCCGGAAGTCCGGCTTCTTCGTAGATTTTGCCGAATAGTAATCCACCCGTGACTGGCGTGTCAGACGCCGGCTTGATTACTACCGTGTTCCCCAGCGCAATTGCAGGCGCGATAGAGCGGCTACTCAGATGAAAAGGAAAATTCCACGGACTGATCATGCCGACGACGCCGACGGGTTGACGATAGACGCGATTCTCCTTGCCCGGGATATCGCACGGCATGATGGGTCCCTCAANGCGCGAAGGAAACGTTGCCGCTTCGAGTGTGATTCCGTGTGCGTATTGCCACTCGACATTNGCTTTGATACGAGTGCTGCCAGACTCCCGTATCAGCCAGCCGACNATCTCTTCGCGTCGNTCTTCCATGATGTCCGCGNCGCGCCGGAGAATCTTGGACCGCTCCGCCGGCAACATGCGACACCAGTTCGGCTGAGCATATCTCGCGGCATGAAACGCTTCGTTCAGGTCACCTTCGTTAGCGAGATGAATGCGAACCAACACTTCGTTTGTATAAGGATTGGTATCGTCGTAAGCCTGATCGCTGCTGCCGGAACGCCACTTGCCGTTAAGGAATATATTGTCGAAACCGTCGAAAGGCTTTTTGGAGATTGCCTGTTGGGCTGTTGATGATGCTGTCGCCATGAAGAGCGTTGTGGCAACCAACGTGCCTTCAATTAAATGGCGAAAACGAGGTGTAAAGCAGATTCGGATCGTTGCTGGGTCAGGTCACCCGACCGAATGGGCTAAAGCACCCAAGAATTATCAGAGGCAGGAGGAGAAACATGCGGGAAGCGACACAACTTGATCACGCGCCGAGAGTGAGAACCACGCCGTTACCTTCGGGACGGCCAATTCCTGTGCTTGGTCAGGGAACATGGGGTATGGGCGAAGATGCTTCGCGACGCGAGTCCGAAATCGCGGCACTGCGGTTGGGTTTGAATCTCGGCATGAACCTCCTCGACACCGCCGAGATGTACGGTGAAGGTGGGGCGGAAGAGATCGTTGGTGAGGCGATTGCCGGAAGTCGCGAGGATGTGTTTGTGGTCAGCAAAGTTTATCCGCACAACGCTACGCGAAGCGGCGCGATTAAGGCTTGTGAGCGAAGTTTGCGGCGACTCAAGACGGACTACATCGATCTCTATCTCTTGCACTGGCGCGGCGAAGTGCCGTTGGCGGAAACAGTTGAAGCGTTTCAGCAGTTAAGGGAAACAGGAAAGATCCTCGAGTACGGCGTGAGCAACTTTGACGTCGCAGACATGGAAGAGTGGGTTGCCGTGCCGGGCGGTGATGAGGTCGCTACCAATCAGGTGTTGTACAACCTGATGCATCGCGGGATCGAGTGGGATTTGATCCTATGGAGTCGCGAGCGGCAAATTCCGACCATGGCGTATTCTCCGGTGGCGCATAAAACGGACGAGCAGAAGCGCATGTTCAATGATCGCACTATCAAGTTGATCGCCGCCGAACACGGCGCCACGCCGGCTCAGATCGCGCTGGCCTGGGTGCTTCGCGAGCCGGGCCTGATTGCAATTCCCAAAGCCAGCCGGGCGGAACACATTCGCCAGAACCGCGCTGCGTTCGATCTCCAGCTTACCGACGACGATCTCGAAAAGCTGGACGAGATTTTCCCACCCCCAAAACGGAAGATGCCGCTCGAAATGCTCTGATCGGGTTCGTCATTTGCGTTCGCGGACCGTGTTGCTCGGTTCATGCTTTCGAGCATTCCGCGCAAGTGCAAGTGGGCGGCTGACTGGCGCGACTTCCGCGGTTAGCACTTCGCAGCAGTCAACTCTAGCGCACGCGCAATGCAATCTTCCCAAGCACGTGTCCTTTCTCAATTCGCTTGTGTGCTTCGGCGGCGCTAGCGAGATTGTAAGTGGCAGCAATTGGGACCTCGAGATTCCCGTCGACGAAAGCGCGGTTGAGACGCTCAAATTCGTCAACCCCGGCAACTGCGTCGTACGCGAGCATCTCTATTCCTTTTCGTTTTCTTGGTACCGGCTCGACGCCGTTTGGATATGCGACCCGACTGCCATCGCGCGTTGCATCCAAACACTTCTGGAGTCCTGATCCTCCGGCAAGAGCCAACACGCATTCGACGCCTTTTGGAGCAAAGCGTCGCGCGGCCTCGGCAATGTCTTCTGTTTTTCCATCGACTGCGGCATGCGCCCCTAGCCGCAACGCAAGAGCAACTCCGTCCTCGCCCGAGGCGGATGCAAACACACGGGCGTGGCGCAGCCTCGCAAACTGGATCGCAAGGGTGCCGACGCCGCCTGAAGCGCCGTGAATTAGAATGTGCTCGTCTTTCTGTAACTCAAGCACATCATCAATCCCCTGGAGCGCCGTGAGACCTGAAATCGGTAACGTGCCGGCGTGAAATAGATCGAGCTTCTTCGGTATGGTCGCGACCTTTTCTGCCGGGACCGCCGCGTATTCAGCGTAGAAGCCTCCCTGCGGATTGTTCCAACTGTATGCGTACACCTGATCGCCGATTTTGAAGCGCTGTATGCGAGAACCCAGCGACACAACTCTTCCTGAGCCTTCATAGCCCAATACATATGGAAACTTTATGCGGCCACCGGGTGACCAGCCACCGCGAATGTCAGCGTCCCATGGTCCGACGCCCGCCGTATCGACCTCGATCAGCACCTCGCTCGGATCCGGAATAGGAACAGGCAGGGTTTGCAGCTTCAGCACTTCGGGATCGCCGAATTTATCGATCGCCGCCGCGCGCATGGTTGTTGGAATCGTGGGCATCTGCTAAAGCGGAATTTAAAAAATCAGGGGCGTGCTCCGGGGCACCCCTGGCGTCGATACGCCAAAGCTGGCGTTAGACGAATGCTTCATCCACGTAACACCATCGCCAGTCCTCACCGATTTCAAAAGACCTCACAATTGGGTGCTGGGTCTGATGAAAGTGCTTCCTTGCGTGGTGATTAGGAGATGAATCGCAGCAACCGACGTGACCGCACGTCAGACAAAGCCGCAAATGCAGCCACGGAGAACCGATTCTTAAGCAATCTTCGCAGCCATTAGAGCTCGGAGTTACGGGTCGTATCGCTTTCAAGTGCGGATCGATGTTACGCGTGTTGTGCCAAACTGAATTCTCCCGAATCATCCACATAATCCCTCGCTGTCCTTAAGTTATGCCTAAGAAAACCGTCGCAACCGACGTGCCTTGTATTAACTTGGAAAAATCAGGTTTCGGGCAGATTCAGGTAATCACTGGGTCAAGTCACCTGGCAAATGGGGGCAAAACTCCCAAAAAGGTAAAAGAATGTTACTGAGGGGCCGTATCGTACTCCACGAACTCGCGAATCACTGGATCGTTTGATTTCCAGAATAGTTCATCCGGACCTTCAAAAATGATTCGGCCGTGGTGCAGCATCATGACTGTTGTATTTGCCAAACAGAAACGCTCTCCTTCATCTTCGATCTGAGTTCGATGTCCTGGCCCAACGCGCGCATGTTTAGAAGCCAGGATGCGAACGTCCTCGATGCGATGCGTGACCCAGATGGAGCTCACACCACGCACGTCCCGAAGTTTGAGACCCAGCTCACAAATGGTTCTTGCGGTTGGAGGATCTAGTCCCGTAGTAGGTTCATCGAACAAAACAATTTGCGGTTCATCCACAACTGCGCGAGCAATCGCAACCCGTCGCTTCATGCCGCCTGAAAGTTCCGACGGCAACTTGTCGGCAGCGCCTTGGAGACCAACAAACTTAAGAAGCCCCATTACCTTGCGTTCGATTTCATCCTCGGGCACGCCGTGTTCCCGCAAACGAAACGCGACATTTTCAAAAACGGTAAGCGAATCGAACAACGCGCCTTCCTGAAAGACCACCCCCATTTTGTCGCGGACGTATTGAAGTTTCTCCTCGGAAAGCTCCGTGATCTCTTCGCCGTCCATGAGAATCTCACCCGCATCCGGTTTTTCCAAACCAAGTGTAAGCTTGATTACAGTTGACTTTCCGCCGCCGGATTCACCCAGCATCAATTTCAACTCTGCGGGCCAAACGACAAAACTTACGTCGTCGAGCACTACCTGATCATCGTAGGCGAGCGAAACGTTGCGAAACTCAATGCGCGGGACGATTGGCTCGCTTTCATTCGCGACGATCATTGACTCTCCTTCTCCAACTCTCGCCTCACCTTGGCAAGCAGCATTCCCTGAACCCGCTCGGCCCGATCAGGACTGCGAGCGGCCCTAATTCCTATTTGGGAGTTTTCACCCAAGTGCGGGAGGGTTAATTCAGCCATTCTTCAAGTCTCGAAAGGCACGCAGTCGCATTCTTATACCACTCAAAAGACGGCACATCAGTTGCGCAAGTGACAACCAATGCACCAGGCGGCTAATCGGCGGGTAATAGGACGGCGCTTAGCCGGAGAAAGAAACAATCAAGAAAGGAAGCGTCAAGGATGGGAACAGGTGCATCAGCAATAGCCCCAGCACGTAGTGACGACGAAATTCGTAACAGCGTGCTTATAGAACTCAATGGGATCCTAAAATTACCTCGGATGACATTGGCGTGGCAGCGAAAGACGGAGTGGTCACACTTACGGGGTTCGTTTCCAGCTATTGGGAGAAGGACGCCGCCGAGAAGGCAGCGAAACGGGTCTACGGCGTGAAGGCCGTGGCGAATGATCTGGAGGTCAAACTACTTTCGAATCGCACCGACCCTGAAGTGTTTACCGAGACCGTAGGCTTACAAATTCGCTAGCCAGGAAGGGTTGCCCCGATGAACAGCAATCTTCACAAACCACCGACGAGGGCTCAACGCAACATTCTTTCACCGGATTTGCAGGGCAATAACAATCCACTTGTCCTGATCGTTGAAGATCACGCTGACACTCGTGAAATGCTCAGGATTCTTTTGAACATGATTGGCTGTCGCGTGATCGAAGCGGAGGATGGAGAACAGGCTATGAGTGTGGCAGAAAAGGGCCATCCTGACCTGATTCTGCTGGATGTGAAAATGCCGCTGCTCGATGGCCTGACAGTGGCGCGCCTGATTCGCTCTCACGCGGTTCTGAATCAGGTGCCCATTGTGCTCATGACCGGAATGGACACTCCCCAACTTCATCGCGAAGCTCTTAGTGCCGGCTGCAATGACTACCTCATTAAGCCATTAGACTTTGACCGATTGCAGGAGCTTATCAAGCTTCTTGCTCGCTCAACACCACGGTCTCCGGCCCCCCGATCGCGTTACTCACTGGCTGTCAGATCCAGAGGCGCGATCTGTTCTTATGACTTCCACTGAACACGGCGCATGTGTGGCTACCGCCTCTGAGACACTTCCAAGTAACCATTCGCTTCACGCCTCGTCTGCCGGCCTGACGATGTTTCTTGTCGTGCTCAAGCCCGCGTCTGACAGGATTGCCTCGAATCAACCGCTGCGACGATCTCTTCAGAAGACGTCGATGCATCAATGGCAAGTAACAGCTTGATGGTACACCCCTGGTTCTTCTTTGCGCCTTTGCGAGGAAACTACTTGGTTGCGGCCTGGTGTCTCTGTGTTTCAATTTAGGAAACTACCGGTGCGAGCCGGCAACGGCGACGAGGCGAGGCCGGTTTGCCTCTTTTATCTTTTTCCAGCGGTAGCGAAATTGGTCGCGCGTCAATCCAAGAAGTTTGGCAGCGCGTGTTTGGTTGCCGTGGCATTGCGCCAGCGCCTGCTTCATAAGCGAGGTCTCTAATTCTTCAAGCGAGATCCCATCGCTCGGAAGGCTGAACAATACTTTCTGCGGATCGAAACTCACATGGTCCACGCGCGTCGGCTTTAGGTCTGGACTGTGGAAGATACTCGGAGGCAGACTCTTCATCGAGATCACATTTCCATCCTCGAGCACGATTGCACGCTCTATAACATTGCGCAGTTCACGGACGTTGCCCGGCCAGTCGTAAAGCTTTAAGGCTCGCGCGACTTCAGGTGACAGCCCCTCAATGTTTTGCCGTCCCGGACGAGTCCCAAATGATCTCAAATAATATTCCGCCAGCAGCACCACGTCATCTCCGCGCTCACACAAGGGTGGAATGTCAATCTGAATGACGGCTAAGCGGTAGTAAAGATCGAGACGAAAATGCCCGCACTCAGTTTCTTTCTTGAGATTGCGATTTGAAGCCGCGATTACTCGCGCCGTAAAGTTGACATTCTTCAAACCGCCAACGCGGCGAAACGTTCCCTCTTCGAGCACACGCAGGAGTTTCGCTTGCAGGTTAATATCCAGCTCGGTGATCTCATCCAGCAATATCGTGCCTCCATCAGCCTGTTCCAGCAGTCCCTGCTTACGCGATTTGGCGTCAGTGAATGCACCCTTTTCATATCCAAACAACTCCGATTCGATTAGGTTCGAGGGCAGCGCGGCACAATTGATCGGGACGAAAGGGGCTTGCGCACGCGGCGACGCGTGGTGAACTGCCTTTGCCAGACATTCTTTGCCGACGCCGGACTCCCCCTGAAGCAGCAAGCATGAAACATTACTGCTGGACACTCTTCGAGCCAGGGAGGATCGTCTCGCGCATTGGCGGCGATTCACCAATAATCTGATCAAAGCCAACAGTCTGAGGAGAGTCGAGGGACATTAGATTGAGCTCCTGATTCAACACCGTTTAGAGAGCGAACTCTTCAACAATTAGATCATTTGATTCATCAGCCTCTTAATGGCTTTCTAATAGACAGTCATCGGTGACGGAAATCCCGTCAAAACCTCTGAGGCCGAAAGGTGATACTGACACCTCCGGCCCACTGAAGCTTTACGAATCGGCATCACAAATCAATCCCGATTGTAGAGGGATTTTGGGACTATTCAGGGAACGGTTAAATGCTACCGTCAGCGGATACGTCGTGACTATCGGACTTGAAGGTAATGAGGTAGGACTTTGGTATTAGCAGTTTTCTGTTAACTTTAGTCCTTGCAAGGTTTACGACTAATAAGTGCAAGGCCTAGCTTTTGTGACATTCTGACCAAATCTGCCAGGGAATTGGCACGCATCTTTCGCATCACTTGGCCGCGATGAATCTTGATCGTTTTTTCGCTGGTGCCTAGTTGCAGGGCAATTTGCTTATTGAGCAAGCCCGAGACAACCAGCGACATAACTTCCTGTTCTCGTTGAGTCAGTTGCCGGACGCAATCGCGTAGTTCGGCGAGTTCAGCGCGCTCTTCTCGTGCCTTGCGATCGAGCTGTATTCCCGAACGAACAGCATCCAGCAGATCCTGATCACGAAAAGGTTTGGTGAGAAACTCGACAGCGCCGGCCTTCATTGCCTGGACTGACATCGGGATGTCGCCGTGACCGGTGATGAAGACCACTGGAATATGAATCCCTCTCTCTACCATCTCTCGTTGGAGATCCAGACCGCTTAAGCCTGGCAACCTGACGTCGAGAACTACACATCCCGGAACATCGGGTAACCTTCTATTGAGGAACGCCCGGGCGGAGGCGAACGTCTGCACGGTTAACCCTACGGCGTTCAACAAACGACTAATCGCGTCGCGCATCGACGCATCATCATCAACGACAAACACAACCTGATTGGGAATCTTGGCTATCATCAACGATCTTCACCCAGGGGCAACGTAAACTTGAAAGTCGTCCCTTGGCCGTTTTGAGTAGGCTTACTCCAAAGTCTGCCGCCATGAGACTCGATGATCGTCCGGCTGATTGATAGTCCAAGTCCCAAACCTTCCTCCTTGCTGGTGAAGAAAGGGGCAAATATACGTTCCCGATTCTCGGGGGCAATGCCAACACCGGTGTCTGTTATGGTCACCAGTATCGCCGATTCGGCATGTTCGGTGCTGATCAGCAATTCGCAGGGCTGCCAACAGGCGGCACTCATCGCCTCTTTACTATTGAGAACCAGATTCAACACTACTTGTTGAATCTGGACTCGATCGGCAATTACGCAGGGCAAGTCGTCGGCCAATTCGGTTCGCACGTTAATTCTATTTCTTGTTAGTTCGCTGGCTGTAAGAGCAAGCACCTCCCGAATGTTATCGTTGATACTGTAGGAGGATTTCCCACCTTTTGACTTTTTCAGCAGCCTACGAATGCGCTTGATTACCTCGCTGGCGCGAATGCCATCAGCGATCATGCACTCGACAGCCTCGCGCACTTCCTTGATATCAAGATCGCTGCTTGAGAGCAGACGCAAGCAGGCTTGTCCGTTGGTTACAATGGCGCCGAGCGGTTGGTTAACTTCGTGGGCGATTGAAGCGGTTAGCTCTCCCAGAGTGGTAACGCGGGTAACGTGTGCCAGTTCATCCTGTGTCTTGCGAAGTTCTTCCTCTGTTCGTTTACGCTCAGTGATGTACCTTTGAAAGGTAACCAGTCCCCCATCGTTGCTGGGATACATGTGATTCTCGACCCACTCTTCGAGGGGCGCGTAATACAGTTCATCGACGACCACAACGCGCTCAGACAGAGCGCGCAACACGTTTTCCTTATTAGGCATGTCGGGGAATTCCTCCCATGCCACCCTCCCGATGAGAGCGTCAGGATCTCTGCCGAGAGCTCTCATTTGATTGGCAGCGTGTGGGTTGAAATAGGTAAATCGTCCCTCTTTGTCCAGGCCGAAGAAGTTGTCCGAGATACTTTCAAGTATCATATCGATTTGTTGGTGCGCTTTTAGCGCGGCCTCTTCCGCCTGAATGCGTTCCGTAGTGTCGATGGTAGTCCCCACATATTCGATTAGAGTCCCGTTCCCGTCGAAAACGGGGTGGGCCAGGTTGTGGATATACCTGATTGTTCCGTTGGACCAGACGATGCGATAGGCAAGTTCGTATTCTTTCTTTTCCCGCACCGCGTCCTCAAAGGTCTTTTTCACCCGCACTCGATCGTCCCCGTGAACATATTGGAGAACATCCGGATAGCCAGGCTTTACTATGTCAGGATCCAAGTCAAAAATGCGAAACATTTCCGTTGACCAGTACACCTCACCCGTCGAAACATTCCATGCCCAACTGGCCGTATGACTAAGCCGTTGACCTTCTTCCAGATAGATCTCGTTGCGTCGCAATCTCTCTTCGGCGCGTTTGCGTTCAATGAATTCCGCGGCGAGGTGGGCGTAGAGATCGAGGAAACGAAGGTCATGTTCTGAAGAGTGATGGGGCTGGTGAAAGTGGGTAGCGAGGATTCCCAAAGGTTCGCCGTTACGACTAAAAAGCGGTGTGGCTTGGACCGCACGAAACCCGACGGACGTGGCAATCTGCCGGTGCGGTGCAAAGTCTGGATCCGTTTCGACGTCGTCGATGATCACTCGTGCGCGTTGGCTCATCGCCCGATCACAGAGCCTGCTCTCTTGGGAGGCATCGGCGAAGTGGTCTAAAAAGCCCGGCTTGAAACCGCGCTGGGCCACAATCTCCAGGGCTTTGGATTGCGGATTACAGAGCTGAACGTTACCAAAGTCGGCATTGAGTAATTCGATAGTCGCGTCAAGGATTTCCTCGAGCAGCGGTTGGAGTTCGGTGGATTTCAGTAATCGAGTGCTGAGCTCATGAAGGCGGAGCATGGTTTTCAAGTCCGCAGCCAGTTCGTCCTTCACGAGCGTGAGTTCGATCTCTGCGCGCTCGCGCTCAGCGATTTCATTAATCAACTGTGTGTTGATGGCAGAGAGTTGAGTCGTTCGTTCATTAACTTGTTGCTCTAACTCATCTGGCGCGCGCTTCGACGCTTTCTGGTCCAGCTTGCTTTTGCTATGAGGCAAGCGCTCGAGTTCCAAGCTCTTGTCATCGATCTGGTCCATGCGCGAAATCCAGTCTTTGGCGTTAGCTGACTCTTAAAACAAGTGTGATGGTCCAAACGGCGTCATGCCTATCTCCCTCTCCGGAGTTCGCTCATCAATAGCCCAGAAGGTACGGTGAGACTTTGCTTTTATAGGGAGTCGGGAAGCCATCAAGGAGATGCAGCTCTTCTACGTCTGCATGAGTATGGGCAGGGTATCTCGCGCCGGGCGCGAGGCGTACCAACATGCTGACTCGATGCCTTTCCGTGTCGGTTGCGAGTAGCTTGCATTCGATCCCG
>Ga0065714_10064935_pt1 | contig 15200 bp, 11 predicted proteins | sample MisRhiReplicate2_FD_59101 | JGI IMG/M metagenome (GOLD analysis project Ga0065714, IMG submission 59101) | Miscanthus rhizosphere microbial communities from Kellogg Biological Station, MSU, sample Rhizosphere Soil Replicate 2: eDNA_1 v2... | ecosystem: Host-associated > Plants > Roots >...
ACTTTTCGGATAGCACAGCCGAGAAACCGTCGCTATAATCCGCGGCCTACTGAGGGCCTATAGCTCAGTTGGTTAGAGCAGGGGACTCATAATCCCTTGGTCGTAGGTTCGAGTCCTACTGGGCCCACCATACTCAAAGCCGCGCACTGCGCGGCTTTCGTGTTTTTGGATTGGCCCTGTCGTTACAGTCCTACGCTCCAAGGGTACAAATTAGGTACAGTGCTGGTTCGCCAGCCGCCTAGGAGCACCCTCTCATGGCAACACTCGTCAAAACTCCTTCCGACACCTGGAAGGCTCTGATTCGCAAAACTGGCTGGCCAACCGTGGCCAAAACCTTCCGAACCAAGCGTGATGCGGAAGACTGGTCTCGACGTACCGAAGACGAAATGGTCCAAGGCGTCTATATCCGGCGCAGCGGCTCCGAACGCATGACCCTTGAGGCTGCACTCAAGCGCTACCTGAGCGACATCACCCCCACCAAGAAGCCCAGCACCCAGCGCGGTGAAATCACCAAAGCCAAGAAGCTAATCGAGCACCTGGGTAAATACTCTCTTGCCGCCCTCTCCGCTGAAATCATCGCCGGCTACCGCGACAAGCGCCTGAATGAGCCCGGTCGCGATGGAAACATCAGCAACAACACTGTGCGCCTTGAGCTGGCTCTGCTGAGCCACCTGTACACCGTCGCTATTCAGGAATGGGGATTGGGCCTGACGTTCAATCCAGTGCTGAACATTCGCAAGCCAAGCCCAGGAGACGGTCGTGACCGCCGCCTTTCACCGGACGAAGAGCGCGATTTGCTCGCTGCGGTGAATCGACATAGCAACCCGATGCTGGGCTGGATTGTCCGCATCGCCTTAGAAACGGGTATGCGCTCTTCCGAGATATCGTCCCTACTTCGTCCTCAAGTCGATCTCGTTAAGCGAGTTGTACGCCTCTCAGATACGAAGAACGATGCATCCCGTACCGTTCCTCTGAGCAAGCACGCGACAGAAGTCTTCCTAGCAGCGATGAACAATCCTGTGCGGCCAATCGACTGTAACCTGGTGTTCTTTGGTGAACCTGGGAAAGACGGAAAACGTAGGCCGTACACTTTCACCAAGATTTGGGGCCAGCTTAAGAAAAAGCTCGGGCTACCAGACTTCAGATTTCACGACCTGCGACATGAGGCAGTGAGCCGGCTCGTTGAGGGTGGGCTATCCGATCAGGAGGTATCAGCTATCAGCGGGCATAAGTCGATGCAGATGCTTAAGCGTTATACACATCTACGCTCAGAAGACTTAGTTGCCAAGCTCGATAAAATCAATGACTCCCCAAGTAAAAAGTATAGCTAAACTAAGACCCCCACCACTCCCGCAATATCCGAATCAACGTGTATATCGAAACAAAGGTAAAGCCGCTATAAATTTTAGCGGCTAAAATCTCGCTAAAAATATTCGACCTGACGCCAACAACCAACAACTCCAAACACAAACTTTAGCCACATCAACACCCTGCAAGTTTAGCTAAACTAACTTAGACTTTAAAAATACATTCAAAAACACTTCCAACTTACAAATAAATAGTCTTATCATCGCTCAAACCTCATGATCGAGCGATCAAAATGACAACAGAAGAAACATTGCTGGCACGATACGCCGGCGCCACTTTACTTTCGATAGAGCAGTTAGCGGAGATCCTCCACAGGAGCAAGGACGGTCTTCGAATCAGTCTAGGTGGCGATAATGATCTGTCTCGAAAGATACTTCCCTGCCGAGTAAAACTGGGTCGAAGGGTGTACTTTCGAACTGCTGACATTGCAAAAGTCATCGACCAAGGATAAATCGCAATGTCCGAAACAGTAATTTTTGAAAGAAACGTCACCAACAATTTTACAATGCTGCCCAACCATATAATCCGTGACAAGCGGCTTAGCTGGAAAGCAGTAGGGTTGATCTCATATCTATGGTCTCTTCCCCCCAATTTTAAGTGGCTCAGCATCACACATCTGGCAAACCAAAAAGATACAGGAGAGACCGCTACAAGAACCGGCCTGAGAGAGCTCGAAAGAGCCGGATATCTACTGATCGAAAGGCAGCAGGATGCGAGCGGAAGGTTCACCAAAACGCTCTGGCAGATCAGGGAAAACCGCCCGGATGGTGACCACGCTTCACCACATGGCGAAAATCCAAGAATGGATAATCCACACGCGACGAAACGGGAAGTGGAAAATCAACCACTAATAAATACTAGTAATACAAAAACCAAAAAGAAAAATAATACTACTACGTCAGCGAATGCTGAGGATCGGGATCTTGTTGCACCGGAGCTTCACTTTCCGAGTGACCAGCTCCACAGCGCCAGAAACAAGATCGCCTCGGCCCTTGAGGGAGTTGAAGCTGCTGACCGCCAAAGAATGCTGGATGATCTGATGGCGGTGTTGAAGGCCGGAGCAATCAGGACCACGCCACTGCAATGGCTCCATGGGGCCATAAAAAAATACCGTGCTGGCACCTACAATTTCACGTCTCAACCCCCCGGCCGTAGACCGGAGCCGAGATCTGCAAGCGTCACAGCAACACAGGCACATCAGGGCCTTCACCCTGAAAATGGCCCCCCAAGTGTCAAGACTGCGATGCGGTCAATAGTAGGAGTCGAGCACTTAAATAAGTTAAGAGTAAATAGAAGTAAAAACGCCCCCACATCCGACCTCTGATCGACAAATGAGGGGCCAGACAAAGCTAATCACTAGCATCAGGGAGGTTTATGACGCCTTTATCCTTGAGAATCGCAGAACGCTTAGTTAGCAAGAGTGACGCACCGAAATCAGACAGGAATCGAGCAGCATTCATAATCCACAGAGCGGACATCCAAAATGCAGTTGATAACGGCTGTTCAATATTGCAAATCTGGCAAACCCTTCGGGAAGAAAAATTAATTAATTACGGCTATCAGGCATTCCGACGATACGCCCATCAGCTTTGTACAAAACCCGACTAGAAACTTTATCACGGGAATCACCAAGCGTTGCTGTATCGAACATTCACCGTTGCGTAACCGATCAACCGTTCACAGCACGATCAATAGCTGTTCAATAACTGTTCAACAGCGTTGTTATGGTGATTGTTCGACATAACAAAAGCATTAGTCCATTAGCAACATGGTTCGCTGTCCTCGGTGGACTCGCTGAAATGCAGGGCAAGATAGGTGAAGTAGGCCCACCCGTAAACGGGCGGCTCCTCCTTCACTTCCCCTTATTCGCACTCCGTGCTCAACGGACAATCTTGCTTTGTGAGGCCATTCGCATCCGCGATGCTGAATTTCGTCGCAAAGATAGGAGACACCCCATGCAAAAAACAGCTCAGACACTGACACCAGAAAACATGACTCGCACCGTAATGCTGCGACTGGTGCAGTCACTCAAATTTTAGCCGCTAAAAAATCACTCCTTTATAAACGGCCTTCCCTTTGGAGTTTCCATGAACAAAACCGAAGGTTTTATCGCAAGTTGCTTTCTGATCGTCTCGATGACGCATTTACAGCAAGCGGATGCCGGCATCCCGGTAGTCGATGGATTAAACGTTAGCCAGTCTACGATCAGCGCTATCCAAAACGTAGCTGCCGTCACGAAGCAGATCGAGCAATACAAGACCCAGCTTGAACAGTACGAGAACATGCTGCAGAACACCGCCGCTCCGGCAGCCTACATATGGGATGAGGCTGACCGGACCATCTCTAAATTGCTGGCAGCTCAAGACACGCTCACCTACTACAAGAACCAGGCAGGCAGTCTAGAAAGCTATCTCTCCAAGTACCAGGACGTTTCGCATTACTCAGCATCTCCATGCTTTGGCGTCCAAGGATGCACAAGCGAGGACCAGCAAGCCATTGCAAAGGCCCGAGCCGATGCCAGCACCGTCCGTAAGCAGACCAGTGACGCACTGCTCAAGAACGTAGATAGCCAACAAGACACCCTACAAACAGACGCCGATAACCTAGCCGCAATGCAGCATCACGCTGTTACGGCCAACGGCCAGATGCAGGCGATCCAATCGGCTAATCAGTTAGCCAGCGCTCAAGCCAACCAGCTTCTTCAAATCCGAAGTCTCCTCGTCGCACAGCAAAACGCAGTGGCGACCGAAGCCCAGATCAACAGTGACAGAGACTCCCAACAGCTCGCTGCTGATCACCACGCACTGTCCGGACAAAACAGCCCAAGCGTCGAAAAGTCTTGGTAAGGGGGAAGGTATGCACTGGCGATTTTCAGTCTGTATAGCACTGGCACTAGCTCTCACGGGCGGTTGTGATACGTCGAACACCCCGAAGACGCTCACTTGCAATGACGACCCCACTGGTCGCCCGAAACACGCCCAGGACCAAATTCGGGACGCATGCGCGCTGGGCCACAACAACACCCCTAGCAACGATAAGAAATGGTGACCCTATGAAAAAGCTCATTTCAATTCATTTGCTAATCGCCACGCTCTGCATTGCGCAAAGCGCTCAAGCCGCGGGCCTGGACAGCGGCAATATGCTCAACAAAATACTCGAGAGCTTTTCCGCGATAGCCATCACCTGGCAATCCAAGATACTGAGCGCAGCCAACTGGCTGTTCTGGAGTCTGGCACTCGTAAGCATGGTTTGGACTTACGGGCTGATGCTTTTGCGTAACGCAGGTCTTCAAGACTTCTTTGCAGAAACGATCAGATTTTTTGGGACACTGGGATTTTTCTGGTGGCTCCTGATTAACGGGCCGGCTATTTCCCTATCCATCATCGACACCATGCGCAAGATCAGCGCTGACGCGTCCGGCCTAGGCGACGGCCTATCCCCTTCCGGTATCGTCGATATCGGTTTTAACATACTCACGAAAGTCAGCGACTCTGCCTCGTTACTGTCTCCAGTCCTCTCTGCCGTCATGCTCGTTGCTGCAATCGTCGTGTTGGTGGTCTTAGCACTCATTGCCGTCAATATGCTGCTGCTACTGGTTTCCGCATGGCTCCTTGCATATGCCGGAGTTTTCTTACTGGGATTCGGGGGCAGCCGCTGGACGTCAGACATTGCCATCAGCTTCTACAAAGCAGTTCTTGGTATCGGGATTCAGCTCTTTACCATGATCCTGCTGATCGGCATCGGAAAATCCTTCATTGATCAATACTACAAGGCCTTCCAGGAAGGGACGCCGGACCTGAACAGCTTATGCGTCCTCCTCGTGGCAGCGGTAGTGCTGCTCACTATGGTGAATAAGCTACCTCCGATGTTAGCCGGCTTGGTTGGTTCTGGAGGGCAGTCAGGAGGAATAGGCAGCTTTGGAGCGGGGGCAGCGATAGGTGCTGCGACCATGGCCGCATCTGCTGCGGCCTCAGCCGGCGCCTCAGCCATGGCAGGAGCTACGCAGACTGCTGGAGGCATATCAGCGCTCTCAGCCGCGTTTAAATCCGCCCAGGCAAGCATGGGAGACGTTGGTAGTGGTGAACTCTCGATAGACACACCAGACCTATCTGCTAGCGGTGGGAGCGGCGGTTCGAGCTTCTCAGAAACCATGGGCAATGGGTCAGGCTTTTCTAGCAGTCAGGACGGAAGGCACAACGCCCCTGCCCCAGCATCCGACCAAAGCTCACTAAGTAAGGCCGGCAGAATCGCAATAGAGACAGGAGCGCAGCTTGCGAGCCACGCGACTGGCGGCATCAGCTTCGCTGCGAGCGAGAGGATCGCTCAGTCATTCGGAGGAAAAATCGCTACGACGACTGAATCAGAGCAACGTCAGTCGGGATCTTCGCTTGAAAGCCCTACCTTTGACGGCAACCACGTTGCTGCTGGGAATGACGAGATAGCCGACTTCGTAAACCCGAAACCGCCGAAACCTTAACCTGGCCAGCATGAAAAATTCGATAGTGGCTTGAAATCATCGGGTAGGCCTTCCCATTGCTAACACTTGGGGGGCCACAAACTGACGAGAATTAATACCTGGGAGGCTTTGCTTCCCTTTTTTTCGTTCGTACCACTGTTAACCAGTTGTGCAGCCCTCCCCCGCCTCTATTCTCGTCCGCAAGCGCTTCCGCTCGAGGGCGGTCAACGTCGCTCCGCACCGCTATAACCGCTACGCTACGCAAAGGGAAATTCCCTTTGCTTCAGTGCGGCCTAGTTCTCATGAGGCTAGAAGCCTGGCAGAGCGACACACGACTGTGATGGTTACGCCAAAAGGACGGTAGTCGCAGTTGTGCCTACGAGGAGCTCTACAATCATTCCGACCTCAATGACTGATCCGGATCAAAGTCGAACGCGACCTATGCGTGACGAGCCGTCGTTTGATACCGATTCGATTGCCACGAAACGAAAAAAAGAAGATGGAATTCCTACTCCAGAAGCCCTTACCCGTCGCTACAATATCGATAACAAATCGAGGTACTCCTCCAATCACTGGGCAGCCCCCTGAGGACATCGAAATGATCAATATTGATAGTTGGCAAGAGCCCGTCTTCCTTGATGGGGATGACGAATTCCCGCAAGAGCTCCCGTTGATGGTCACTCGCCATACGTTGAGATCTATGAGTCTTTCAAAAGACTTGCTCGAAGAGTTGGGTATTGGCTCGACCTCGGATGATAAAATGGGAACCAGCAAACAGGCCAATATATCTCCGAGAGTGCAGGTCGCTCCGCGGTGAAGCGCAGCCACTGCTTCATGAGACTGGCTCAGCACTACCAACGCGCCTAGTCCTGAAGGACCTTGCATATAACTGGGGGCAGATTAGACGCTTATGAGAGGAAATCATCATGTTGCCTGACGATGAGCTATTCCAAGTTAAGCTTGACGATCACCATCCCAACTACCAGAGCGTTACGCTTCGACGCAGGCCCGGCTACGAGCATTACGAGGTAGTCGAAGTGGACATGGGAAAGCTAATCCACTACTCCAATCACGACCTAGAGGGATATGTACTTGCCCCCGTCGAGCAGTGGCGGAAAGACAAGCGAGAGGGGATTTTCAGATTTTTGGCACCACCGGGACCTCGCGAGCAACCAGTTGAAATGCCAGTCATCTCGTTCCGAGAGCGAAAAATTCTTCAGCGTGAACGAAAATGGTTTTTCTTTGAAAAAGATGTCATGCGCATTCAGAGATACATAGGGTATACGAATGGCCGACACCGAACGCGCTACATGTATTTTGCAGGAGCGAAGCGGGTACCAGTCATGTGCCACACTACTGAAGTCGAAGCATTGAGGGCTTCAGGTCAACGCATCATCGTCCTGTAAGAACGTAGTGACTCCATACTCAGATTTCAAAGTAACCCATGAGCCCATAACTTAAGCGCGCTAGCAGTGGTCGTTGACTTCGAACCAAGAGACAGCTTTACCCTATGTCAGCCTCGACCAGTCGCGGAGGTGATGATGGCACGTCCGGCAGGTTCGCGGCCGACAGATTCATCAGGGAGTAAACGTAATCAGACTAGCGCTTTTTCTTCTTCCCCCTAAGTTTATGGCGCAACTCTTGCTTTTGCTTAAAAACGGCCGCATTCCACAACTTCGCTGCTTCACTAGCCTGTTGGTAAACTCCAGGGCTATGCTTGATGCTAGAAAATAAGTTTAGCAGCACCGGAGAAATTTCCATCTTTTGCTTTTGCATTATGAAAACTATTTGATGTGCCGCGATATAAAGGCAAAAAGTAGTAAGTAGCAGAGTTATTTGCAACCACAACGATTTACTTGTTGAAAAAGAATTCGAATATATGAGAATTAAAAAATACACATATGTCGAACCAACGACAATCAAAGCGATCAGTAGAGACCAGACAAGAGGCCTCGAAAACTTTGCCCGAGCAATACGAAGCCTAGTTAAACTTTGCACATCCCAAATACTACCTAGTAAAAACGGCAGTCCGAAAAAAGCAATATCAATATTTGAAAGACTGTAGGCGACAGGAGAGCAGTACACAACTACAAATAACACTGTAGCGGCGACCAACGTAAACACCACATCCCTTTTAACCTCTGAGTAAAACTCGCCCATATAGGGTGTGCTTTTTCCTGACACTGCCATTATGAAATCATAACAATATATAGCAGCTACTATCCAAGAAACTGAGAGCGCTGTAAGAATAACATCCTGCCACCAGTAGTCGTTTGTGAAGCTGAGTTGCCATAATGTTGATATGACCGCCACCGCGAGAATAGTCCATTTCATAGTAACCCTTAATACTGACAGAGAGTTTCACAAACCTAATTACTCAAACAGGAGGAAAACAAGATCTAGATAATGGCCGATACAGCTCGAGCACCGCCTTGAAAACACAATCCTCGACAAAAATGCATTGCGTATAAATTGCCTTATTTTTCGCTCTATTGAATTTCAGATCGAGATATCTCTTTCGATATAAAAACTCTGGCTTACGTATAGCTTTGAGCACGGTGTCTATGGGAATGAATGCGTGCAAAATACTTTCGAAATTATTTTTCTTTGACCCCCTACTGGCGATGCCAATTACTTCCATCGACGTATCAAAAATAGGCCCGCCGCTGTTACCCTGAAGCAAAGGAATATCTACCAGCCAGTGCTGCTGCTCATATATGTGCCTGCCTTGGACTACCTTACCCCCGTTTATGTATGGCGATGGGCAAGAATCAAAGCCCCCCGGAAAACCTACCGCTAAGATCGGATCCATCGGTCTTATATGCTTCTGCTTACTAATAAGTAACGGACGGATACGGTCGAATTTTTCTCCAGCATAAAAAATTGCTATGTCAGGAACTTTTGACTGATAAATTAACGGAGGGTTAAGCTTACGAGGTGGACTCTCAGTTGTTGAGAATTCGAGAAGCTCTAACGGACTTGCAAAGTCTATACCATCTATTACATGCTGATTTGTTACTACGCCTATCCCATCAAGCAAAAAGGCGCTGCCCTCGGAGTTAGAATCTGCCAAATTAAGAACAGAGAATACAGACTCCCCTAATATCTCCTGAGCTGTTTTCAATAAGTCCCTATCCTCCTTATTAATAGCCACACTAAATAAATATGCTAGCTTTCTGTAGATGCTATCGTTTTTACCTCTAACCATTTGAATAAAATTCAATCGTCCGTTTATGACCTTCGGGAAAAAGTCACCTTTGGAGTCCGCAGTTCTTTTAGCTTGTCTGGGCGCAAGGTCTATTTCTTGACGATTCAGTATTTCTAAATATCTGCGTTCCGCATCCACCGGCCCAAATTTTTTCAAAGCGTGAATCATGGATGCAGTTCTTCTAATAAAACCACGTGAAACATTCGGGAATTTATTAACGGTCAACCCCGTAACGATTTGCCGTTGTGATCTATGCCGCAATCTTGTTTTTGTAGGGTTTATTTTGAATCCATTTCTTTCAATCACACTACTCAATGCGCCACCAGGAATACCCACGCCGCCCTCAGCAATCTGAACTATGTCTGAAGGAAGTAACTTTTTGGCGGACGTGAATGAAAATGTGATGTCATCGGCGTATCTCGTGTAATAGCAGTTTTTGCCTGCGGCTAATGACTGCAATTGAGAGTCCAACTTTCGGCAGATCATATTAGAGATAATCGGGGATGTTGGCGCACCCAGGGATAATTTACCGTCATAACAACATAACTGTGCTAAGACCACAGCAACATTATGAGGAGCATTGAAAGGGCGGGACATGAAAAGGTTTTTCACTCGGCCAAAGTGTATACTTTCAAAGAAATCTTCAAGATCAATATTAAAAACATACTCCTTTCCTGTATGCGGAATCGAGTTTGACTTAATACTGCGCTCTATCAAAAAACCATGAGACGATGGCTTAGGTGTATGCAATGTGGTGAGATACGCAGCCAGAGTTCGCTGAAGAGCTTTCAATACTTTCTTGGGAGCATGTATACTTCGGCTGTTACCGTTCTTTTTCTTTATCTGAAAATTTTTGTAGTTGCGATTATTATTTGGATATAACAACTCAAGCAAGGCGTCCTGATTCGTCCCTAGAAGACGAGCAAGATTGGGCAATCCACTAAAGCCAGGCTTGAAAATATCGGCAAAAGAAAAGCGTACACTGCTCATAAAGAAGTCCGGAATGTGGGGTGTTTTCTCTTATATCCGTCGAGACCATTCAAACCTCTGAAAAGCCGAAAGAGCAAAAGACACTTTTACGAAGCCACCGCAGATTAACAGCAGAAAGTTAAATCTCCCCCACATCCGGACCGCTTCTATGCTGTGGGATCCTCCCCAAAAAGTCAACTGAATACAGCGATTTTGGGTTGACAGCTGGCTCAGCAGACTGTGGTCGAACGTACTCTTCGACTCAGCTAGAAGTGTTCTTCTGGATTGAAGACGATTCTTAGAATATCCACCCGATACCACAAGAACAAATTCAGCCAAACTATTTCAACTACGCTCGCAATTTCCAGTAGTGATATCTTTAAAAAGGTGGACATTTTAGTCCGCCGTACGACTCACTGCCGAGCTTAGCGTAGGCTGTCTAAACTTATGGTTTATGACGAGACAACCCGGAGTAATCTAATATTAAGTGATGACATTCAAAATTTACGGGATATTTTTTCCCTGCTGGAACGCTTCGAATGTGGTTGGAGGACATATGTGGCCTAGAAGTAAGTCCCGGAACGGCTCTCAAAACACAGCCCAATTTCTTCTCTATCCCCAAAAGAGCATCTGAAGCGGAGCCAGTCAGTAAATAACCAAGCATCGCACCGGAACCAGAGAATGGTGCATACCGACACGTTAGGTATTGCAGATTGATGTCCCGGCAATACTCTGCAAGTTTCGCCGGCGTTTCTAAAACTTTAGCTTCAAGCGGCCACATTACTCGCTCATCAGCCCACGCTACGAATGCAAGATCATACTCCGGAGGCTGAGCGGGAGGAGCAGCCATCGTTTCGGTTTCGAAAGGGCCATGCTGAATGTAAAATGGCTCATCTCCTGTCATTATTTGCGCCACTCGTGGCTGGAGCTTTTGTGTGATATTACGCTCCAAATCCTTAGTATCTATAATGGGAGGATTTGCTCTCATATCATCATAAGCCTCCCATATAAATCCTAACAATGTTTCAGCGGGATCATTCATCCAGGCACAAGCGAGAGCGATGAACGTCGGATCAGGTGCTATTGATGAAGAAGGCCATATTTGTGTCATGAGGAAGCTTCCATGCTCAGGGAGGACTGTGCCCAACGAAATAAATCAAGTGACACTTCATCAGCATCATTTATTCCCGCTCCACGTGTCCAATATCGAGCCATATCTGGTTTCACAATGAAAACTGTCGGCGTACCGCTACTACCATCATAAATTCGTACCACTCGCTCATTATAGATACCTCTCCGGGGCACCCCTGCATTACGCTCAGCCTTATCGAGCCGCTCTAGCTCCTGGAGCAATGCAACCGTACTAATATCTACAATACTAATTGGCTTACTTGTTTTTTTACCCAGTTCAAAGGCTACTAATCGATAAGGCAAGGGTTTCCCTTGCTCCCCCCTAAATATAGTTGCTGAAATTTCCTTATCGCGGCCGAATCCCGCTTTCAAAACACGGGAAAAGTACTCACAGTACGCGCTTACATACGATTCGCCCGAACCCTCTGTCATTAATCCAGTAGTTTGGCGTCCAGCAGATTTTTCGTTGCCCCTGAAGTCGGCCAAGGTGTAGTTAAACATATCCTCAACAAGGACACGCTCAGCATCCTTTAATCCAAACACTTCAAACACCTTAGCATCTAGGGCGTCAAAATCTTCAACCCCCGCCAACACATTTTTTTCAACTGGAGCTAACGGTAAATCCATAAGCTCCCTCACCAAAGCTTCAGGGCGATATGCAGCTATACGCCCACTTGTTAGCTGAAGAAAATACACTGCTAATATACTATTACAAGTCAAACATGCAGCTTCTAACAAAGCCGGATCAGCATGAACGGACACATAGCTCTGATTACAAATAACGCCCTCTTCTGCATGAGAAACAGCTAAACGAGCTTGAAACCGCCCTAACGATTTTTGCCAGCTTTGTTTAATAATAAGCTGCGGCCAAGAAAACGCTGAGAAATCCGTAGAGTCTCTAGAGTGCGTACGAATTTCTCCTGCTATAGGCAAACTATCGACATCTAGATAAAATCTTGAGTCTTGCGGAAAAACCTTACCATCAAATAATCTACGACTATATAATTGAGGCTCAGACTTTTTCCTGTCACCAAAAATTATACCTTCTCTACTTTTCACAGGTCGTAATTGGTTATGCCTCTCTTCCTCGAGGCTAACTGCAGAATTGCTCTCTCCAGAGGGCTGACCAGCTTTACTCTTTGAAGCAAAATCCTCGCTTACCGAGGCAAGAGTAGAGAAGCGCCGCAGCTTTCCGAGAAGTATCCGGTCCCGAGCGCCACCCCACATTAGAGTAGTCCAGATCGACAAATCTTTTATCGCGTCGCGAACAGTTAAGCGACGTCGATCCTGAGGCTCAATAACAATAGTAAACTCATCGACCAAAGGCTTTAAATTTTTAGGACTAACATATGTTATATAGTCATCCAACGCTGGCTTATCGACTCTCATTATGACAACACAGCTAGGAGATACTGACGTTTTTGTTGTATGCGTCTTACCCTTGAAAACTTTGAAACGCAACGCTGATAGATTGTAAACTTCTTCTATACGATGAGTTGAAAATAACTCACGCCGAAAAGCCACTGCCTTAGTACTACTGTTGAATAACAAAGAATTCGCTGACTGGATCATTGCAATTCGGCCATCGCTTTTAAGCAGCAAAGCCGATTTTGGTAAAAAGAGACCGCCTATGTCTTTATTAGCTACAGTCCAGCTTCGTTCATCGGCCTTTGTCCAGTCTTGAGCCAGCTCCGTAACAAGACCATCCCCCCATGGAGCATTCCCAATTACCAGATCATAAACCGGACCTTCCGAACTTCTAAATCCGATTTGGTCTTCGGCAAAAAAATCAGAGCAGATCAAACGCCGATCTCTCATTGTCGGAAATACTACCTGAGTCCAATAATTCCGAGGTTCAATCTCGTCACACATGGCTAGATAGAGGCTAAAGCAGGCGACTCGAACTGCATGTGGATCTTTGTCCACACCAAAAATATTACGCTCGAGCAGACGTCGGAGAAGCTCTGCCCTAATTGGCTGACCTGGATTTACCCGTTTCCAGCGATATACTAATCGCTGAAAAGCTTTTACTAAAAATATCCCAGAGCCACATGCTGGATCTAGGATTTTCAGGTCCCATTCACAACCATCCCACGGCAGTACCCGATCAAGTACAAAATCTACTAGATGTGGAGGCGTGTAAAAAATGCCGTCTTGGGCTGCTCGCTCGGTGACGAAGGTTTCATAAATGCTGCTTATAAACTCCAATGGAATTACATCAAACGAATACTGCGGCCACAGGCACCCTTGACCAGAGGGCATATCGACATCGCCGCGAATAAACCTAGCTAGCAAAGCTAAATGCTGCCTGCTTACAACTGCTTTCTCTTTTGCCCAGCCTAAAGCTCGTGATTCAACTGTATCTCCCTTACCTGGGAACAGGTCTCCATTAAAGCGCGTATTCAACCAGTCAAACAGACAATACGTATCTTTATAGTCAGAGAGAATACTATCTAAACTTTTATGACGAGAACTGAGCACTCCTTCTGCATGGAGGCGCGCAAGCTTTAAAGGTGTTAATGCAGCGGCACCGTCCGAATCCTTTCGATCGAATAGAAACTGCACAAATATAATACGAGCTAAAAGATCATGACAGACATCATCGTCCACCAAGCCATGATCTATCAATTCTTTGCGTATATGGCGTAAATTGCCAAGCAACATCTGGTCAGCTCGACCATCGCGACTAAAACGGTCTGGATATTTAGCGAAAAAATCACCAGACACTAAGTTGACCCAGTGAAGCGCTCGGGCCGCACTATTTTCGAGCACAATATTATTATTGTCACTCAGATCACGTGCTTCAATTTCGTGAACTAAAAACTCTTCAAAATCTCGAGTAGCATCGGGAGACTCACAGCAACTCCATACTCTCAGAAGACCGGGCTCAATTGTAATCAGCGTCGGGCAGTGGGAAAAATTCCAAGAAAGACGATGTAGTTCCCTTAGGGTCTCGTCCTTCGCTTCACGCCTAAAATCGACTACGACTGCGATTGGAGGTTCGGTAGTGACCGCATACGAGTCAGGAACAAGAACACCTACCAATGCATCTTGGCCATCATCAAAACGAGCCAACGCTCTACCAATTTTGTCACGCGCAAGCGAAGCAAAAACAGCCGCGCCGGCCCCCTCAGGGTGTGTCACCTCTGACGGTGTTGGCCATCCTAAGACCGAGTGGACCTTGCTAAGCGATATAGACGTCCCGTCTTTCACAAACTCAGCTCCAGTTTTCCTTGTTTATCTCCACCAAAATGCCCGGGTTTAGCCGCGCCACGGTGCTTTTTTGGGGTCATTTCAATGCGCTCAATAATTTTTTGATAGTCAATCCCTTGGATGTTCATCTCTCCAAGCAGCGCGGCTATGACAGCTAAATGCTTTGGCACTATTCCACAACGTGCATAATTCGATACTGAATTTCGATTCATACCCACAAGATCCGCAAAAGCACGAACGGTAAGTCCTGCTTTCCCCAGCTCCAGTAAAAAAAGATCGTAGGTCATCGCTGATTTTCAGCCAAGAGATTTGCACATAATTTTATGACATAACCACATAAAAATATGTGTACATTTGACTTTGGTGACCGACGGCGTTGTTTTTCGGAGCGAATGAATTCCAATTCATACCGCCTCTCATGGACTCGAAGTCCTGATGAGTGACTGAGTGAGCTCAGTTTCGGCATAGAGCCGGGGCTAAGGGGGCTCCGAAAAGTGATCTAGCGCATGGACCTCACCGTAGGTTATCGGGCATGGCCAGCACCTATGCCCTTAGGCGGGTATGCTTTGGTGCTCTGGACCGGGTAGGTGCCAACGCAGCAGATGAAACAGTACTCCCGCGGTACAGTCCTCAGTTTTCACCACTTACCCGAAACTACGCTCAACCCCGTAACCACGCTACTTACAGCTTGTTATACCTACGCTAACCTATGTACGATTCCGTTAGGCTTGCTGCGTCACAAGCCAACTCATAATCCCTTGGTCGTAGGTTCGAGTCCTACTGGGCCCACCAAACAAGAAAGCCGCGCAATGCGCGGCTTTTTCGTGTCTGCTGGAATAACTCAATCGCGACGAG
>Ga0065714_10002521_pt1 | contig 15194 bp, 7 predicted proteins | sample MisRhiReplicate2_FD_59101 | JGI IMG/M metagenome (GOLD analysis project Ga0065714, IMG submission 59101) | Miscanthus rhizosphere microbial communities from Kellogg Biological Station, MSU, sample Rhizosphere Soil Replicate 2: eDNA_1 v2... | ecosystem: Host-associated > Plants > Roots >...
AAGTACACCATAAAGAGCTTGCCGAAGAGTTAACCCAAAATCTCTTTGTGGAACTATGGAGACGAAGAGAAACAGTAACAATAAATTCATTAGGGGCTTATCTTTTCGGGAGTTTAAAATATTGTATCATCAATCATTACAAATCATTATTGGTTCAGGAAAACTATCACAATTATGTAAAGGCTTCTGCGAATTATGGGGTAGTAAACAATACCGATTATCTATTGATGCTTAATGAACTCTCTGACGCACTTGCCAGAGGGATTGCACTGCTTCCCAAAAAAACTGCCGAGGTATTCAGAATGAGCCGAATTGAACACCGCTCGGTTAAAGATATATCTGAGCAGCTTCATATATCCGAAAAAGCAGTTGAATATCACATTACCCAATCGCTTAAATCAATTCGGTTTTACCTTAAAGAGTACCTGTTTCTATTGGTTGCTTTTATTATGTTTCTATAAGTTTCATTTTTTTTTAAAATTATTTTAGGGATAAGGGCTACTTAGCTTACATATAGTTTAAAAGCTATAAAAATGAGCAGAGAAGCATTTCATCTATTACTGGAAAGATACCTGCAGAACAGGTGTACAGATGAAGAAAAGGAAATTATCGAAAAATGGTATGGAATGCTTGATAAGCATGATATGGAAGATATTGCCCCAACCCAAATAAATGCATTGGAGCAGAAACTGTGGGACAGAATACATGAAAGTGCCATCACAGAAGATGAAACTCCTGTTCGTAAACTTAAACCTCAGCGCCAAACATCCAGAACTTTAATAACTGCTGTTGCTGCCGTAATTGCAGGCTTTGTAATTATTACCGCCTATGTATTCTTTAGAGTTGACAGTAAAAAACCTGAATTCATGGTTGCCTCAATTGCAAACAATATTAATTCTGTTTCAAATAATACTGCTATGCCCATGGTAGTAAATTTGGAAGACGGAAGTTCTGTTACCCTGCAACCAAAATCTTTATTGAAGTACCCTAAACATTTTTCCAAAACTGTTCGTGAAGTCACACTTGAGGGAGAAGGCTTTTTTGAGATCAGTAAAAACCCATCCAAACCATTCCTTGTATACAACAGCAATGTAATTACAAGAGTTGTAGGAACCAGCTTTATCGTAAAAACAAATAGTACAGCAAGCGAAACTGAAGTAACAGTTAAAACAGGAAAAGTAATTGTTTCTCCAAACTCCGGGACCCTTTCCTTTAAAATTGGTGACCTCTTAAAATCAGGCAAAGGGGTGATACTTACCCCAAATCAGAAAACTGTTTATAGTGCCTCCGAAAATACATTTGCAACCACACTTGTTGATAAACCTTTACCGATAGCAAAAAATAATAAGCAACCTATAAAAGAGAGCTATTCTTTCAATGACAGCCGTGTTGCCGATGTCCTAAATCAGCTTCAAAAATCATATGGGATTGAATTTGTTGTGGAAGACAAAGAATTGTACAACTATACATTTACGGGCGACCTCTCTGAACAAGATTTATACAGTCAGTTAGATTTTCTATGTGAATCAATTCAGGCAACCTATCAGGTAAAAGAGACTAAAATAATTATCAAAGAAAAAAATTAAAACCTAAAAATCAACCAGAACTAAAAACCTAACCAAACCAGCTTATGAAGAAAAGAGAATTTTACTAACCAAATGATAAAAAAAAAACTGACAATGTTGCGGGACATTGCCAGTTAAAAATTCTGTACGAAAAGTTTCATATTAACGAACAAAACTCCTAAAGTTATGAAAAAAAAGCGATTTGTTGCTTTAATAAAAACAGCAATGAGGATATCTATAGCCCAAATATTTCTTGTAGTTCTATTCACATGTGGCGCAGCGGCAAAAAATGCTGGCGCTCAGGGAATATTGAATAAAGAAATTTCCATCAGCATTAATGATGCTAAGGTAACCGAGATATTAAATGAAATTCAAAACCAAACAAAAGTTAAATTTATTTATAGTCCATCGGTAATTAAGTCTGAGCGAAAAACATCAGCAAACTATACCAAAAAACGGCTTGGAGACATCCTTGACGAGACATTAAATCCACTAAGTATCTTCTATAAGGTAATTGATAACAGAATTATTCTGTACGAAAAAGATATGTCTAAGAAGACTAATGAGCCAAATACCAATAAGCCCCCTGTTCCACTCAAAGGTAAGGTAACTTCAACAAAAGGAGAAACATTACCCGGGGTAAGTGTAAAAGTAAAAGGTACTACAACAGCTACTATTACAGATATAAATGGAAATTTTGCCATTAGTGTGCCTGATGCTAATGCTGTTTTGGTTTTTTCTTATATCGGTTTTACGTCAAAAGAAGTTCCGGTTAATGGCCAGAGCACTTTAAATGTTCAGCTTGTCGAAGAAGAAACTTCATTAGGTGAAGTTGTTGTTCTGGGATACTCGACACAAAAGAAAAAGGACCTTACCGGGGCCGTTTCTGTGGTGAATGTTGCCGACATGATTAAACAACCCAGCCCATCCATAAATAATCTGTTGCAAGGACAGGCCTCTGGGGTTACCATTTTGGGTTCGGGACAACCTGGAGAAGAGCCTCAGGTGCGTATCAGGGGAGTAAATACTTTTGGCAATAACAACCCACTTTACGTGGTTGATGGTGTTCCAACGCTCAATGTAGCCGATATTAATCCGAATGATATAGAATCGATGCAGGTGTTAAAAGATGCAGGATCAGCTTCAATTTACGGATCACGTGCGGCAAATGGAGTTATTGTAATCAGTACTAAAAAAGGTAAGGATAAAGTAAAGGTACAATATGATGCTTATTATGGTACACAGCGACCTAAAACAGGAAACGTTTGGAATATTTTGTCGCCACAGGAGATGGCAAATCTGAAAAGACTTGCTGAAGCAAATACTGGAGAAACTGAATTTGATGATCCACTATATGGAAATGGTCCAACCTATGTATTGCCCGATTATATCTATCCACTAGGGGCTAAAGAGGGAGATCCATCTGTAAACCCATCCTTATATAATGTAAAACCGTTATTTACTTCTGATGAAGAGTATAATAACTTTTACAGAATTAATAGAGCAAACAAAGCAGGAACGAACTGGTATGATGAAATATTTAACCCGGCACCAATAACCAGTCAGAACATCTCTGTAAGTGGCGGTTCAGATCAGGGGAGTTATCTTTTCTCTGCAAATTATTTCAATCAGAAAGGAACATTGGATAGAACTTATCTAAAAAGATATACAGTGCGTTCTAATACTCAATATAACATTGGAAAATATGTCAGGGTTGGAGAGAACTTAGCTTATACCATTACAAATAATCCTAAAATAGACGGGCTTAGTGGTGACAATGCTATAGGGCATGCTTTTAGAGAGCAACCTATTATCCCTGTATATGATNTTATGGGGAATTTCGCAGGTGGTTANGGTGGGAAATTNGGCGATGCCTATAATCCGGTAGCCATGCTGTATCGTACTAAAGATAATAAGGCAACAGACAACAGGTTATTTGGAAATATCTTTGCAGANGCAGATATTTTGCCTTTTTTAACACTTAGAACTGCATTTGGTGCCGATTCATTTTCAGGNGCATCNAGATCATTTGTTTTTCCTCAATATGAAAATGCAGAGAATACAACTAGTAACAGTTATGCCGAATCTTCAAATACTGGATTAGAATACACCTGGACAAATACCTTATCATTTAACAAAACTTTTAACCTGCATAGTTTAAAGGTATTGGTAGGAACTGAGTACAACAAGAACCGGTATAGCACCATGAGCGGAAGTAACAAAGGCTATTTCTCATTTGATCCCGATTATACAAACCTTTCGAATGGTAGCGGCCCAATGGAAACTGTTAGTGAAAGAACTGCTGATGCTTTGTTCTCACTAATAGGGCGTGTTGATTATGCATTTAATGACAAATATCTTATCGGAGCTACTATCCGTAGAGATGGTTCATCTAAATTCCTGAAAAACACATATGGAGTTTTTCCCGCAGTAAGTGGTGCCTGGAGGATCTCAAAAGAAAGCTTTTTATCTGATGTGAAATGGATTACGGATCTAAAAATAAGAGGTGGCTGGGGTATTATGGGTAACCAGGTAAATGTTTCCGGTGCCAACTCCTTTACAACATTTGGTAGTTCAATTGGCCAGTCTTATTATGCAATAGGTGGCGGAAATGCTGTAGTTGCAGGATTCTTTCAAAATCAAACCGGAAATCCGGATGCAAAATGGGAGAAAAATGTAAACTCAAACTTTGGTTTTGATGCAACATTATTTGGTGGCGGTATAGANATCTCTGCTGATTATTACCAGAAAAATGTTCGNGANCTTTTGTACAATCCAGAAATGATTGGAACTGTTGGTGCTGCTACTGTGCCATTTGTTAACATAGCTCAAATGAAAAATGATGGNTTCGATATTTCGTTAACAGGACATAAAGATGTAGGAAGCGATCTTAAACTTAATGCNACNGCNACAATTACCACCTACCGTAANGAGATAAAAAAAGTATCTGGAGATGTAGATTATTACGATGTAGATTCAAGAAGATTTGATGGTAGTCGTATTATTCGTAATGCTGTAGGACACTCGGTTAGTGAATTCTTTGGTTATAAAATAGCCGGATTCTGGAATTCAGACAATGAAATTGAAGCTGCAAATACAAAAGCTCAAGCTGTTACCGGTGATCCAAATACTGTTTATCAGGATGATGTTAAAGTCGGCAGGTTTAAATACGCAGATGTAAATGGCGACGGAATGATTACGGCCGATGACAGAACCTTTTTAGGTAATGCAAATCCGGATTTCAGTTACGGGCTTAACCTGGGTGCTAGTTTTAAAAACTTCGACTTTAGTGCTTTCTTTTATGGTGTTCAAGGCAATTCAATTTGGAATCAGGTAAAATGGTGGACAGATTTTGTGCCTTCTTTTGGCGGAGCAAAAAGCCACACAGCTCTTTATGACTCATGGACACCCTCGCATCAGAATGCAAAGGCACCAATACAGGAAACAACCCAATCTTTTAGCACAAACAGTGTCCCTAATTCTTATTTCGTAGAAAAAGGATCTTACCTGAGACTTAAAAACGTGCAAATTGGTTATACACTCGCTGCAAATAAGCTTCAAAAGCTGGGTGTTAACAGGCTAAGGGTTTATATCTCTGCGGCCAATTTGTTCACAGTAACAAAATATTCAGGAGTAGATCCGGAAGTTGGAACCTCAAGTGAAACAGGACAGCAAACAGCCTACGGGGTTGATGACGGTTCTTATCCAAGTCAACGGACTTTTTTACTGGGTTTAAATTTACAGTTTTAATTACCTAACGGTTTAAGGAAATGAAAAGATCAACATATATATTACTAGCTGTGCTGTTATTTACAGGACAACTATTTTATTCTTGTAAAAAGGCTTTAATACAGCCACCTCTTGGCTCATTATCAGAAGAGCTTGTTGCTAACAAAAATGGTGTAAATGGACTGCTAATTGGCGCTTATGCCGCTTTAGATGGTATGCAAGGTGGCGATGTTGCATTGGGTGGGGGCGATGCCTGGCAAGCCTCTCCTACGAACTGGGTTTTTGGCTCTGTGGTAGGTGGTGACGCTTCTAAAGGAAGCGACGGTGCAGATCAGCCGGCTATTGATCCAATTGCCAATTTTTACTCAGGAGCAACCAATGCTTTTTATGATGGCAAATGGAAAGCACTATATGAAGGTGTTACACGTACAAATAATGTTTTAAAGCTGATGGCAAAAGCTACAGATCTGAGCGAAGCAGAGCGTAAAAGTATTGGCGCCCAGGCACGTTTTTTACGTGGTCACTATTATTTCGAATTAAAAAAGATGTGGAATATGGTTCCCTGGATTGATGAAACCACAACTAACTTTAATCAACCTAACAATGTGGATATATGGCCGCAAATTACTGATGATCTGAAGTATGCTTATGAAAATTTACTTCCAGCTCAATCTGAAATAGGGAGGGCAAATAAATGGGCAGCGGGTGCATATCTTGCCAAGGCTTACTTGTACCAGCATAAATATGACCTGGCCAAACCAGTATTTGATGCGGTTATTACACAAGGTCAAACCAGCTCAGGCCTAAAATATGATCTGAATAAAAATTTTGAAGACAACTGGTTGCCAAGCAGAGAAAATAATCCGGAAGCAGTTTTTGTGATCCAAATGGCTGCAAACGCAGATCCAACAGGACCTTCAAATGCCAACAATGGCGACATGCTTAATTTCCCTTATGGGGATGGAAGCCCTTTTAGCTGCTGCGGATTNTTCCAGCCTTCAATAGATTTGGTAAACCANTTTAGAACAAACCCCGCTACAGGATTACCATATTTAACAAACTTTAATAGTTTCCCTGTAAAAACAGATATGGGAGTAGAGGCTGGCCAAAATTTCACGCCAGATGAAGGAACACTTGATCCACGTTTGGATTGGACTGCCGGTCGTCGCGGCATACCTTATCACGACTGGGGAATTTACCCTGGTAAACCATGGGCAAGAGATCAAAGTTATGGCGGTCCATATGGACCAAAAAAGAACGTTTATTGGAGTGAAAATGCAGATAGCGATGGAGACCAGGGCACCTGGGCACCGGGAACGGCTGTTAACTATTCAATTATCCGTTTTGCGGATGTACTTTTAATGGCTGCCGAATGTGAGGCACAAATTGGAAGTTTAGGTAAAGCTCAGGAATACGTAAACAGGGTTAGGGCAAGAGCCGCGGATCATGAAAGCTGGCTTTTTAAATATAAAGATGATGAAGACCCTTCTGCCGGATTCTCTGATGAACCGGCAGCCAATTACAAAATCAATGAATATCCGGCAGGAAACTTCACAAGTCAAGGTAAAGACTATGCCTTAAGAGCGATCTATTATGAAAGGAAAATAGAGCTGGCAATGGAAGGTCACCGATTCTTTGATTTGGTGCGATGGGGTATAGCCGATCAGGAATTAAATGCCTATTTTAGCTATCAGGGAAAAATTACGTCTGACGTGAGGAACGGTAAGTTTGTTAAGGGCAAGAATGATTATTACCCAATACCACAGCGCCAGATAGACTTAAGCCAATCTAATGGTGCGCCGGTTTTAAAACAGAACCCAGGATATAATTAATCTGAACATAACCTAAAACAATGAACCAACCACAACGTTTTTTATCACTCGATGTATTTCGGGGTATGACAGTCTGTTTCATGATTATCGTGAACACACCCGGTAGCGGAGCAGAACCTTTTGCCATGCTGAACCACGCCGCTTGGCACGGTTTTACACCAACCGATCTGGTATTCCCATCGTTCTTATTTGCTGTAGGAAATGCCATGAGTTTCTCTATGAAAAAATTTGCCCAGATGGAGAACTCAGCAGTGCTTGCAAAAATATTTAAGCGTACACTGCTTATATTTCTTATAGGATATCTAATGTATTGGTTTCCTTTTTTTAGTTACAACGAAGGTGGAGGCATTAGTTTCTCGCCCATAGCAAATACGCGAATTTTAGGTGTTTTGCAGCGAATAGCGCTTTGTTATGGTATTGCCTCGTTGCTAATCCATTACCTGAGCACCAGAAGCGTAATCATTATCAGCTTATTGTTTTTGATTGGCTATTGGGTGGCCTTATTGTTATTTGGCGATGCGGCGGATCCGTTTAGTATGACGGGAAATGCTGGCCAATATCTTGATCTATATGTGCTGGGAGATAAGCATATGTACCATGGCGAAGGTATAGCTTTTGATCCTGAAGGGATATTGAGCACCATACCTTCCTGTGTGAACGTGATTATCGGATATTTTGCTGGTAAATTCATACAGGAAAAAGGAAAAGGATTTGAAACAATTTCGAAACTATTACTTGCCGGTGGTCTGTTGATATTAATAGCAATATGCCTGAATCCGGTATTTCCTATAAACAAAAAGCTATGGACAAGTTCTTTTGTATTGGTTACCTGTGGCTTGGATCTGGTAATTATCGGCGCGCTGATTTATGTTATAGAAGTAAAATCCTATACGAAATGGACAGGTTTCTTTACGGTTTTTGGGAAAAACCCGTTATTCATTTACATAGTTTCAGAGGTGTTGTTAACCATCATAGGGGTGATCATTCCTGGTTTAGATTTCAGGGGATGGGTTAGCACAAGGTTTTTTCAGGTTATCGCACCTGGTCCTGTTGGTTCATTGCTTTTTGCAATTTGTTTTATGCTTACCTGCTGGCTGGTAGGCTATATACTCGATAAAAGGAAAATATACATACGCGTTTAGTTATCAAACAAAATGAAGAAATTCTGTATTCTAATTGCACTACTTTTTAGTGGTTTAATAAATGCTTATGCACAATCGGCATCGCCGTTTAAGATTAGTGACCTCCACATTACAAGGGAGGTCTTGAACAATATTGATGATAAAACCTTATCAGTACTAACAATTACTAATAATGGCAAACAAACATTTCCTGCCAGAGGCTGGAGCATTTATTTTAACTCCAGACCTATGCAAGTTACCGGTATCGACAGTCTTAGTGCCGGAATAAAACATATAAATGGAGACTTATTTCGTTTGTATCCCTTAAAAGGTTTTGCGGCTTTAAAATCTGGTGCATCAAAAAAGATCAAAGTGCTTTCAACGGAGGTAAAAAATATTACTGACCTCTCATCAGGTTTTTATCTGGTGTGGGACAAAACCCCTTCTAAAGGATATAATATCAAGCATACAGATATAAATCCGACTCAGCAGGTTGAAAAAGTAGAGGCTGAGGTGGCGGCTCAAGTATTTAGCCGGAACAAATCTATACAGGATATTCCTCTAGATAAACTGCCCAAAGTTTTTCCAACTCCTGTATCTTATAAAGAACAAGAGGGGGCATTTAAATTGACCCCAGAAGTTTCGATAATAACTGAAATTGAGTTTGATAATGAGGCCAATCTATTTGCCGATGAATTATCGGCTATACTCGGTAAAAGACCTTCTTTTGTTCAGTCGCCTGTTAAAAACATTATTGTAATTAAAAAAGGAAACATAAGCGGTAATGAGTCCTATAGACTAAGCGTTACACCAGAAAGTATAGTTGTTACAGCTGCCGAACCGGCAGGCGCATTTTATGGTATACAATCTTTAAAGACTTTATTCCCTTCCACATCTTGGGGAGCTATCCAAAAGGAAATTGCAGTACCTGCAGTCGAAATTGAGGACGCTCCCCGGTTTGGATTCAGGGGATTCATGATGGACGTAGGACGAAATTTTCAAGCTAAAAAGGAGGTGCTGAAAGTTTTGGACGTGATGGCACTTTATAAAATGAACGTGCTTCACTTCCATTTAAATGATGATGAAGGATGGCGATTGGAGATTCAAGGCTTGCCTGAACTTACAACAATTGGCTCGCAACGTGGTCATACGATTGATGACAGTAAGAATATTCTCCCATCGTACGGATCTGGATCTGAAATAGGTGTGAATTCCGGAAGCGGATTTTATACACGCTCCGATTTTATTGAAATCCTTAAATATGCTACTGCAAGGCATATCCGCGTGATACCTGAGATTGAAACCCCCGGCCATGCAAGAGCCGCCATTAAGTCTATGGATGCCAGGTACGAAAGATTAATGAAAGCAGGTAAAAAGGAAGAAGCCGGACAGTATCTGTTGCGAGATTTGAATGATAAATCAATATATGAATCGGTTCAGGGATGGAATGATAATGTAATCAATGTGGCGCTACCATCAGCGTACAACTTTCTTGAAAAAGTGGTCGATGAAATACGCATTATGTACACAGAAGCCAATGCTCCACTGGCAACAATACATTTTGGTGGTGATGAAGTCCCGGCTGGAGTATGGGAAAAATCTCCTGCTGTTGCAAACTTGTTAAAAACCGATACTTCAATTAAAGGGGTAGATGAAATGTGGCATTACTATTTCAGCAAAGTCAATAATATGCTTAAGGCAAAGCAGTTGTATTTGTCGGGCTGGGAAGAAATAGGACTACGAAAAGCACTGGTAAATGGAGAAAAGAAGATGGTGCTTGATGATCGTTTTGCTAATGAGAATTTCCACGCCGATGTATGGAATAACTTAAGTGGTAATGAGGATCTTGCCTATAAATTAGCCAATGCAGGATATAAAGTTGTACTAACGTGTGTTACAAACCTTTATCTGGATCTGGCAACCAACAAAAGTTTTAACGAAACCGGCCAGTATTGGGGTGGTTATGTTGATGTAGAGAAACCTTATTATTTTGTTCCTTATGAACTGTTTAAAAATTTGAAGGAAGATGAAAGTGGTAACCCTATTGATAAAAAGAAATTAGAGGGGAAAACTACGCTTACTGAATTTGGAAAATCAAACATTGTGGGCATACAATCGCCTTTGTGGAGTGAAATCATTAAAACCCCTGAAAGATTTGAGTATATGCTTTTGCCAAAGTTATTTGGTGTAGCTGAAAGAGCTTGGGCAAAAAATCCCGAATGGGCAATTGAAACAGATACCTTAAAAAGTAAAGTATTGTATAATAAGGACTGGTCTGAATTTGTGAATATTATTGGCAAAAGAGAAATACCAAGGTTAAATCATTATTCAGGTGGTTATAATTACCGTATTCCAACCCCTGGGGTATCAATAGAAAGCGGGCGGGTGAGTGCAAATTTACAATTGCCAGGGTTTGTAATTCGGTATACTACAGATGGAACAGAGCCAACAATAAATAGTACTATCTACAAATCAGCTATTGATACAAAAGGAATAATACAATTAAAAGTGTTTAATAGCGAAGGCAAATCTGGCCGTTCGGTTAAAGTGCAAAATTAATAGGAAAGACAAGACAGTACAGGTTGCTTGTTAATGATTATAATTAGATATTTATTCAAGTTATGAGATTTTTCAAAAGGCAGAATAACTATTCTGCCTTTTGAAAAATTCATTTTTTTGAAACCAAATATAAAATCTAATTATGTTACAGCACATAGCATTCTGGCTTTGGGATTTTTTAGGCCATCTGCATCCTTTGGCAGTCCATTTTCCTGTGGCGCTGCTTTTATTTGCTGCTATACTGGAGCTATTCACTTTAAAAAACTTTAATTCAAAACTACGTTCAGGTATTGATGCCCTCCTTATTGCAGGATCACTTGGCGCTATAATATCTGCAGCTTTGGGGTGGTTACTGTATCAGGATGGTGATTATAGCGGCGATGTTTTAACGTTGCACCAATGGATAGGATTTGCAACTGCAGCGCTTGGTGTTTTAACGCTTTTTTTTCTTTATCAAATCCGCAAAAAAGATAAGTTTAAGCAAGTTAAAGTTTATCGGGGTTTATTATTTTCGACAGCAATTGGTGTTTCTGTAGCCGGCCACTTTGGAGCTAATTTAACGCATGGAAGCGATTTCCTGTCCAGCACATTGCCATGGAGCAAGGATTATGAAACAAAGGGCTCAGATAATTTTAGGCTTGTTGCATTAAAGGGTGATACAGCTAAGCTTACAAAAAAGCAGGAAGTAGAATTAAACACTGAGGTAAGAGCTATACTTGCACATAATTGTTATAAGTGCCATGGCTCAGAGAAAGTAAAAGGAGATTTGAGGCTTGATGGGAAACACGTAGCTTTTAAAGGTGGCGAGAATGGGCCTGTTATTGTGCCTGGTAATCCTCAGGAAAGTGAAATATTTAAGCGTATTTCTTTACCTGCAGATCATAAAGATGTAATGCCTTCTAAAGGGAAAAAGCTGGCTGAAAAGGATATTGAAATAGTCCGTTTTTGGATAGAAAAAGGAGCCCCATGGCCAGATGATGGCACAAAGCAAAACGTTTTTAGAGTAGCAAAACTTGAACCGCGTAATCCTGTTCTTCCTGCTCCCTCAAATAATTTATCTAATCCTGTTGATTTATGGACTAACCAGTATTTTGCTAAAAATAAGATTAAATGGCCCTCATTAGTTGATGACCGTACTTATTTAAGGAGGATTTATCTTGATATCATTGGTCTATTACCTGGCCCGGCCGATTTGGAATCATTTTCAAAAGATGCAAGACCAGATAAAAGAGCCTTGTGGGTTAAAAAATTACTGAGTCTTGATAACGATTATGCTTTGCATTGGCTAAGTTTCTGGAATGATGCTTTAAGAAACGATTATTCAGGAACCGGATATATTACAGGAGGTCGTTTCAACATTACTGATTGGTTGTTCAAATCATTAAAAACGAATAAACCTTATGATCAGTTTGTAAAAGAATTAATTAGCCCTTCCGAAGAGTCAAAAGGGTTTATAGAAGGTATAAAATGGCGTGGAGTTGTCAATGCCAGTCAAAGAACAGAAATGCAGGCGGCTCAAAATGTTTCGCAGGTATTTTTAGGTCTTAATCTGAAATGCGCTTCTTGTCACAATAGTTTTATCAGCGATTTAAAGCTGGATGATGCCTATGCTTTCGCAAATATTTTTGCAGATACAACGCTGGAAATTAATCGTTGTGATAAACCAACCGGAAAATATGTAGATGCAAGGATGCTTTGGAAAGAACTTGGTACTATAGACAACAAAGCCCCCGTTAAGGAGAAAAGGAAACAGCTAGCCGAAAATTTAATTAAACCTGAAGACGGACGACTTTATCGTACTATCGTAAACCGGATTTGGTCGCAACTTATGGGACGTGGTTTGGTTGAACCAGTTGATGTTATGGACAATGAGCCATGGAGTCAGGATTTACTAGATTGGATGGCATTTAATTTTGTTGCCAGCAAGGCTGATTTAAAAGAGCTGATTTATCAGATTACCACATCCAATACTTATCAACTGCCGTCAGTAGGCTTTAAAGAGGTAGCTCAGGTTAGTAACCCGAATTATAAGTTTAAAGGAATGGTACGTAAAAGAATGTCGGCCGAGCAGTTTACTGATGCTGTAAGCAGTGTTATAACTCCTGTTTTTGTTGATTCAAACATCAAATATAACCCTCAAATTAGGCCATCCTTTATTCGGGCTTCTTTGGTGGCCAACAATAGTTTCCTTACGGCCTTAGGCAGACCAAACAGAGAAACAGTAGCTACCAGCCGAGATTCACAAGCCAATTTGCTGCAAGCCCTTGAACTTACCAATGGCTGGAGGTTTAATTCTGTGCTTAAAATTGGTGCCGAGCATTGGAAAGCAAATTACAAAAATACCGATTTGCTTATTAAAGATATTTACTTAAAAACTTTAGGTAGGGAGCCGGTTGAGAAGGAAATTAAAATAGCCAAACAGGCTCTTGGCAAATCTCCTGGTGTTGATGCTATTCAGGATTTATTCTGGGCGATGGTACTGCTGCCCGAATTTCAAATAATCTATTAACCCGAATTATGCTTAAATTAATTATAATCTTAAAAAGATGAATTGGAATAGACGAGATTTTTTGAAGAATACAAGCGCAGCAACTTTAGCTGCTATGGCTGCTGGCATTCCTCTTACCAATTTGCTGTCCTCGTGCAATTCAAAAAGTAACCATGCAACTGCAGATACTGTTATTTTATTATGGATGGCAGGAGGGATGGCTCACACCGATACTTTTGATCCAAAGAAATATACGCCCTTTTCCAAAGGCATGCAGGCTAATAGTGTATTGAGCACCTTTAAATCTGTACCTACCATTTTAGATGGGATTAATTTTTCTGAAGGATTGCAATCTATCGGAAATGTAATGGATAAAGGAACATTGATCCGATCGTATGTAGCTGCAGATATGGGACATATATTACATTCGCGCCATCAATATCATTGGCATACCTGCTATAAACCCCCGCAATCCGTTTCGGCCCCTCATCTTGGGTCTTGGATCGCAAAAGAGTTAGGCCCATTAAATCCGGTAATTCCTGCTTTTATAGATATAGGACAACGGTTTACCCTTGGTGAGGCAGAAGAACTGAAAGCTTTTCATACTGCGGGGTTTTTAGGTAATGAATTTGGTCCGTTTCTAATACCCGACCCTTCTGCCGGATTAGAAAGTGTGCAGCCACCAGTTGGCATGTCCTCAAGCAGATTTGAAAAACGAAACAAACTGTATTATGATCTCATCAGTAAAAGTCCAATGGGTGAATATGGCAGTGATTATCAAAAGGAATCCTTAAAAAGATCCATGGAGCAAGCGTATATCCTCTTAAAATCTCCCGAGGCCAAAGCTTTTGACCTGAGCCAGGAGCCCAAAGAAATATATGATATCTACAATACAGGAAAGTTTGGACTAGGCTGCCTTATGGCTCGTCGACTTACAGAGCAAGGTGCCCGTTTTATTAGTGTAACTACCGAATATGAGCCATTTAAAGGCTGGGATACCCACGACAATGGTTATACTCGCCTGATAGATATGAAGAAGCAAATAGACGGCCCCGTAGCGCAGTTAATTAAAGATTTAGAGAAGAGCGGACGATTAGATAGAACCCTGGTTATTTTAGCAAGCGAATTTAGCAGAGACATGATGGTTGAAGGGCGTCCTGATGCAAAAGTACAGGAGCAGGTAGAGCAGCCTGATATTATACAGGATATAAAAAACTACGGTATGCACCGTCATTTTACAGATGGCTGTTCAATGCTAATGTTTGGTGGAGGTATAAAAAAGGGAAGCGTATATGGCAAAACAGCAGACGAAAGACCATGTAAAACGATAGAAAATCCTATAGTTATAGATCAAATCCATCAAAGCATTTATCATGCGCTTGGCATTGCTCCAGATACTAATTATTTAGTCGAAAAAAGGCCGTTTTATACTACGCCCGACGGGTTAGGTAAGCCCGTAATGGATCTGTTTTCCTGAAATTCATCGGTTCAGAAGTTAACCGAATAAAAAACGCCCTGTTTGTTTATTGCAAACAGGGCGTTTTTCTATTATTTTGTTAAAATGAAAAGTCGTCGTTTTGAACCCTTGTTCCTGCACCTTCGTGGTTCTCAGAGTATTCATAACGTTTTTCTACCACTTCCTGATGACTTTTAATATAATCAACAGTTTCATTTAATCCTTCAGCAAATTTCTCGAAATCCTCTTTGTATAAAAAGATTTTGTGTTTTACAAAAACACCATCTTCCAGTCTTTTTTTACTTTCGGTTAAGGTTAAGTAGTAATCTCCTGATCTTGTTGCTTTTACGTCGAAAAAATAAGTTCTTTTACCAGCTCTTACTTTCTTTGAAAAAACCTCTTCTCTCTCTTTGTTGTCAAATTCTCCCATGGTTGCTATAGCTC
>Ga0065714_10002845_pt1 | contig 15187 bp, 11 predicted proteins | sample MisRhiReplicate2_FD_59101 | JGI IMG/M metagenome (GOLD analysis project Ga0065714, IMG submission 59101) | Miscanthus rhizosphere microbial communities from Kellogg Biological Station, MSU, sample Rhizosphere Soil Replicate 2: eDNA_1 v2... | ecosystem: Host-associated > Plants > Roots >...
CAATCTGCTGCCCCGTGGCGTGAAGCTGGCGCCGGAAGACGTCTGGGAGCGCATCGCCTTCGTGCTGTCGATGAAGATGCAGGAACCGCAATTCTCCGGCCAGACCAAGGAGCGCCTGTCGTCCCGTGAGGCGGCGGCGTTTGTCTCCGGGGTGGTCAAGGATGCGTTCAGCCTGTGGCTCAACGCCAACCCGGAAACCGGCCTGGCCCTGGCAGAGTTGGCAATCAATAACGCCGGCCGCCGCCTCAAGGCCAGCAAGAAGGTCGAGCGCAAGCGCATCACCCAGGGCCCGGCATTGCCGGGCAAGCTCGCCGATTGCGCCGGGCAGGACCCGATGCGTTCCGAGCTGTTCCTGGTGGAAGGTGACTCCGCCGGCGGCTCGGCCAAGCAGGCGCGGGACAAGGAGTTCCAGGCGATCCTGCCGCTGCGAGGCAAGATCCTCAACACCTGGGAAGTGGACGGCAGCGAAGTGCTGGCCAGCCAGGAAGTGCATAACATCGCGGTGGCCATCGGTGTCGACCCGGGCGCCGCGGACATGAGCCAGCTGCGCTACGGCAAGATCTGCATCCTCGCCGACGCCGACTCCGACGGCCTGCACATCGCCACGTTGCTCTGCGCTTTGTTCGTCCAGCATTTCCGCCCGCTGGTGGACGCCGGCCACGTTTATGTGGCGATGCCGCCGCTGTACCGCATCGACCTGGGCAAGGAAATCTACTACGCCCTGGACGAGGCCGAGCGCGACGGCATTCTCGATCGCCTGGTGGCCGAGAAGAAACGCGGCAAGCCGCAGGTTACTCGATTCAAAGGCCTGGGCGAGATGAACCCGCCGCAACTGCGTGAAACCACCATGGATCCGAACACCCGCCGTCTGGTGCAGTTGACCCTGGATGATTTCGAAGCGACCTCGGAGATGATGGACATGCTACTGGCGAAGAAACGCGCCGGCGATCGCAAGTCCTGGCTCGAATCCAAAGGGGACCTGGCCGAGGTGCTGGCCTGATGCGCAACGGTTTCGCCCTGGCGTTGTTGCTGTGGGCGGGGGTTGTGGTCGCAGGGCCTGCACCGGAGCTGAAGTTGCTGTCCGAGCATGCCGTCGATGGCATGCGCGGCGGTAATCTGTCCGGGTTGGCGCTGTGTGGCAGCGAAATGTGGACGGTATCCGATCGCGACGATGATCGGATCTATCGCCTCGCGCCCTCCGAGTCTTCGCTCTGGCAGGCCGAGGTGGTTGAAATCGAGGTGCCGGCGGTTCCCGACAGCGGTTTGCCCTGGGGTTTGAAGTCCCGAACCTGGGCAGCGTCGTTCCTGCGCGGTGGCGAGCTGGATTTCGAAGGCATCAGTTGCGACAGCGCTGGCAATCGCTATGTGGTCAGCGAGTCCCAAGCCGCCGTGTTGCAGGTACCGCCTGCGGGGCCGGCGTCGTGGTTGAAAATTGCACCAACAATGATCCGCCAGGCCCGCGCCAGCGGCATGTTGTTGCATTTCAATGCGCTATTCGAAGGCTTGGCGGTCAACCCGGCCGGTGACCAACTGTGGTTGGCGGCCGAGCGTGAGCGTCGCGGGCTTTTGTTGATCAAGCGTCAGCAAACGGTGTGGGACTGCGATGGCAACTGTGTGTTGCTGAGTGAAGCGGGGCTGGAGATGCAGCCGGCGCAGTTCCCCAAGGCCAAGGCGGTTTCGCGGGATTTTGCTGATTTGTCATTGTTCAATGGCAAGCTGTTTACCCTGGAGCGCAACGCCTTTCAGATCTGCCGGCGTGACCCGCAGACCGCCCAAGTGGAGCGGTGCTGGTCGTTCGCCGCCGAGGCGTTGCAGGACGGTCGGCGTTATTCCCAGGATTATGGGCTGGCCGAAGCGCTGGTGGTGGACACCGAGGGCGCCTGGATCGGCCTGGACAACAACGACGGTGCTCGCGCCGACGGCGAAACGCGGCCGATCATCTGGCGCTTCGCCGCGCCGGACGGGGGCTGGGGCGCCTCGCCATGAGTCAGTCGCCGCCGGGCAGGCGTGCTGGCAGGGTGTTGATGATATTGGCCTGGTGCGCGGCGCTGTTCCTGGCAACGCGGTTTTTTGCCCAATGGGAGCAGCGCCAGCAAAACCCCAATGCCCAGGTGTATTCGCAAAGAGGCGAAGGGTTTATCGAGGTGAAGTTGGTCGGCAATAGACAGGGCCATTTCGTCGCCAGCGGCCAGATCAACGGTCAGCCGGTAGATTTCATGCTCGACACGGGCGCCACCGATGTGGCGATTCCGGTGGAGTTGGCCGAGCGCCTCAAGCTGGAAAAGGGTTTCGGCGTGACGTTGAGTACCGCCAACGGTTTGAGCGAGGGCTATCGCACCCGCATCGACCGGTTGCAATTGGGTGACATCGTGTTGCGCGATGTCCGTGCCCTGGTGGCGCCAGGCCTGGGTGGCACGCAAGTGCTGCTGGGCATGAGCGCCCTGAACAAACTTGAATTTACCCAGCGCGACGGCACCATGCTGCTGCGCCAGACAACGAACTGATGAGGCCCGCATGAGCGACATTCTTGCAGACAGCTTAGACGGCGTAGAACGCCGATCGCTGGCTGACTTCACCGAAAATGCCTACCTCAATTACTCCATGTACGTGATCATGGACCGTGCCTTGCCGCACATCGGCGATGGTTTGAAGCCGGTTCAGCGGCGGATCATCTATGCCATGAGTGAGCTGGGGCTGGATGCGGATTCCAAGCACAAGAAATCGGCGCGTACCGTCGGTGACGTGCTCGGTAAGTTCCACCCCCACGGCGACTCGGCCTGCTATGAAGCCATGGTGCTGATGGCCCAGCCATTCAGCTATCGCTACACGCTGGTGGACGGGCAGGGTAACTGGGGGGCGCCGGACGATCCCAAGTCTTTCGCGGCCATGCGTTACACCGAGGCGCGGTTGTCGCGCTATTCCGAAGTGCTGCTCAGCGAGCTGGGCCAGGGCACCGCGGACTGGGGGCCGAACTTCGACGGCACCCTCGATGAACCCCTGGTTTTGCCAGCGCGTTTGCCGAATATTCTCCTCAATGGCACCACCGGCATTGCCGTGGGCATGGCCACCGACGTGCCGCCTCACAACCTGCGGGAAGTGGCCACGGCGTGCGTGCGTCTGCTGGACGAGCCCAAAGCCACGGTGGAACAACTCTGCGAGCACATCCAGGGCCCGGACTATCCGACCGAAGCGGAAATCATCACCCCGCGTGCCGACCTGCTGAAAATCTATGAGACCGGCCGTGGTTCGGTGCGCATGCGCGCCGTGTATCACGTTGAAGACGGCGACATCATTGTCACGGCGCTGCCGCACCAGGTTTCCGGGGCCAAGGTCTTGGAGCAAATTGCCGCGATGATGCAGGCAAAACCGTCGAAAGCACCACAAGTGGCTGACTTGCGCGACGAATCCGACCACGAAAACCCGTGCCGCATCGTGATCATCCCGGTCAACAGCCGAGTCGACCACGACGCGCTGATGCAGCACCTGTTCGCCAGCACCGACCTGGAGTCCAGCTACCGGGTCAACATCAACATCATCGGCCTGGACGGCAAGCCGCAGTTGAAAAACCTGCGGGCATTGCTGGTGGAGTGGCTGGAGTTCCGGGTCAAGACCGTGCGTCGGCGCCTGCAATTCCGCCTGGACAAGGTCGAGCGTCGCCTGCACCTGTTGGACGGTTTGCTGATCGCCTACCTCAACCTGGATGAAGTGATCCACATCATCCGTACCGAGGAGCACCCCAAGGCCAGCCTGATCGCCCGTTTTGCCCTGAGTGAAATCCAGGCCGACTACATCCTCGACACCCGCCTGCGGCAGTTGGCGCGGTTGGAAGAGATGAAGCTGCGTGCCGAACAGGATGAACTCCTCAAGGAACAGGCCAAGCTGCAAGCCTTGCTGGGCAGCGAAGCCAAGCTCAAGAAACTGGTGCGCACCGAACTGCTCAAGGACGCCGAAACCTACGGCGACGACCGTCGCTCGCCAATCGTCGAGCGTGCCGAAGCCAAGGCGCTGAGCGAGCACGATCTGCTGCCGAACGAGAAAGTGACCGTCGTACTGTCAGAAAAAGGTTGGGTGCGTTCCGCCAAAGGTCATGATATTGACGCGACGGGGCTTTCCTACAAGGCCGGGGACGGCTTCAAGGCCTTGGCGGCCGGGCGTTCCAACCAGTTTGCGGTGTTCGTTGACTCCACCGGGCGCAGCTATTCGGTGCCGGCCCACACCCTGCCGTCGGCTCGTGGCCAGGGCGAACCGCTGACCGGTCGTTTGACGCCGCCGCCGGGTGCAACTTTTGAATGCGTGCTGATGCCTGATGATGATGGACTGTACGTAATTGCATCGGACGCGGGCTACGGGTTCGTGGTCAAGGGCGAGGATCTGCAAGCCAAGAACAAGGCGGGCAAGGCGTTGTTGAGCCTGCCGAACAACGCCAAGGTGATTGCGCCGCGGCCGGTGGCCGATCGGGAGAGCAACTGGCTGGCTTCGGTCACCACCGAAGGCCGGTTGCTGGTGTTCAAGATCAGCGATCTGCCACAGCTGGGTAAAGGCAAGGGCAACAAGATTATTGGGATTTCCGGCGAACGGGTTGCCAGTCGTGAGGAATATGTCACGGATATTGCAGTGTTGCCGGAAGGCGCCACGCTTGTGCTACAGGCAGGCAAGCGCACGCTTTCGTTAAAGGCGGACGATCTTGAGCATTACAAGGGTGAACGTGGTCGGCGGGGCAACAAGCTCCCAAGGGGGTTTCAGCGAGTCGATGCGCTGCTCGTCGAAAACCTCAATTAGGCGTACTAGAGGGCTCGGTCTGCGATTAAATGCCGCAGATCGATACTTTCGCGCTGGAGTCGGCGCGCATATTCACGGATGATAGGCCCTTTCAAGCGCCGGCGTGGCCGAGCGTTCTTCATAATGACCGAGTATTTTTTCACTGTGGTAAGCCTTGTGGCTGCCACCTGGACGGAACGATGACTGCTCTGCGCCTCCCTATTTTGTGGCTCGCCGGCCTGCTTGGCCTGGCGGGCTGCAGCATGAACCAGCCGGTGTCGCTGTACCAACTGGACAGCGGAACCCCGGCCCAGCCTGCGCAAAGCACAGGCATGGCTGTATTGCTGGGGCCGGTCCTGATCGCCGACTACCTGCAACGCGAAACCTTATTGCAACGCCAACCGGACGGCAGCCTGCAGGCCGCCACTGACGGTCGTTGGGCTGGCAGCCTGTCTTCCGACATCGATCAGTTGCTGCTGCGCCAGGTCGCCGGGCATCTGGACAGCCAGCGTGTAGTGCTGGCACCCGCGACCCAAGGCTTCACCCCGGATGTACAGGTGCTGCTGTCGATTACCCGCCTGGACTCGGGTAAAGCCCAGCCGGCAGTGCTCGATGCCCAATGGCGGTTGATCGACCGTCGTGGCAAGGTGCGTGAGAACCGCATCGTTCATCTGCAAGAGCAACATGCCGGCACCACGGCGGCACAGGTCCAGGCCCAGGGCGTGCTCCTGCAACGCCTGGCCGAACAGCTGTCCGTGTCGCTCAAGCCCCTGGCCAACCAGCCACCTGTCGCAGAAGTCCCACGCAAGGCCGCTCCCGCCCCGGCCAAGCCGGTAGAAAAGGATAAGGACAAGATCCCCATGGCCTTGCCGATTCGTACGGACATGGAAGTGTTCAGGTTCTGACGCCAGGACTGGATGCAAAACAAAGCCCGCGTTGAAGCGGGCTTTGTTGTTTCTGCCGGTTGGGTTTTCCGGTGCCTGTACCGGCCTCATCGCGAGCAAGCTCGCTCCCACAGGAGGATCCTGCAGCCACATATCCAATGTGGGAGCGAGCTTGCTCGCGATGGCGGCGCTAAAGGCAACAAAAAAGCCCGCAGACAATCACTCATCTGCGGGCTTCGTCATTTCAAGTCCTGAGGCTCAGGCCTGGCGCTCATGCATCCGCGCCAACTGCCGCTCCAGCATTGATGGATAAGGTTCCATCAAGCGTTCCACGCAGCACGCGCCTTCGGGGCTGGCGATGGGGCGGATGCGAGCGCGTTGGCGGATCAGGGCGTCGTCGTTGATCTTGCGCTCCACCAGCAGCAGGTTGCGGCTGTGTTGCGACAGTGCCAGGGCGTCCTGGGCGGTTTCGGTCAGCAGCAGGTCGATCTGGCTCAGGCCAAACAAGCCATCGCCCAGGGTCAGGCCCAATTGTAGTTGCAGGGTGATGCCGCTGTCGGCGACTTCGATCTGCAACTGGTGGCCCAAGGCGCGCAGCAACTCACCGCAGCAAATGGCGTTGGTCAGGTAGTCGTCACCGCTGTCTTCGGTGTGAAACAGCATTAGCGTGCTGCCATCGTTCAGGGTGTGCAGTTCGCCCTGATAGAGCGATGCGGCCTGGTCGAGGCAGTCGCGGTAGCGCTCGAGCAATTCCTTCAGGCGCGCCTGGGGCAGGCGGCGCAGTTGGTCCTGGGCGCCCAGTTGCACGGCCAGTACGGCACTGTGCTGGGGCAGGTTCGAGGCGACTGGCCTGGCGACCGGTTGAGGTGTTCCATCGACTGACTCGTCCCGCAGGTCGGCAAACGCGTCGTCGTCTTCATCGTCTTCAACCGTGCGTACCACGTGGCGTGGAGCCGGTTTGGAAGCAGGCATTGGCTGGCTTTCATCGAAGCCCGGGTCGCGCAGGTTACGCACTTCGAAGCCCGGCTCGGCATCGTCGTCGTCCACGTAGTCGATGTCTTCAGGTTCCGGCACGGGCTCAGGCTCCGGCGCGAAGCTGGCGTGCAGTTGCCGGGCCAGATCGCCGATTTCGTCCTGGCGCTGGGTGGCTGGCGTGTGTTCGTCGATGTCCCGCAGCCAGACGCGCAATTGCAACAGCGGCGTGGAGATGTGCCGCCCCAGGCGCAGGCTCAAGGCCAGTGCCAGTGCCAGCAGGATCGCGCTGAGGATACCCATGCTTTGCAGGCTGATGGTCATCGGTTGCTGGAACTGGTCCATGTCCAGGCTGATGCGCAGCTGCCCGGCGGTCACGTCCTGGAAGGTGATCTTGCTCTGGTACATGCCGCCGGACTCGCCCAGCAGGCCTGGCTTGGGACGCTGGCCGGCCTCGGCGAGGATGCGGTTGTCCACGCTGTAGATGGCGGCGTGGGCCACCAGTTTGTTCTTGGTCAGGTTGTTGAGCAGCACGTTGAGGCTGAGGATGTCGTTGGACACCAGCAGCTCGGTGGCGGACGTGGCGGTCTGGGTGGTCAGGCTTTCACCCAGGGCGTCGGCCTGCTCGTGCATCGCCTGCTTGAACTGCAAGCCCATCACGCAGGCGTAGATGACCAGGGCCAGGGCGACCAGGATCACGTTATGGCTGGCAATGCGCAATGCTATCGGCACACGACGGTGACGCAGTGCACGGAAGATCAGCAGGAAGAAGTTGTCGGTTTTGACTGGCGTGGGCCGGTTCACTGAGCTCGGCTCTTTGTCCGTGAAATTGACGCGCAGTATAGCGACAGCCCCATGACCGGCAAAGCACTGGCGGTGCCCGATGGTCACTGAATGTGGGTAGAATGCGGTTTTTTTCCACCTGCGGGGGTGCGCCTTGCGCGAAATCGTCCTGATAAACATCACTGGCAGCGACCGTCCGGGTCTGACTGCGGCCATTACCGGCGTTCTGGCCCAGGGTGGTGTGAACATTCTCGACATCGGTCAGGCGGTGATCCACGACACGTTGTCGTTCGGCATCCTGGTTGAAATCCCGGACGCCGAACAAGGCAAGTCGGTGCTCAAGGACATCCTGTTCACCGCCTACAAGCTCGACCAACAGGTGCGCTTCACCCCGGTGTCCGAGGACGATTACCGACATTGGGTGGCCGGCCAGGGCAAGAAGCGCCACATCGTTACCCTGTTGACCCGCAAGGTTACCGCCGAGCAGTTGCAGCGTGTCAGTTCGATCACCGCCAAATATGACCTGAACATCGACCATATCGACCGATTGTCCGGGCGCATGCCGCTGGACACCCCGGACGACAAGGGCAAGGGTTGCATCGAGTTTTCGGTGCGCGGCGAGCCGGCGGATCCCCAGGCGTTGCGTGCCGAGTTCCTCAGCGTGGCCCAGGAACTGAACGTCGACATCGCCTTCCAGGAAGATTCGCTGTTCCGCCGTAACCGCCGCCTGGCGGTGTTCGACATGGACTCGACGCTGATCGAAGCCGAAGTCATCGACGAACTGGCCAAGGCGGCCGGCGTGGGCGACAAGGTCTCGGCCATCACCGAGCGAGCCATGGCTGGCGAGTTGGATTTCCGGGCCAGCTTCAAGGAGCGCCTGGCGCTGCTCAAGGGGCTGGACGTCAGCGTGCTGGATTCCATTGGTGCTTCGCTGCGCCTGACCGAAGGCGCCGAGACGCTGTTCGCCGAACTCAAGCGCCTGGGCTACAAGACCGCCATCCTGTCCGGCGGCTTCACCTACTTCGCCAAGCAGCTGCAGGCCAAGCTCGGCATCGACTACGTGTTCGCCAACGAACTGGAAGTGGTGGATGGCAAGGTGACCGGCGTGGCCGTCGAGCCGATCGTCGATGCCCAGCGCAAGGCGGACCTGCTGCGTGAACTGGCTGAAAAAGAAGGCCTGCGCCTGGAACAGACCATCGCCGTGGGCGACGGTGCCAACGACTTGCCGATGCTGGCGATAGCGGGCCTGGGCGTGGCGTTCCGCGCCAAGCCGCTGGTCAAGCAGTCGGCCAGACAGGCGATTTCCACCCTGGGGCTGGATGGGGTGTTGTACCTGTTGGGCTTCAGGGATCGTGACGGGCAGCTCTGAGTCTGTCGCAATCTTTGTGGCGAGGAGATCTAGCTGTGGGAGCAAGGCTTGCCCGCGATAAACGATAACGCGGTCTATAAAAGAACCGCGGTGCCAGCATCGCGAGCAAGCTTTGCTCCCACAGAGAATTCTCTCTTCACAAAGGGTTACGCGTTGGCTGCCTACAGCGACTTCCACAACGAATCAAAATTCCCTTCTTGCTCGCCGCCATCCCCGTTGGCGGTTGAGTCTTCCGGGTGATAAGCAAACTGATTGAAACTGTGGGTGCTGGTGACCCGGCGGTCCAGGCCGGCGCGGCGTTCCTGGCCGTTGGTGTTGATCAACACCCGCTGGCCCTCCTGGAACGGCAGGCGCGGGGCGATCATGGTGGGGGGGAGATCAATGGCGCTGATCTCGGGGAGTAACAGCCCGCGCAGGTAGTGACCGTGCTCATTTTCTTCGCGGACCAGTTGCAGCCCACAAGGCTGGGCATGCGGTGCGACCAGCTCGATGCCCATTTGCATGGCGCCGTTGCGCACTTGTCGGATCCAGCGCACCACGGCAACGCTCCAGGCTTGGTCGCTGGTGTCCCGGATGCCGATCATTTCCCCGGCTTGCAGTTGTTCCGGCACTTCCTTGGGCCAGCCGAGGCAGTAGCCGCCGGGGCTGTGGTTGATGATTGGCAAGTCGTAGGTGGGGAAGTGATGCTGGTTGTCGGAGCTGGTGCCATCGTCATCGGCCGGGTTGACCGGGTACTCGATTTCTTCATAGGGCAGCAGGTCGCTGTCGCCGGCGGGGGCGGCGTCGAACGCTTGCTTCCAAGTGTCGCTTGTCTTGCTTGGCGAGGCTTCGAAGCGGGCCTTGCGGGTGCCGGGGCTTTTCAGTATCTCGGTGAAAGAGCGCTCGCCGCCGAGGTAGTAGTGCAGCGCGCTCATGCCCACGCACAGGGTCAGCGTGCCGTTGCCCTCGGTGCGCTGGAAGCTGCGTTCGGCCGCTTCGCCCCAGGCGGCTTGCAGGTGATGCAAGGTGTCGACGCTCATGCCGCCCGGTATTGGCAGGCTATGCTCGGCAGGTTGTTCCAGGTGCGTGGCGATTGCGCGCACCAGGGGTTGTGGATCGAAGCCCTGCAAGGTTGGCTGCTGTTCGGCGCGGAACTTGGAGCGGTAGCGTGGCCCGACATCCAGCTCCGGAGCGACCGCGAACAGGCTGGCAGCGCTGGAGGTGGGATCGAGCTTGACCCACTGGCTCCAGGATTCGAGCGCCTGGGTCAGCCACCCGATTTGGCTCTGGCGCAGTTGATTGCTGCGTGACGCTCCCAGCAACAAGGCAACGACATAGGTCTGTTCGGGGTTCAATTGATGAACCTGGCTCGCCAGTTCGTCACTCACGCTCAGGTGCTGCAACCGGTGCAGGCAGGCGATCCGGTACAACTGATGTAAATCGAGCCACAGCCCTTCAGGCACTGGGCTGTACAACTGACTGGCGCGCAGCAGCGGGCCATTGAGGGCATGCATCGCCCGTTGCAGCGCGGTGCTCAGCAGACGGGCCCGGTCCTTGGTGTATTTCGATGCCATACGCGCCACGATCTGTTTGTAGCCCATCGCCAGCTGGGTTTGCAGCGCCTGGCACAGGTTGACGATCTTGCGCGAGCGTTCATCCAGCACGATGGCCTGTTGCAGGAAGTGCCGCTCCAGGTGCTTGCAGACGTAATACACCTCGGGCCGCAGCAGCTCGAGCAGTTGCAGGCGATTGTCGCTGGGCGTGAGCAGTTGGTTGAGTTCGCCAAGGGCTTGGTACAAAAGGCGAGCTGTTTCGCCGATGTTGGCCTTGGGCAGGTTGGCGATCCAGCGCTTGAGGTCCCGTGGCGTGGCGTCGCAGAACGACAAGCGTGCTTGCGTCGGGGTCATGACGCGCAATAGCTGGAGAGGGCTGGTCTCATTCATGCCGTGTACGGGCTCCGGCGGGAAATAAACGTGATGTTTCCAACTCTAGCAGCTGACAGGCCGGCGTGTTGGCCTGAGTGTGCTGTGTGAGCAAAGCTTGCTCGCGATGCAGGCGCCGCAGTTTCTTTTGGACCGCGTCATCGTTCATCGCGGGCAAGCCTTGCTCCCACAACCCTGCTTCAAAGGACGGGCGTGAATCAGGCCTTTGGCAGTGCCAGGCCCTGGCCCATCTGCACGGGCGAACCGGCTACCAGGCCTTCGGCCCATTTCACCTGGTCCGGACCGAACAGCACGATGGCTGTCGAACCCAGCTTGAAGCGACCCAGTTCGGCGCCTTTTTCCAGATGAATCGGCGCGCGGGCGGCTTCGTCATAACGGAAGGTTTTCAGCTGGCGCTTGGGAGGTGTCACCAGTCCGGCCCAGACGGTTTCGATGGACGCTACGATCATCGCGCCCACCAGTACAACGGCCATCGGCCCGCGTTCGGTGTCGAAAATGCACGCCACGCGCTCGTTGCGGGCGAACAGCTCAGGAACGTTTTCGGCGGTGGTCTGGTTGACCGAGAAAATCCGTCCAGGGATGTAGACCATCTCCCGCAGGGTGCCGGCCAGTGGCATGTGCACGCGGTGATAGTCCTTGGGGGAGAGGTAGATGGTGGCGAAATCGCCGCCCATGAACGGCGCCGCGTTGGCCGCATCACCGCCCAGCAGCTCCAGCACGCTGAAGCTGTGGCCCTTGGCCTGGAACACCCGGCCATGCTCGATCGGGCCGAGCTGGCTGACGGCACCGTCGGCGGGGCTGAGGATCGCGCCCGGGGTATCGTCCAGCGGGCGTGCGCCGTCTTTCAGGGCGCGGGTGAAGAAGGCGTTGAAGTGCTCGTAGGCAGTCAGGTCTTCCACCAGTGCCTGGGACATGTCCACTTGGTAGCGCTTGGCAAACCATGCGGTGAAGGCGTTCTTGAACCAGCGCACGCGGCATTCGGCAATGCAGCCGGCCAACCGCGACAGCAGGTGGTGGGGCAGCAGGTATTGAGTGAGGATGAACAAACGGTTTTTCATTAACTGTCCTTAAGAACCTTCAAAGCTCGATGGGTGTGTCGGGGTGGTTGCCCCATTCACCCCAGGAACCGGCATAGCCTTTGACTCGTGGATAACCGAGCGCCTTGGCCACCAGGTAGGTGAAGCCGGAGCGGTGGTGAGTCTGGCAGTGGGTGATGATTTCTTTGTCAGGCGTGATGCCCAATTGTTCGAGGATTTGCGGCATGTCCTTGCGGATGCGCAGGTTGCGCGCTTGGTCCATGCCGGCAGTCCATTCGAAATTGACCGCGCCGGGAATGTGTCCGCCTCGGGCTGCGACGACTTTCTCTCCGGAATATTCCAGCGGGCCGCGAGCGTCCCAGATCGCCAGGTCGGCAGCACCGAGGCGGCTTTGCAGGTACTCGCGGGTGGCGGTGGGTGTTTCGTGCAGCGTCAGGCTGACCGGGCCTGCGACGGGCACAGGCACTTCGACGGACACCGGCAGGCCTTCGTCCAGCCACGACAGCAAGCCGCCGTCGAGGTAGTGGTAGTTTGAATGGCCGATCACGTCCAGCAGCCAGATAAACCGCCCGGCCCAGCCGCCGCCTTCATCGTCATAGACCACGTAGACCGCATCGGGGTTGTGTCCGAGCTCGCCGAACAGGGCTTCGAGGTCGGCTTTGGCCGGCAGCAGGCCCGGCGCCGGCGGTTGACCGAGCTGGGTACGCTTGGGGTCGACGAAGCGTGCGCCAGGGATATGGCCGGTGCTGTAGCGGGCGGCGCTGGTCAGGTCCACCAGAATCAGTTCGCGGGTGTCGAGGCGCGGCAGCAGCTCGCTCGGCTCGATCACCAGCGGCAAGCCAGAGAAGTCAGGCATGTGAGGTCTCCAGGGGCGCAAAGGGAAAAGATTGTAGCAAGTTCAGCGGCCGCGGTTGGTAAAGGTATGCAGGGCCCGTTCGATGCATTGCACGGTTTTGCCGAAGGCTTGCACGGTCACGTCCGAGAACGGTCCGCCGCCCTGGTCCACCACCACCAGCATGATCACCCGGCCATTGCAGGTCAGCGAGCGCAGCAGCAGGTGCTCCCCGCGAAACAGGCTGCGCAGGCCCGGTGGCAGCAGCGCCGAAAACTGCGCGTTGTTGTCCGGGTTCAGGCGAACCTGGGCCTGCTGGGCCAGCAACCGCTGCACTATTTTGCTCTGGCTGATGGTAAAGCTCATGGCCGCGGCTTCTTTGGGCAGGCCGGCGGTCTGGTGTACGCGCACGCTGGTCTGGTTGCGGTCGGCCATCAGGATCATCACCCGGCGCATGCCGCAAGCCACCAACACGTCCCGTGCCGAGGTGGTCAGGTGCATGGCATTGCTGAAGGGGCTCGGTTCCACCAGCAGTGCGGAACATTGCTTGCGCCACTGGCTCAGGTCCTCGGCGCTGGGTGGGGGAGCAGGTAGCAAGCCGGGGTGGATGCGACGGCTGCCCCAGGGCCAGAGCAACGCCACGGCCGGATGCCAGAGGTCTGGCATGGCGTCATGACGGGCGCTGGTGACGGCTTGTTGGTGCAGCTGTTGCTGAACCTCATCCATCGGCATCTGCAGGTACAAACTGGTGAGGTATTGCCAGCGGGCACTGTGGGGGCCGTCCCAGGCCTGTTGCGCTGAGAGTGCCAGGCCGTTGGCCAGCAACACGGTATTGGCCGGTTGATTGAGCCAGCGCCGCAGGGTTGGGTCGTCGTCCAGGCGATTCTGCTGGCGCAGCGGGTGCTCGCTGTCCCGGGCGATGCGCAGAACCTGCACCAGCTCGCGGCGTTCATTGAGCAGCAGGCGATAACCTTGCGTCACCCAGATCGGCAGGCGCCAGGTCTCTGCCAGCGCCAGGCAGATTTTCATCAGGCTGACGCCGAACAATTCGCGCTCAACCTTGCGCGCGGGCTCGCCTTTGTGGACGACCCGCAATTCCCACTCCCCCAGCAACCGCGGGTGAGTCAGGGCCAGTGGCCAGAGCGGCGAGAGAAACAACAGGCTGCCCCAGTGAATGTCCTGCCACAGTCGCGCCAGGCGGCTGGCAAAAAAGCCATTGGCCTGTTGCGTGGCGTGTTGGCTGATCAATTGCAGCTGGCGCAAGGCGATGGGGATTTCGTGCCCTGGCAACGACGGCAGGCGAGCGAGCAGTTCCTCGGTACGNTTGAGACCGAGGCGGTTGATGGCCACTTCGAGATTTTCCGCAGGTTCNGCAAGGCTGCCATGGGTGTGATGGTTGGCCTCGCGGATNACGCTCAGGGCCAGNGCGGGGCTGTCCTGCATCAGTTCGGCGATGTCACGCAACGAGCGGCGGCTGTCGGCAATGGCCTTGCAGACCAGGTCATGGCTGGCCTGGGGCACCGGCAGGTGCACGCCATCGAGCAGCTTCACCCAGCCTTCGAGGGTGGTCGGTCGTGGCGTTGGAACCTTCGTTTCGTTAGTCATGGCTGGACGTGATCATCGTATGAATTCTCTACGCCCGGAACGGGGCAAATTGGCTTTTCGCCAGAACAGCCTATAGTCTGGCGCAGTTTTGCCGATAAGTAGAAGAAGAGATTTTTCAGCTTCCGAATATGACCTTGAACCCGACTTAAATAAGTACTTTCTATCTATGGCTAAAATTATCGGCATCATCGTCGTGTTCGCGAGCGTGCTCGGCGGATACGTGCTTTCCCATGGCAAGATTGCCGCCCTGATCCAACCTTTCGAGGTGATGATCATCGGTGGCGCGGCCCTCGGTGCATTCCTGCAGGCCAACCCCGGCTACATGACGATGCACGTGCTCAAGAAATCCCTGGGCATGTTCAGTTCGCGTTTCAGCCACACCTTCTACCTCGAAGTGCTGGGCCTGATCTACGAGATCCTCAACAAAAGCCGCCGTGAAGGCATGATGGCGATCGAAGGCGATATCGAAGACGCTGCCGCCAGCCCGATTTTCGCCAAGTACCCTGCGGTACTCAAGGACGCTCGCATGACGGCGTTCATCTGTGATTACCTGCGCATCATGTCGTCCGGTAACATGGCGCCCCATGAACTCGAAGGCCTCTTCGACATGGAGTTGTACAGCCTCAAGGAAGACCTGGAGCATCCATCCCACGCGGTCACCGGTATCGCCGACGCCATGCCTGGCTTCGGTATCGTCGCGGCGGTATTGGGTATCGTGGTGACCATGGCGTCCCTGGGCGACGGCGACCAGAAGTCCATCGGCTTGCACGTTGGTGCGGCACTGGTGGGTACCTTCTTCGGTATTTTGGCCGCATACGGTTTCTTCGGCCCGCTGGCCCACTCCCTGGCCCACGACGCCAAGGAAGAACTCAACGTCTACGAAGCCATCAAGGCTTCCCTGGTGGCCTCGGCCTCCGGCATGCCGCCATCGCTGGCGGTGGAGTTCGGTCGCAAGGTCCTGTACCCGGCGCACCGTCCAAGCTTCGCCGAGCTGGAACAAGCGGTTCGCGGTCGTTAGTGCTTTG
>Ga0065714_10064936_pt1 | contig 15165 bp, 15 predicted proteins | sample MisRhiReplicate2_FD_59101 | JGI IMG/M metagenome (GOLD analysis project Ga0065714, IMG submission 59101) | Miscanthus rhizosphere microbial communities from Kellogg Biological Station, MSU, sample Rhizosphere Soil Replicate 2: eDNA_1 v2... | ecosystem: Host-associated > Plants > Roots >...
CTTCGAATAGTGCATGAACCTTTCGGGCGCCTTCGCCGGCCAGCCGGGCTCCTACAATGTATTTTTTATCCAAATCCTGTAGTACTTCGAAACAAACCTTGAATATCCGCCGGCAAAAAAACGTCAGAATGTATTCCTTTGCCTGCAATCCGAGACCCCGTCGACATGCGAACCCCTCTACGTCTGGCTGCCTTGGGCGCCCTGTTCATTTCCTCCCTGGCCCAGGCCGCCGACCTGATCCCGATCGAGGTCCACCGGGATGCCAATTGCGGTTGCTGCAAGAAATGGATCAGCCATCTGGAGGCCAATGGCTTCAAGGTCGAGGACCACGTCGAAAGCAACATGAGCACATTCAAGCAACAACACGGCGTGCCACCGCGCCTGGCGTCATGCCACACCGCTTTGATCAACGGCAAATTCGTCGAAGGCCATGTGCCGGCCGACCAGGTGCTGGCCCTGAGCAAGCGCAATGACCTGCTGGGCGTGGCCGCCCCGGGCATGCCCATGGGCTCGCCGGGCATGGAAATGGACGGCATGAGCGATGCCTATCAAGTGATCGGCCTGAAAAAGGACGGCACCGATGTGGTGGTGGCGGACTACCCCGCCCATTGATTTTCGGCGCCTATATCGGCTTGTTCCTGGCGGCGTTCGGCGCCGCGACCTTGCTGCCCCTGCAGTCCGAAGCCGTGCTGGTAGGGCTGATCCTCAGCGATCGCTACTGGCTGTGGTCGCTGCTGGCAGTCGCCACCCTGGGTAACGTGCTCGGTTCGCTGGTCAACTGGTGGCTGGGGCGCGCCATCGAACGCTTCCGTGACCGGCGCTGGTTTCCGGTCAGCCCCAAACACCTGGAACAAGCCCGCCGACACTATCAACGCTACGGCCACTGGTCGCTGCTGCTCAGCTGGCTACCGGTGATCGGGGATCCACTGACCCTGGTGGCCGGCGTCATGCGCGAACCCCTGGGACGCTTCCTGCTGATCGTGACCCTGGCCAAGGGCGCCCGTTATGGCGTGCTGGCGCTGGCCACACTGGGGTGGATGGGTTGAACCAAGTGCCGCGACGATTGCCTGTTTAATGTCGCCCTATTCGTGCCGATCCAGCATCGGCGGATTTTCAACGGAGTCCACCATGCCCCTTACCCGCTCAAGCTGGCTGTCCGCCCTGCTGCTGACCGCCGCACTGCCCGCCATGGCCGCCGAAGGCCCGGCCTACGGCCCCCAATTGCAGGGCTTCGAATACCCCTACACCGTCAAGCATTTTGCCTTCCAGTCCCAGGGCCAATCCCTGCAGATGGGCTACATGGATGTCGCCGCCCATGGCAAGGCCAACGGGCGCAGCGTCGTGCTGATGCACGGCAAGAACTTCTGCGGCGCCACCTGGGAAACCTCGATCAAGGCCCTCAGCGATGCCGGCTACCGGGTGATTGCCCCGGACCAGATCGGTTTCTGCACCTCGAGCAAACCGGACAACTATCAATACACCTTCCAGCAACTGGCGAGTAACACCCAGCAACTGCTCAAGGCCTTGGGCGTGCAGAAAGCCACCCTGCTGGGGCACTCCACTGGCGGCATGCTCGCCACCCGCTACGCGCTGCAATATCCAGAACAGGTCGAGCAGCTTGCGCTGGTCAACCCGATCGGTTTGGAAGACTGGAAGGCCCTCGGGGTTCCCTACCGCACGGTGGACCAGTGGTACGAGCGCGAACTGAAGCTCAGTGCCGAGGGTATCCGCAACTACGAGCGCGCCACCTATTACGGTGGCCGCTGGAAACCCGAGTTCGACCGCTGGGTGGACATGCTCGCCGGCTTGAACAAAGGCCCTGGGCATACGCAGGTCGCCTGGAATTCGGCGCTGATCTACGACATGATCTTCACCCAGCCGGTGTACTACGAATTCGAGAACCTGAAGATGCCGACCCTGTTGCTGATCGGCACGTCCGACACCACCGCCATCGGCAGTGATATCGCGTCGCCCGAGGTCAAGGCAAAACTCGGCCACTACGACGTACTGGGCAAACAGGTGGCGAAACGGATCGCCCGTTCGACACTGGTGGAATTCCCCGGCATGGGCCACGCCCCGCAGATGGAAGAGCCTGCCCAGTTTCACCAGGCGTTGCTCGGCTGGCTGAACAAGACCCATCCCGTTCGTTGACGAGGTAATGCTGATGGCAGTGCAGATTGCGGTAATCGATGACTGGCAGGACGTGGCCCGCGATGTGCTGGACTGGTCCGTGCTGGAGGCCATCGGTGAAGTGGATTTCATCCATGACTACCCTGCCGACAACGCGACCCTGGCGGCGCGTCTGAACAAGTATGCCGTGATCTGCGTGATGCGCGAGCGCACCCGTTTCGATGAGGACCTGCTGCGCCGCCTGCCCCAGCTCAAATTGCTGGTGACTGGCGGCATGCGCAATGCCGCGATCGACTTGAAGGCCGCTGCGGCGCTCGGCATCCAGGTCAGTGGCACTGACAGCTACAAGCACGCCGCTCCGGAACTGACCTGGGCACTGATCATGGCCGCCACCCGCAACCTGGTGGTCGAAGCCAACGCCTTGCGCGCGGGTAAGTGGCAGCAAGGCCTGGGGGGCGACCTGCACGGCAAGACCCTGGCGATCCTGGGACTGGGCAGCATCGGTCAGCAGGTTGCCCGGTTTGGCCAGGCGTTCGGCATGCGGGTCATCGCCTGGAGCGAAAACCTGACCGCCGAACGCGCCGCCGAAGCCGGTGTGACCTTCGTCAGCAAACAGGCGCTGTTCGAGCAGGCCGACGTGCTCTCGGTGCACCTGGTGCTCAGTGACCGCAGTCGTGGCCTGGTGGACGCCCAGGCGCTGGCCTGGATGAAACCCACCGCGCTACTGGTCAATACCGCGCGCGGGCCGATTGTCGATGAAGCCGCGCTGATCAAGGCCCTGCAGAAACAGCGCCTGGGTGGAGCGGCGCTGGATGTGTTCGAGCAGGAGCCGCTGGCAGAGCATCATCCGTTCAGGACCCTGGACAACGTGCTGGCAACGCCCCATGTCGGCTACGTCAGTCAGCAAAACTACCATCTGTTCTTTTCGCAAATGATCGAGGACATTCACGCCTGGTCGGCGGGAAAACCGATTCGCCTGCTGAGCTGATAGCGCCGCGCGACTTGAGCTTTGCGTGGAAAAACCGCCAGGAAAAATGAATAAATGTTTGCGCTGAGGTGTTTATGGTTCGCTTGAAGGGTCATCAGCCCTTCTCACTGGCTATGGCCCACCCCATGTCCCGCCCCTGATGATCTGTGGAGCATTGCCCATGAATCGCCGCCTCTCGATTGTTACTGCCCCGTTGGTGCTTGCCGTCGTGCTGTCCAGTTCCCTGGCGTGGGCCAACGGCGAGGAAGATACCCCCGCCAAACCGCAGTGCCCTCGAGGGCAGGTGTTCGACAGCAAGGCGCAAAAGTGCGTCAAGCAAACCAGCATGCTCCTGCCGGACGTCGACCGTACCGATTACGCCTATCAACTGGCCAAGGACGGGCGTTACGAAGAAGCCCTGGCCCTGCTCGATACGCTCAAGGAACCCAACACCGCCAAAGCCTTGAACTATCGTGGTTATGCCACGCGTAAACTGGGGCGTACCGACGAAGGTATCGGTTACTACCTGCAATCGGTCAAGCTCGACCCCCAGTACGCCAAAGTCCGCGAATACCTCGGTGAAGCGTACGTGGTCAAAGGCCGGCTGGACCTCGCCCAGGAGCAACTGCAACAGATCAAATCGATTTGCGGCAACACGACCTGCGAGGAATACCAGGACCTGGCCGAAGCCATCGACGACTCGTCGCAAACCTGACAACCGGGCGCACGGAGGTCTCTATCGCCAGCATTCAGGAAATAAGGGCAGAACTGGGCCAGCATCTGGCGCGTTTGTGGCGCTATGGCCTGCTGTTGTCGCGACAACGGCACGTCGCCGAAGACCTGGTGCAGGCAACGTGCGTGCGCGCGCTCGAACGTGCCGGACAATTTACCCCGGGCACCCGTATGGACCGCTGGCTGATGAGCATTCTGCATTCGATCTGGCTGAATGAAATCCGGACCCGTCGGGTGCATCAGGGCCAGGGACTTGTCGAGCCCGATAGCGCCCTGTCGTTTGACGGCGAATATGCAGCGCAGACTCATGTATTGGCGGCGCAGGTCATCCGCCGCGTCGACGCGCTGCCCGAAGCCCAGCGCGAAACGGTATTTCTCACCTACGTCGAGGGTTTGTCCTACCGCGAAGTTGCCGAAGTCCTGCAAGTACCCATTGGCACCGTGATGAGCCGGCTGGCCACCGCGCGGGCGAAACTCGCCGAATATCCGCCACTGCACACGGTGCCCAACCCTTCAACCGGAGAACGTCGATGAACGCGATACCCTCGGATGAGCAATTGGTGGCCTACCTGGACAACCAGCTCGACGCCGAACAACGCGCCCACATCGACGCGGCCCTCGTCCAGGACCCGATGCTTGGCCTGCGCCTGCAATGGTTGGCCCGCAGCAATCTGCCGTTCAAGGACGCCTATGACGAGTTGGCAAAGCAGGCACCGGTGGATCGCCTGCAGGCCATGCTCGACACCTTGCCCGTGCCTGCCCGCCCAACGCACAGCCGGCGCTGGTTCCTGGCGGCAGCGGCCGGGCTGGTGGCAGGCGGCGTGGTCGCGGACCGTTTGTTCCTCGGCTGGCAAAGCAGTCAGCAAAGCCACAGTTGGCGCGGACTGGTGGCGGATTACATGGTGCTGTACGTACCGGAAACCCTCGACCATTTGCCCACTGACGAAGCGACGCAACGGGCGCAACTGCAGACCATCGATGCTCGGCTGGGCCTCAGTCTTGTACCTGCAAAACTGGCCCTTCCACGCGCCGAATTCAAACGCGCGCAAATCCTTGAATACGATGGCGTGGCCATCGCCCAGATCAGCTACCTGGATCCGGCTCACGGGCCGATGGCGCTGTGCATCACACGCTCCAACAGCGGCAGCCGCCATTTCGCCCAGGAACGTCGGCACGGGATGAACATTGTCTACTGGGCAGATCGGGAACATGCGTGGATGTTGATCGGGCGTAACTCGATGGCCGACCTTGAGGACATGGCCAAACAGTTACGCACCCGATTGAACGCCTGACCCTGCGCCAGCGCCTACACAGAGCGCGGCAGCGTTTGCAGTTTCACGAGGTCTTGCGCCTTGGGAAACGCTTCCCCCGCCCCCTTCAGCACGGTGTACCTGACCTTGTCGCCCACCAGGAAAAAGTCCTCTCCATCTGCTGTGGCATGGGGACCAATACGGATCGCCAACCTGGAAGCGAACCCGTCATCTGGAAGGACCAGGGCAAAAGAGGTTGATGTCGTGTCGACCCTGACTTCCCTGATCGCGTCGATGGTGCCCTGCCCAATTGTTCTTGTGATTGGCTCGCCCATTGCTAACTCTCCTGACCTGCCGTCAATCCTGAGTGCCAAGGCCCATGAAACGCGCAAGCGGCGACTGTGGCTACTGTCAGATTTGACAGATGAACCAACCGTTGGTCGTAATCAACCCGGCGTCGGTAACCTTAACCTTAACCGAAACCGCGCCCCGCCCAACGGTGATGACTCGACCGTCAGCGTCCCACCCTGCGCCTCCAGCGCCCGGCGACTGATGGCCAGCCCCAGGCCAAACCCACCGGTGGCCCGATCCCGGCTGCGATCGAGTCGGTAGAACGGCTCGAAAATCCGCTCACGCTCGTCATCCGGGATGCCGATGCCGTCGTCATCCACCCAGATTTCACAGCCCTTGGGGCACACCTGCACACCGATCTGGATGCGCTTTTCGCAATAGCGCATGGCATTGCGCAGCAGGTTCTGCAGGGCGCGGGCGGTCAGGCGCGGGTCGAGGCTGAAGCGTTCGAGCTGGCCGTGCAGCAGCACGTCGATGACGATGTCCGGGGCTTGTTCGTCATCGATGCTGCCCAGGATGCTGTCGATGAATTCATCCAGCGACACCTCGACCTGCTCCGGCACCCGCGCCGGGTTTTGCAGGCGGCTGTAGGACAGCAACTCCAGCACCAGTTCATCGAGTTCGCGAATGTGATCGACCAACCCCTGCAAGCGCTCGCGGCTGGTCGCCGGCAGGTCATCGGACAGGGCCAGGGCCAGGCCGAAATCCAGGCGTGTCAGGGGGGTACGCAGTTCGTGGGAAACCGCGTTGAGCAAGTCCCTTTGCTGGTTCAGCAGGTTCTCGATGTCGCCGGCCATGGTGTCGAAGACGTTGGCCAGGCCGCCGATGTTGGAGCTGGGGGCAATCTGTGTGCGCTCGCTCAAATGACCCTTGCCGAAGCGTTCCGCCGCGCTCTTCAGGCGTTCCAGGTCACGCCAGTGCGGGCGCAGCCACAGCAACAGGCACGCTAGCATGGTCGCGCCTATAAGCACGTTGATGCTCCAGTACAACAGGCTGACGTCCATCGGGTCCGGCGGCACGACCATTTGCACCACCGTGTGTTCGTTCAGCGGCGCCACGGCCAAGGTGCGCCAGCCCCAGTCGCCAATGCGAACGACGTTTTCGCCGCGTCGCAAACGCTGTTGTTCCTCAAGGGAAAACCCGGCATCGTCGTTGCCGCTGAGCACGATGTGCAGCGGCTGGAACTCCTTGTCCATTTCCGCGGCCAATGCCGGCCATTGTTCGGTCGGGACGGCCTTGAACTGCTTGACCATCAGGGTTTGCAGCCCTCGGGAATAGTCGAGGTTGTAGGTGAGGAAGCGCTCGTGGAAAACCTTGATCACCAGGTCCGGCACCAGGTAGATGGCGGCACTGAAAGAGACGATGGTCACCAGGTACAGGCGAAAGAGGATCCTGAACATCGTCTCAGCATTCCCACTCGGAACGGCTGAACAGGTAGCCCTTGCCCCACACGGTCTTGATCTTGCGCGCTTCGCCAGCGTTGTCATCGAACTTGCGCCGCAACTTGGAGATCGCCACGTCCACCGAACGGTCGGTGCCGTTGAATTCGATGCCACGCAGGCGTTGCAGGATCTGGTCGCGGCTCAGCACTTCACCGGCATGCCGGGCCAGCACCACCAGCAGGTTGTATTCGCCGCTGGACAACTCCACCGGTTGTCCGCGCCAGGTCACCGTGCGTTCGGACAGGTCGATGCACAGGTTGCCCATGAGGATACGGTCATTGACCGCCAGTGGCTCGCTGAGGCTGCTGCGCCGCAGCAAGGTGCGCACCCGGGCCAGCAGCACCCGGGGTTCGCAAGGTTTGGTGACGTAGTCGTCGGCGCCCATTTCCAGGCCAAGCACCTGGTCGTGGCTGTCGTCGCGGGCCGTGAGCATCAGGATCGGCAAGGTCGCCGAATCGGCGCGCAGAAAGCGGCACACCTGCAGGCCATCGAGGCCGGGCAGCATCAGGTCGAGGATGACCAGGTCCGGCGGATTGAGCCGCGCACGCTCGCGCACCTGGTCGCCGCGGCTGATCACGCTGACGGAGTAACCGTTGCGTTCCAGGTAGCTGGCAATCAGTTCGGCGAGTGCGGTGTCGTCTTCGACCAGGAGGATGTTGGGCATGGGTGTTTCCAGAAAGTGCTGTGGCGAATGTTCCGGCCTCTTCGCGGGCAAGCCCGCTCCCACAGTGGCCGATGGTGTTCACAAAATTTGTGTTCACAGCGCAACCCTGTGGGAGCGGGCCTGCCCGCGAAGAGGCCGGGACAGTCGCAATAAAATTCAAGATGCTCAGGATATACGCCCTCACCTGCCCCCAAGTAAAACCCTTACACAATTTCACACAGCACCAACAAAGCTTCACCGCTACCCTCGCCGTCGCCCAGTAGGATGCTGGGGGTCATTATTGGGGTCATTCATGTCAAAGAATCTGCTTGCCGGGCTCAGCCTTGTGGCACTGGCGGCGACGCTGAGCGCATGCGACAGCGCCTCGAACGCCGAAGAACAGGCACCGCCGGCCACCGTCCGGATCGAAACCATCGAGGCTCGCCCGCTGGCGATCAGCAGCGAACTGAGCGGGCGGATTGCCGCGCCGCGCATTGCCGAAGTCCGTGCCCGTGTGGCCGGTGTGGTGTTGCAGCGAGCCTTTCGCGAAGGCAGCGACGTGAAAAAAGGCGATGTGCTGTTCCGCATCGACCCGGCGCCGTTCAAGGCCGACCTCGACAGCGCCCAGGCCGTGCTGCGCAAGGCCGAGGCCAACGCGTTCCAGGCCAGGCTACAGGAACAGCGTTACGCCCAGTTGATCGAAGGCAACGCCATCAGTGGCCAGGACTACGACAACGCCCGGGCCGCCACGCGGCAGACCGCTGCCGATGTCGCCGCCAGCAAAGCCGCCGTCGAGCGGGCGAAACTGAACCTTGGTTATGCCACCGTCACCGCGCCGATTTCCGGGCGCATCGGCCGTGCCCTCGTCACCGAAGGCGCACTGGTGGGCCAGAATGAAACCACCCCACTGGCGTTGATCCAGCAGTTGAACCCGATCCACGCCGACCTCACTCAATCGACCCGTGAACTCAACGACCTGCGCCGCTCATTCCGTTCCGGGCAGTTACAACCGGTCGGCCAGGACCAGGTCAAGGCCACGCTGATACAGGACGACGGCAGTGTGTACCCATTGCCGGGCAAGCTGCTGTTCACTGACATCACGGTCGATCCGGGCACCGGCCAGATCATCCTGCGCAGCGAATTTCCCAATCCCGATCTCGACCTGCTCCCCGGCAGCTTCGTGCGCGTACGCCTTGAGCAAGGGGTGAACCAGCAAGGCATCAGCGTGCCACAACGGGCCATCCAGCGTGACAGCGCTGGCATCGCGCAAGTGTTGTCGCTTGACGCCGAGCAGCGCGTGGGCCTGCAACAGGTGGAACTGGGCGCCGTGCAGGGCGACCGCTGGATCGTCACCGGTGGCCTGAAGCCGGGCGACCGCATCGTCATCGAAGGCCTGCAACACGCCCGCCCCGGCGAGACCGTGCAGATCGATGACACCCCTCTTCCACTCGCCCAGGTCTCGGGTCAGTAAGCAGGACGCTTTTTATGCCGCAGTTCTTTATCGACCGCCCGGTGTTCGCCTGGGTGGTTGCCCTGTTCATTCTGTTGGCCGGTGCGCTGTCCATTCCTCAGTTGCCAGTGGCGCAATACCCCGACGTCGCACCACCGCAGATCGAAATCTATGCCCTGTACCCCGGCGCTTCCGCGCAGACGGTGGATGAAAGCGTGGTCAGCCTGATCGAGGAAGAACTCAACGGAGCCGACCATCTGTTGTATTTCGAATCGCAAAGCAGCCTCGGCAGCGCCACGATCAAGGCCACCTTCCAGCCCGGCACCGACCCGGAAATGGCCCAGGTGGACGTGCAGAACCGCCTCAAGGTTGTCGAGTCGCGTCTGCCGCAAGCGGTGAACCAACAGGGCTTGCAGGTGGAAAAAGTCTCCGCCGGTTTCCTGCTGCTGATTACCCTCACGTCCAGTGACGGCAAGCTCGACGACGTGGCGCTCAGCGACTACCTGGCGCGCAACGTGATGAACGAGATCAAGCGCCTCGACGGCGTCGGCAAGGCGCAGCTGTACGGTGCGGAGCGGGCAATGCGGATCTGGATCGACCCGCAGAAACTGATCGGCTTCAACCTGACCCCGGCCGATGTCAACGCGGCCATCGTCGCGCAAAACGCCCAGGTCTCGGCCGGCAGCATCGGCGACCTGCCGAGCCGCACCACCCAGGAAATCACCGCGACCATTCTGGTCAAGGGCCAGCTGTCGACGCCGTCGGAATTTGCCGACATCGTCCTGAAGGCCAATCCAGACGGTTCCACTGTGCGCATCGGCGATGTCGCCAGGGTCGAGATCGGCAGCCAGGACTACCAGTTTTCCACGCGCCTCAATGGCAAGCCGTCCACCGCCGTCGGTGTGCAATTGGCGCCGGGCGCCAACGCCCTGAGCACCGCGACGCGGGTGCGGGCGAAAATGGATGAGCTGTCGCGCTACTTCCCCGCCGGTGTAGAATACAAGATCCCCTACGACACCTCGCCCTTCGTCAAGGTCTCGATCACCAAGGTGGTCTACACCCTTGGCGAGGCGATGTTGCTGGTGTTCGCGGTGATGTTTCTGTTCCTGCAGAACATCCGCTACACGCTGATTCCGACCCTGGTCGTGCCGGTAGCGCTGATGGGCACCTTCGCCACGATGTTGGCGCTGGGGTTCTCGATCAACGTGCTGACCATGTTCGGCATGGTGCTGGCGATCGGCATCCTGGTGGATGACGCCATCGTGGTGGTCGAGAACGTCGAGCGGATCATGGCCAGCGAAGGCCTGTCGCCCAAGGAAGCGACCCGCAAGGCGATGAAGCAGATCACCGGGGCGATCATTGGCATCACCCTGGTGCTGGTGGCGGTGTTCATCCCGATGGCGTTCATGCAAGGCTCGGTCGGAGTGATCTACCGGCAGTTCTCACTGTCGATGGCCACCTCGATCCTGTTCTCGGCGTTCCTGGCCCTGACCTTGACCCCGGCGCTGTGCGCGACCTTGCTCAAGCCAATCGCCAAGGGCGAGCATCACGAGAAGACCGGGTTCTTCGGCTGGTTCAATCGCCGTTTCGAGCAACTCACCGAGCGTTATCAGGGCTGGGTCGCCTATGCACTGAAGCGTAGCGGGCGCTACCTGCTGATCTACGGCGTGTTGCTGATTGGCCTGGGCATTTGCTTCAGCCGCCTGCCCTCCTCGTTCCTGCCGGTGGAAGACCAAGGCTACACCATCACCGACATTCAACTGCCACCGGGCGCAAGCAAGAACCGCACGGTGCAGGTGGTCGAGCAGATCGAAGCGCACAACGCCACCGAGCCCGGGGTGGGTGACAGCACGGTGATTCTCGGTTTCAGCTTTTCCGGCAGCGGCCAGAACGCGGCGCTGGCCTTTACCACGCTCAAGGACTGGTCTGAACGCGGCAGCGACGACACGGCAACGTCCATCGCCGACCGCGCCAACGTCGCCCTCAGTCAGATCAAGGACGCCATGGCCTTCGCCATACTGCCACCCCCCGTGGACGGCCTGGGCACGTCCAGTGGTTTCGAGTTTCGCCTGCAGGATCGCGGCGGCCTCGGACACGCCACGTTGATGCAGGCACGCAGCGAATTGCTCGCCGCCGCCGAGAAAAGCCCGATCCTGATGAACGTGCGCGAAAGCGCCCTGGCCGAAGCGCCGCAGGTCCAGTTGATCGTCGACCGCAAGCAGGCGAATGCGCTGGGCGTGTCCTTTGCCGACATTGGCAGCGTGCTGTCCACCGCCGTCGGTTCGGCCTACATCAACGACTTTCCCAATCAAGGGCGGATGCAGCGCGTGGTGGTGCAGGCCGAGGGCGACCAGCGCAGTCAGGTGGCCGATCTGTTGAAGATGCACGTGCGCAACAACACCGGGCAAATGGTGCCGTTGTCCGCCTTCGTCCAGGCCAAATGGACCCAGGGCCCGACGCAGTTGACCCGTTACAACGGTTACCCGGCGATCAGCATTTCCGGCGAACCGACGCCCGGCCACAGCACCGGACAAGCCATGGCGGAAATCGAACGGCTGGTGGCGCAAGGCCCGGCGGGACTGGGCCAGGAATGGACCGGACTGTCGTTGCAGGAACGTTTGTCCGGCAGCCAGGCGCCGATCCTGCTCGGCTTGTCGCTGTTGATCGTGTTCCTGTGCCTGGCGGCGCTGTACGAGAGTTGGTCGATCCCGACCTCGGTGCTGCTGGTGGTGCCGCTCGGGGTGCTCGGCGCGGTACTGGCAGTGACCTTGCGCGGGATGCCCAACGATGTGTTCTTCAAGGTCGGGCTGATCACCATCATCGGCCTGTCGGCGAAGAACGCGATCCTGATCATCGAGTTTGCCAAGAGCCTGTACGACGAAGGTCATGACCTGCTCGACGCCACCCTGCAAGCCGCACGCTTGCGACTGCGGCCGATTGTCATGACGTCCCTGGCGTTCATCCTCGGCGTGGTGCCGCTGGCGATTGCCACCGGGGCCAGCTCGGCGAGCCAGCAAGCCATCGGCACCGGGGTGATCGGCGGGATGATCACCGCGACCCTGGCGGTGGTGTTTGTGCCGGTGTTTTTTGTGGTGGTGATGAAGCTGGTGCGGGGCAGGCATAAAGATATCTGACAGACTAATGTGGGAACACTGGGCTAAGGTGTTTTCAACACCCTGACCCACTGAGCCCCCATGCCCTACCTCACCCACACCCACCCTCGCCTGTCCGCCGCCGCCACCTTGGGCGTCGCGGCGGGCATCCTGGCTCCGTCCGACTCGATCCCTGGCAAAATCCTCATCGGCTGGAACGTCGGGGTATGGACCTATCTGGTCCTGATGTTCTGGCTCACCGTGCGCGCCAAGGCACCGGACGTGAAACGCATTGCCGAGGTCGAGGACGAAAACGCCGGGGTGGTGCTCTTCGTGGTGTGTATCGCAGCGATTGCCAGCCTGGCCACCATCGCCTTCGAACTGGCCGGCAGCAGGGACATGGACACCTCGCGCAAGCTGCTGCATTACGGTTTCACCGCGCTGACCGTCATCGGCTCGTGGCTGCTGATCGGGGTGATTTTCAGCGTGCACTACGCCCGCCTGTTCTACACCTGGGATGGCAAAGACCAGGCCCTGCGCTTTGCCGAAGGCCTCACCACCCCTAATTACTGGGACTTCCTGTACTTCTCGTTCACCATCAGCGTCGCGGTGCAGACGTCCGATGTCGGTGTGGCAACCCGGGATTTGCGCAAGATCGTGTTGGCGCAATCGCTGATCGGTTTTCTGTTCAACACAGCCATTCTCGGATTCTCGATCAATATCGCAGCCGGGTTATTTGGGTGAAAAAACCGCGCGCAACCCACTTTGATTCGCTGCGAATCTGGCGCATACGGATGGGTTCATTAGAGGTTCTTCGCGCCTGCAGCGCCACAGGCAGGTCTGTTAGTGGCGCTGCGCTGGTTTTATGCTTGGCTTGCTGAGATCTTCGATCAACATCGCAGCAGGATCATTCGGATCGGTGCACAAACGTTCTAGTCATCGCCCCCGCCAAGGGCGTTAAATAACTGGGTAATCCGTCTCGAAGGTGCAGCATGCCCCGCCACAACTGGCTTGATCTGGCCCAGGACGCCGACACCGGCATCGAGACGTTGCGCGCGCATTTTGAAGGCCATGCCTACGATCCACACTGGCATGACAGCTATCTGGTGGGCGTTACCGAGCAAGGGGTCCAGCAGTTCAACTGCCGGCGGGCCAGGCACCAAAGCACACCGGGCAAGGTGTTCTTGCTCGAGCCGGGTGATATTCACGACGGCGAAGCACCGACCGAAGACGGTTTCACCTATCGCATGTTGTACCTGGACCCGCAGTGGTTACAGCGCGAACTCACGACCCTGTTCGACAACGCCCCGGACAACAGTCAGTTGAGTTTCGCCAACACCCTGGCCAGTGATTCGCGCCTGGCCCAGGCCACCAGCCTGGCGTTTGAAACCTTGCATCGGGGGGAGCTGAAGATCGTGCGCCAGACGGCCCTCGACACGTTGCTCGAACGCCTGACCAGCCACCTGCACTGGCGTACTCGCGATAGTGACGACCCGCGATTGCCCCGGGTGGCGCAGAAGGCGCGTGAATACCTGCACGCCAATGCGCAATACGATATCGGCCTCGACCAATTGGCAGCGGCCACCGGCGTCGACCGCTTCCGCCTGACCCGCGCGTTCAAGGCCGCTTATGGCATCGCGCCCCACGCCTATCTGGTGCAATTACGCCTGGCCACGGCGCGGCGAATGCTCGCCCGTGGCGAACAACCGGCCTCGGTGGCGATGACGCTGGGCTTTTCTGACCAGAGCCATCTGGGCCGCTGGTTCGTACGTGCCTATGGGTTGACCCCGGCGTTGTACCGCAAGCGCTGCTCAAATCTTCCAGACAGGTAATCCGGGAATCGTGAAGATCGACCTCAACGATCTTCTCCGGAATTTACCTGCGATGCTCTCCTCTTTCCCGACGTTCTTACCGTTCTTGCTGTTTGCATTCGTGGCGTCCATCACGCCCGGTCCGACCAATATTCTGCTGTTGAGCAACAGCGCCCGCTATGGATTGAGCGCTGCCGTCCCGATCATCTTTGGCGCCTGCGCCAGCGCAGCACTGGTGGTGCTTGCGGTTGGCACGGGTGCCGGTTCGTCACTGATCGCGTTGCCCATGCTGCAAACCGCGATGCAGTGGGTTGGCGTGGCCTGGTTGAGTTACCTTGCGTGGCAGATTTTCAGCGCCCCGGCCACCGACCTTACCGCTCAAACCACCAAGGCGCGACTGGGATTGACAGGCGCCGCCAGCCTGCAACTGGTCAACCCAAAAACCTGGATGATGGCGCTGGCAGTCGTCAGTGTGTTTGCCGATGTGGGCGAACAACGCCTGGCTCACGTGGCGTGGCTGTCGCTGGCGTTTTTCCTGATTTCCCTGCCGTGCCTGGGCGTCTGGGCAGTGCTTGGCGCGAGTTCTGCGCGGTGGCTACGTTCGCCGCGAGCGATGCAGCGCTTCAATCGCTGCATGGCCCTGTTGCTGTTGGTTTCGGCGTGGTTGAGCGTGCTGGCTTAGACGCCACCCGTCGGTCTGAATCATCACAGGGACTTGACGGCGGATTGGTTTTTGGTGTCTTCTGAAACCGGTTTCAGTGCCAGGCACTTGACCTTATAAATCCAATAAGAAGGTTTCAGACCGTGAACGATTTTTCCGCCGCCCAGCGCAGCCGCGTGACCATGCTCGACGTGGCCGAACACGCCAAGGTGTCCAAGGCCAGCGTCTCGCGGTTCATTGGCGAGGACCGCGCCCTGCTTTCCGATGCCATTGCCCAACGCATCGAGCAGGCGATTGCCGAACTCGGCTACCGCCCGAACCAGATGGCTCGCGGCCTCAAACGCGGTCGCACGCGCCTGATCGGCATGCTGGTGGCCGACATCCGCAACCCTTATTCGATTGCCGTGATGCACGGCGTGGAAACCGCCTGCCGTCAGCACGGCTACAGCCTGGTGGTGTGCAACACCGACCGCGACGACGAGCAGGAACGCCAGCACCTGGCCCTGCTGCGCTCGTACAACATCGAAGGCCTGATCGTGAACACCCTTGGCCATCATCGTGACGAACTGCTTGAGCTGCACCGGGAAATGCCCCTGGTGCTGGTGGATCGCAAGGTCGAGCAGCTTGAAAGCGACA
>Ga0065714_10003138_pt1 | contig 15155 bp, 14 predicted proteins | sample MisRhiReplicate2_FD_59101 | JGI IMG/M metagenome (GOLD analysis project Ga0065714, IMG submission 59101) | Miscanthus rhizosphere microbial communities from Kellogg Biological Station, MSU, sample Rhizosphere Soil Replicate 2: eDNA_1 v2... | ecosystem: Host-associated > Plants > Roots >...
CCCTCGATGTCCAGCGCCTTGGCTCTGGCTTCCCACTCTGCTCGGGTCAAGTGACTCATGATTGAAGTGCTCCTGGGTTCGGATGAATGCGATCTCGGCTCGCTTAAACATATGGAACCATATCTTTTAGCCCATGAGAACCCCAGGGAAACCAAATTCAGCCAGGTTTTTTTGACTTAAACGCCTTTCCACCCCTAGAATTCCGCGCCAATGGCCCCTGAAAATGCCTTTGAACTATGAAATAGAATTTTTTGAGTCCAGGCGTCGACGACGCCGCCAATGAATGAAACGACCATGAGCCCTACATCAAGTCTCATACGCCTCAGTCAGGAAGGGAAAACGGAATCCGTCACCCGCCGCCTGGTTGAAATGATTGACCTGGGGTTGCTGGTCGAAGGTGAACAGCTCCCCAGCGAAAGTACCCTGGCCACCCAACTCGGTGTCGCCACGGTCACCCTGCGCGATGCGTTGGCTGCCTTGCGAGAGCGCGGGGTCATCGAAACCCGGCGTGGACGCAACGGCGGCAGCTTTATCTGCGCCGCCCCACAAACCACCGATCAGGCGTTGTTCGATCAATTGCGTGAAATGAGCACGCTTGAATTGCGTGACCTGGCCGACGAGCACGCAGCCATTTCAGGCGCCGCCGCCCGCTTGGCAGCCCAACGCGCCGGCCCTGAGCAACATGCGCGGCTGGGTGGCTACATCGATGCGCTGGCCAAGGCACAAGAACGTCTGGAGCGCCGACGTGCCGACGCCAGGTTCCACATCGAAATTGCCGTGGCGTCGCAGTCGGTACGGCTGACCCACAGCGAGGCCCGCTTGCAGGCGGAACTGGGGGAGTTGTTATGGTTGCCATTTGATGAGCAACCGGATCCCCAAGTGATCGAGCGGGAACACAGGGCGATTCTGGAGGCCATCATTGCGAACGATGCCAATCTGGCGGGGGCACTGGCCGAAGCCCATGTTGCTCGCGGCGTCCGGCGTTTGACCGCCATACGCTTGCAGCAGATGGCGCAAGATGCCTGATGACTGGAACAGAACTTGCTCAACAACTGACTCCAAACACCGCCCGACAGCCTGTCCGTGTCGCCAGCAAACACCGCACTGTCCCTTCCGAGGCATGAGTTAGAGCCATGGATAACGAAATGTCAGCAAATGGGTTATCCCAATGCGCAACGTTGATCAACGCTTCCATTGGTAACGTCTTCAAGGGTCTCAACGACCTGGGCGCCCAGGTATCGAGCATTTGGGAACGGCAACGGTGCAAGACCAGGCGCCCCAATCAACGCGACCTCAAGCCATTGTTGGGTGGCGTCCGGCAGATCCTTGACTCCGAGAGTCTCAAGTTTCATGGCGCTGGCGTGGTTTTCGCCCCTGGTGAGCTGGAAGATTGCGAGATGCACCTGCAGTGGTGGTGCCGGACCCAGAACGAACAAGTCCAGCCTTTGCAACTGAATCTCGATAGCCGCAGCGATCGTTTCTACGATTACCTGCACATGCCTTGGTACACCCGTCCGCAGCAGACTCGCCAGCCCTCCATAGACGGGCCTTTTGTCGACTTGTATGGCACCGAGCAGTACATCGTTGCCTTCTCCGTGCCGATTTTTTTCGATGATCGCTTCATTGGCGTTGCCGCCGCCGACATCTCCCTGCACTCGTTGGAACCCTTGCTCGTGCGCAGCCTGATGAGAGTCAGCAATGAAGCGCTGTTGCTCAATGCCGAAGGTCGAGTATTGGCAGCTAATACGGCGAGCTGGTTGGCCGGTGATTTGATACGAGGCGTGCTGAACCAGGACATGGACCAAGGGCGCGTTTTGAGCCTCATCGACACCTCGTCCTATTGGAGTGTCGTGGAACGGCCGGTACCCAGGCTCTGATTGCCGGTCGCCATCGCGAGCAAGCTCGCTCACGCATAGGTGATACGCAGGCTCAGGCGACCCCGCCGTCAGCGACCGTAAGCGTGTCGGCCTGTGGAACGCGGCTTGGCCGGAACGTTTCGGGCATTGCCAGCAACAGACCGAACGCCAACGCGGCAATCGCCGCCAGGGTCAGGAACGCCGCGCTGTAGCCAGCCCCTTGCACCACAAAGCCGGCCAGGCTGTTACTCAACGCCGCGCCGAACCCGAACACCGTCGACAGCACCCCGAGGCTGACGTTGAAACGCCCGGTGCCCTGGGTCAGGTCTTTGACCACCAGTGGAAACAGCGCGCCAAACAGCCCGGCACCGATCCCATCGAGCAACTGCACCGCCACCAACCAATAGGGGTCATCCGAGAGCACGTACAACACCCCTCGAATGGGCAGGATCAGGAAGCCGGCCAGCAACAACGGCTTGCGTCCCCAGGCATCGGCCTTGACGCCGACCAGCCACGCCATGGGNACCATGACCAGTTGCGCCGCGACGATACAGGCCGACGTCAGCGGCGTGGCCAGGTGGGCATTGGCCTGGGCGAGNTTCTGGCTGACCAGCGGGAGCATCGCCGCGTTCGCCAGGTGAAACAGCCCGCAGCAAATGGCGAACAACAGCAGCGTGCGGTTATCCAGCAACACGCGCAGCGCCGAGGGCGTCGGGCCCTGCACCGACTGACCGGCCTCCAGGCCCCGGGCCACGTCATGGTCGATGGCCTCGGCGGACACGCAACTGACCGCCACGATGCTGGCCAATGCCATCGCGGCCATCAGGTAGAACACCGCAATGGGACCGAACAGCCAGGCGAACCCACCCGCCAGCAGCGCTGCGCAGGCATTGCCCGCGTGGTTGAATGTCTCGTTGCGCCCAGTACGCCGCGTAAAGGCCCGGGCACCGGTAATGCCCAGGGAGATGGCCGCAATGGCCGGCGCGAAGACCGACGCCGCCACGGCGCCGAGCGCCTGGGTCAGCGCCACCAGGCCGAAGGAAGACGTGAACGGTAGCACCAAGCAACCCAGCGTCACCATCAAGGCAGCCACGGCCACCACGGCACGTTTGCTGCGCACCCGGTCGATCAGCGCTCCGGCGGGCGCCTGGGCGACGAGCCCGGCCATAGCGGCCACCGTCATCACCACGCCAATGCTGGCAGGGTCCCAGCGATGCACCGCCAGCAGGTAGATCGCCAGGTAAGGACCCAGCCCATCGCGTACATCCGCGAGGAAAAAATTCAGGCCATCCAGGGAAAGCTTGTTACGTCGGTCTCGGTTGCGATCCATAGCGGCCTCGACGGGCATTGCCCCAAAGAAAATTGCCGCCATGATGTCGCAAAGAATCGAACCGGGCCACCGTGATGAGCGCGGGCCCCTTTCCCTGTGGGAGCGAGCTTGCTCGCGATGGCGGACCATCAGCCAACGATGATGCTGGATCTGACACCGTCATCGCGAGCAAGCTCGCTCCCACATGGGNTGTTGGGTTGGATGCGTGCCCTGGGGGCACGCTACGCCAAGGCNCCGGCCGTCGCGCACGGCGTCCTACCAAAGCGCGATGTCGTAGGTGAAATAGATCCGGTTGCTGTCACGGCCACGGGAAAAGTCCGAGCGATAGACGTAGTTGCGCAACTTCACCCCCAGCCCCTTGAACGTACCCTGCTGCACCACGTAGGCGATCTCTGCGTCACGCTCCCACTCTTTGACGGTGGTATTGGACTTGCCGTCGTTGCCGCTCAGGTAGCGGGTGGAAAATGTCAGGCCGGGCACACCGAGGCGAGCGAAGTCGTAGCCATAACCGAGCATCCAGGTCTTCTCGTCTTCCTCGATGAACTTGCCGATCCCGACGTTGCTGAAGGAGTACACCGTGGCGCCGCTGACATAAGGCAGGCCCGCCTCGCCGCTGAGGGTTTGATAGCCGGCGCTCAGTGTATGGCCGACAACGGCGTAGGACAGCGATCCGCTGAGCATGTCGTTGTCGATCTTGCCACCGTAGGCCGACCCCGAATCGACGCTGTTGAAGTAGCGCAGGTCGCTGGTCAATACCCCAGCGCCCAAGGGCAGATCATGCTGGATGCCGGCAAAATTCTGTCGATAGAAATTCTCCAGCTCGCCATAGAAGTAGCTCAGGCGGATGTTTTTGCCCAACTTGTAGTCGGCACCGGCATAGCTGAAGTCACCGGACTTATCGCCGCCGTAGCCATCGGGCACGATGGGCATGCTGTCGCTCGAATCGCGCAGCTTGAAACGCTCCAGATACCCGCCGGTGATGGTGAGGTTGTCGATGTCAGTGCTGCTGATCTGGGTGCCCTGGTAAGTCTGGGGCAACAGCCGCGCATCGTTGTAGACCAGCACCGGAGTCTTGGGCAGCAACGTGCCGTATTTGAGCGTGGTCTTGGCCACCCTGGCCTTGGCGGTCATCCCTGCGCTGGCAAACTCGTCGGCGGCGCGACCGTCGTCATGCACCGGTAGCAGGCCGGTGCCGCTGCGACCACGCCCGGAGTCGAGCTTGACCCCGAGCAGGCCCAGGGCGTCGACCCCGAAGCCGATGGTGCCCGGCGTAAAGCCTGACTGGTAATCCAGCAGGAAGCCCTGGGCCCATTCGGTGCGCTCACTCTTGGCGGTCCTCGCCGCCCGTGCGCTCATCCCGTGCTCGTCGCGAAAATTTTCGTTGAAGTAGACGTTGCGCAATTGCAGCTTGAGTTTGCTGTCGTCGATGAAACCTTCGGCACTGGCCGAGGCCAGAGGCAACAGCCCAAGGATTGGAAACAAAGCCCCGCGGGTAAGCAAAGTGGTCATGTCGAGCTACTCGTTGTTGTTATTTGGCGTGCAAGCCAGCGCACACCCGCTTGCGCAGGCGTGTCAGGCAAAAAGCTAAGGTGTCGGGTGAATCAGGAAAACAGCGTCAGCGCCCCGGTCAGCAGCGCCAGTGCAGTAATCACCAGGGACGTGAGCACCGCCCATTTGACGGTGGCTTTCTGGAAGTCGCCAAGGTCGCGGTCAACCATGCCCACCAGCAACAAGGTCGAGGCCACCAGCGGGCTCATCAAGTGCACCGGCTGGCCGAGAATGGACGCCCGGGCAATTTCCACCGGATCGATGCCATAGGCGGCAGCGGCATTGGCCAGGATCGGCACGACACCGAAGTAGTAGGCATCGTTGGACAATACGAAGGTCAGCGGCATGCTGGTAATCGCCACCACCAGCGGGAACAGATGGCCCCAGGAAGGCGGAATCCAGTCGACCAGGGTTTGTGCCAGGGCATCGACCATTTTCGTCCCGGAAAAAATCCCGGCGAAGATGCCCGCGGCGAACACCAGCAGGACCACGGTCATGGCGTTGCCCGAGTGGGCGAGAATGCGCTCCTTCTGAATGTCCAACTGCGGATAGTTGATCATCAGCGCCAGGACGAAACCGATCAGGAACAGGATCGCCGAGTGCATGAGCCCCATCACCAGCGCAACCATCACCGCAACCACCAGCAGCAGGTTGACGTAGGCCAGCTTCGGACGCTTGTGCGGCGTATTCTCGATGATCGCGTTGATGTAGCAGTCACCGCCACCGCTTTGCAGCTGGACGTTGCCGATGCGCTTGCGCTCGGCACGACCTAGCAGGAACGCCGTGAACACCACCCACATCGCACCGCCGATCATGGTCGGCAGCAAGGGCACGAAGTACTCACCGGCATCCAGGCCCAATGCCGCGATCGCGCGGGTCGCCGGGCCGCCCCAAGGGGTCATGCCGCTCATGATGCTCAAGGAGAGCATGGAAACAGTCGCCAGGATCATCGGATTCATGCCGATGCGTTTGTACAGCGGCAGCATCGCGGCACAGGTGATCATGTAAGTCGTCGTGCCGTCACCGTCCAGCGCCACCAACAGCGACAGCAGCGCAGTGCCCACGGCGATCTTCATCGGGTCGCCATTGACCCGCTTGAGGATTTTGCGGATCAACGGGTCGAACAGACCGGCGTCGATCATCAGGCCGAAAAACAGGATCGCGAACAACAACAGTGCCGCCGACGGCGCGACCATTTTCAGGCCGTCCAACATCATCTTGCCGGTGGTCCCGCCAAAGCCGCCGAGCACGGCAAAGACGATGGGCACCACCGTCAGGGCGACGATCGGTGACAACCGTTTGGTCATTATCAGGAAGGTAAAGACCACCACCATGGCCAAGCCAAGTAAAGCGAGCATATGTCAGTTCTCTTGTTGTTATGAGTAGCTTGGCTGACATTCAGGCGCACGCCCCCCAACCCGCCAGGCAACACGCAAAAGTGTGCCTGGCGCAGGTAGTGAGTGAGCTGATGTGGTGCCGTCGAGTCAGCCGCGAGCGGCTAGATGTGTTTGGCGACCTTCGTGTCGTCCCAGGCTGAGTCCGTTGCCGGGGTCTGCGTCAGGGCGGGTTTGCCATCCAGGGTCCGCAACAGGAGTTCGCGGTCGCAGGCATTCTCCGAAAGGGAGATCACCACGGTCGCAACGGCGTTGCTCGCCAGGCTGGTCAACGCCCGCGCTTCGGACATGAACCGGTCGATCCCGATCAACAGGGCCAGGCCCGCCAGGGGAATGTCGTGGATGACCGTCAAGGTCGAGGCCAGGGCGACAAACCCGCTGCCGGTCACACCCGCGGCCCCCTTTGACGACAGCAGCATGATCGCCAGCATGCTGATGACCTGGGTCAGCGTCAGGTCGATGTTGCAGGCCTGGGCAATGAAGATCGCCGCCAGCGACAGGTAGATCGCCGTGCCGTCGAGGTTGAACGAGTAACCTGTCGGCAGCACCAGCCCCACGACGCCTTTCTTGCAACCCAGGGCCTGGAGTTTTTCCAACATTCGCGGCATCACCGGTTCGGTCGAGGACGTCCCCAGTACCACCAGGAATTCTTCACGCAGATAACGCAGCAGCTTCCAGAGGCTGAAGCCATGTGCGCGGCAGATGCTGCCCAACACCACGAAGACGAAGAAGGCGCAGGCGATATACAAGGTCATGATCAGCTTGGCCAGCGAGCCCAGCGACGTGATCCCGTACTGCCCCACCGTGAAGGCCAAGGCCCCGAAAGCGCCGATCGGAGCGAAACGCATCAGGTAGGAGAAAATCTTGAAGACCATGTGCGAAGCTGATTCCAGGACCTCCAGCACCGGCTTGCCGCGCTCACCCAAGGACGACAGGGCAAAACCGCAGAGCACCGCGATAAACAGCACCGGCAACACCTCGCCTTTATTGAAGGCGCCGATAAAGGTGTCGGGAATGATGTGCATGAAGAAGTCCACCACGCTCAGTTTCGCGGCGGATTCGGTGTACTGCGACAATCCTTGGGTGCTCAACTGCGTCGGATCGATGTTCATGCCCGCGCCGGGCTTGAACAGGTAGACCGACACCAGGCCGATGATCAGGCTGATCACCGTCAGCGCCAGGAACAACAGCATGGTCTTGCTCAACAAACGCCCCAGCGAGCGCTTGTCGCTCATGCCGGCGATGCCGGTGACAATGGTGCAGAACACCACCGGCGCGATCATCATCTTGATCAGCTTGATGAAGGCATCACCCAGCGGCTTCAGGGCAATTGCCTGTTGCGACCAGAAATGCCCGACGACCACGCCCAGCAGCACGGCGCAGATGATCTGGAAGTAGAGCGATTTAACAACTTTCATGGCATCACCCATTTTTAGAATTGTTCTGATGCAAAAGACCCTGGCTGCCTGGGCTATCCGGCCAGCCGCTGGGACGCCGTGGCGTAGACGTAACCTGAGAAAAGCCGGCGCGCGGTACGTACTACCGAAGCCCGAATGGTCTCACCCTTTTCACCGGTGTAGGACAGTACGACATCAATGCCGCCGCTTGGGTGCTCAATCCGAACCTGTTGCAAGCGCGGCTCGCTGACGATGCCAAGCAACTGTGCGACGACGCTGTCTTCGGTCACACACGCAGTGGCCAAGCCGATGGAACCGGTGATCGCCAGGGCGCGGTGACAGTTGTGCGGCATGAAATAACGCACCTGGACCGTCCCGCCAGACTTGGCCGGAGACACCAGCACCGGTTTGGGAATGACCTTGTCACTGACATCACCCAAGCCCATGGCCAGGCCGGCTTTCAGGCGCAGGGACTCCAGGCGCTGCAGGAAGGCTTTATCGGCGTCCAGCTCAGCGGGGCTTTCATCGCCGCGCTTGCCAAGCTGACTGGCTTGAACGATCACCATCGGCATCGCCATGTCGATGCAGGTCACCGGGATGCCGTCGATCAGGTCCTGGGGTTGTCCAGTGGGAAAGAGTTTCCCTGTCTTGCTGCCCGCCGCATCGAGAAAGGTCAGTTGCACCGGAGCCGCTGTGCCAGGCACGCCATCGATGGCGGTATCGCCTTCATAGCGGACTTTGCCTTCCGGGGTTTGCACTTCGGAATTCACGAAAGTCCCGGTATTGAGGTTGCGAATACGCACCCGGGTCAGGTCGCCGGAAGGCTTGACCAGTCCCTGCTCGATAGCGAACGGGCCGACGGCGCAGAGCATGTTGCCGCAGTTGGGGGCGGTATCGACCCGACGCTGGGAAACCATGACCTGGACGAACAAATAATCGACATCCGCATCAGGGTGCAGCGATGGGCTGACGATCGCCACTTTGCTGGTTTGTGGACTGCCGCCACCGATGCCGTCGATTTCCAACTCATGGCCCGAGCCCATCAGGTTGAGCAGCAGCTCGTCACGTTCGGCGATGGCGACCGGCAGATCCCAGGCGAGAAATACCGGGCCTTTGGACGTACCGCCGCGCATTAGCACACAAGGAATTCGCTGCATGTTCACTAACTCTTGTTGATCAATCTGGATAATTGATGCTCTGGAAACAAGAGTGGCAGGGTTTGAAAAGTGTTTCCAATGCAAAGATCAGAGCGATTATTGCGTTTCACAAATGAATTGCTTTACGCTAATTATCATCGCGCACGGCCCTTCCTCGGTGAGGTAGCACATGGAATATGAACTCCAGGACATACGATCTTTCGTGAAAATCGCCGAACTCGGCAGTTTCCACGAAGCCGCTGACGCACTGCATCTGTCGCAACCAGCCTTGAGCCGACGGATGAAAAAACTCGAGGAAGGCCTGGGAACCGCTTTACTCGATCGCACCACCCGCAAGGTCAGCCTGACGAGCGTCGGCCGTGATTTCCTGCCCAAGGCGCGGCGCCTGCTGGATGATTTCGACGACTCGATTCTCAACATCCGCGAGCTGGCGGAGCGGCAGATCGGCCGGGTAACTTTGGCCTGCATTCCCACGGCAGCGTTTTATTTCCTGCCTTCGGTGATCCGCCTCTACAACGAGCGCTACCCGAAAATCCGCATCCGCCTGCTCGACCTCAGCGCCAACGAAGGGCTCGAAGCGGTTCTGCGCGGCGAAGCCGACTTCGGCATCAACATGATGAGCGGCCAGCACCCGGACATCGAGTTCGTGCCCCTGGTCAACGAACCCTTTGTGCTGGCCTGCCGGCGCGATCATGAATTGGCTGAACGCAGTGCGGTTACCTGGTCGGAACTCAGTGATTATCGGCTGATCGGTGTTGGTCGCCTGAGCGGCAACCGCATGCTGCTGGACCACGCACTGTCGGGCCTGAGCTGGCGCCCGCAATGGTTTTACGAAGTGCAGCACCTGTCCACGTCGCTGGGATTGGTCGAGGCTGGCCTCGGCGTGTCGGCGATGCCCAGCCTGGCGATGCCGGCCGGGGATCATCCAACGCTGGTCAGCGTGCCGCTGATCGAGCCGGTGGTAAACCGCTCGCTGGGCCTGGTCTACCGCCGGGGCGCATCGCTCTCCCCGGCTGCGGAGAAGTTCGTCTCGATCCTGCTTGAGCAGTGGCCGCAATGAAGCGAGAGCCTCCACACTGCCAACGCGGCGAGGCTGATCAAGGCGCCTAGCAGGCTGACCGCCATCCAGCCCCACAGCGCATAAACCTGGGTCGCGGCCGCCGCGCCCAGCGCGCTGCCCGCCGAGTAGAAACACATGTACGCGCCGACCATGCGACTTTGCGCGTCGGGCCGTGCTGCGAAGATCAAGCTCTGGTTGGTGACATGCACGGCTTGCACCGCGAAGTCGAGCAACACCACGCCGCACACCAGTGCGATCAGGGAGGTTTCGGTAAACGTGATAGGCAGCCAGGAGAGCGTCAGGAGCCCCAGCGACCAGCCGGTAACGCGTTGTCCAAAGCCTTGATCGGCCCAGCGACCGGCCCTTCTGGCTGCCAGGGCCCCGGCGACGCCAGCCAGGCCAAACAGGCCGATGGCCGTATGTGAAAGCGACAGCGGCGCGGCGCTCAACGGCAGCACCATGGCGGTCCATAACACCGAAAACGCGGCAAAGATCAGCAAGGCCAGCAGCCCCCTGATCCGTAGCACCGGCTCGGTCATGAACAGCTTGAACAGCGACCGGATGAGCGCCAGGTAAGGCTGCCGGTCAGGTGACGACACGGCGGCAGGCACCACTGCCCAGAACACTGCCGCGATGGTCAGCATCAATCCCGCGGAAACGAAATAAACCCCGCGCCAGCCCGCCAGATCGGCAATCACTCCAGAGGTAAACCGCGCCAGGAGAATACCCAGGACCACGCCGCTGGTGACGGTTCCCACGGCCTGCCCCCGTTGGGAGGGCGTAGACAGCACGGCGGCATAGGCCACCAGCACTTGGACAACCACCGCCAGCAAGCCCATCACGATCATGGCCCCCAGCAAAGCCAACCAATGCTGGGCGGCACCGACGACCGCCAGCACAAGCGCGGACAACACCAATTGCGCGAAAACCAGGCGTTTACGGTTGACCCTGTCCCCCAGCGGGACGATGAACAGCAACCCCAGCGCGTAACCCACCTGAGTGGCCGTCACCACCACCCCGATAAATCCTGACGCGACGCCCAGGCTCTCGGCCATCGAGGCGAGCAAGGGCTGGGCGAAGTAGACATTGGCGACGGCCAGTGCGCAGGTCACGGAAAACAATAACGTGAGCGCCGGCGAAAGCCCGGCACATTGGTCGTCACTCAAATTTCCCGAAGGCTGCTGGGTGCAACAATCGACATCTGCTGTCATGCACGTCTCCTTGACGCTAAACTGGTTTCAATTGAAAACCTGACTGGATTGTTGCCTGATCAGGTTTCGATTTGCAACCACAGACATCGACCGGACTTGCGATGCTTTTTCAGGAGGTCAATACAATGGAAAACGCTTCACCGCAAAACAGCGAATGCCCGGTAGCCAGGACACTGGACGTGATTGGCGATCGCTGGTCGCTCATGATCATTCGTGATGCATTCGACGACATTCGCCGCTTCAGCGAATTTCAGAAGAGCCTGGGCGTGGCCAAGAACATTCTGGCTTCGCGACTCAAGGCGTTGGTCGAGGTCGGGGTGTTCGACGTTCGACCCGCATCCGATGGAAGCGCCTACAAGGAATACGTCCTGACAGAGAAAGGCCGAGAGATCTTTCCGGTCGTGGTCAGCCTGCGACAGTGGGGTGAACGCTTCCTGTTCGAGCCGGGAGAAACGCGTTCCGTGCTGTTGGACAACACGTCCGGACAGGCCCTCATGCCGATGGATGTTCGATCCTCAAGCGGTCAGAAACTCGGACCGGCCGATTGCCACAGGGTGAGGCTCATTGCCGACAACCCGACGTGAGATTGATCGTCCCTACCCCTTCAGTACCAACGACATGTCCGGGTACCTGGCGCACATGAAATCGACAAATGCGCGCACCTTCGGNGCAGCAAGACGCCGGGACGTGTGCAAGACCCAGAGTTCGGCTTCCTTCCCNGATACCGTGCCCCACTGGACCAACTCGCCACTGGCCAACTGGTTCCATGCGATGGACTGTGGAATGAGGGCAGCCCCACCACCGGCGATGGCCGCATCGCGGATCATCAGGAACGAAGAGAAGCGCAGCCTGGGGATCGGCTCCAGAATCAGGCTGCCGCCATCGAGTGTCCAATGGGTGGGCTCGAAACTGGACATCACAACACCGGGAACTGAGCGGATGGCGCCGGGTGCAGGCCGAGGTAATCCAGGCGCGGCCACCACCACCAGCCGGTCCTTGGCGAAACAGCGACCGACTAAATCGCTGTCCGGGCTGGGGTTGATCCGGATGGCGACATCAAATTGTTCCTCGACGAGATCAACCACGCGATCCTCCGAAATGACCTCGATCGTGACGTCCGGGTAAGCCGCACAAAACGCTGCGCCGATGCCGCCCATCGCCAGCTGCGAAAACAGGACCGGGGCAGCGACACGCAAGCGTCCGCGAGGCGTCGATACGCCCTCCTTCGCCGCCGCCATGGCTTCGACCACCTCGGCCAACGGCCCTTCGGCCCTGCTCAGCAGCAGCTCTCCAGCCTCGGTGAGCTTCAGACCACGCGCACTGCGCTCGATCAGCCTGACGCCCAATTGCTCCTCGAGGTCGGCAATGCGGCGCGACAAGGTTGCCTTGGATATTCCGCTCGCACGGCTTGCTTTTCCCAACCCCTCGTTCGTTGCGACGAGGGTGAAATCGATCAGCGCGTTCAGGTTCATGCTGTTCCACTTTTGAAACGGAGTGTCTACATCCTGGCGTCTTCGTTTTGTTTCTGCAACGGAATATCGTTTGATCATCGCAACGGGCCGACAAGGCCGTAGCGGACTTTTCCGGCTACCCACCCTTTTGCAGGAGATTCAACATGAGCATTCTCGTTACCGGCGCCACGGGCACCATCGGTTCACTCATCATCCAGCGCCTCGCCGACGCAGGCGCCAACGTCAAAGCCCTCGTGCGCCAGCCTGGCAAGGGAACATTCCCGGCGGGCGTGACTGAAGTCGTTGCCGACCTCACCGACGTGCCTTCGCTGCGCGAGGCGCTGGCGTCGGTGCGTACGCTGTTCCTGCTCAATGCCGTGACCCCCGACGAGGTGACACAAGCCCTCATCACCTTGAACCTCGCTCGCGAGGCCGGCATCGAGCGCATCGTCTACCTGTCGGTGATTCACGCTGACAAGTTCACCCACGTTCCGCACTTCACCGGCAAGCACACGGTCGAGCGCATGATCGAAAGCCTCGACATCCCGGCGACCATCCTGCGCCCGGCGTACTTCATGCAAAACGAATTNATGGTCCAGCAGACGATTCAGAACTACTCGGTNTACCCGATGCCGATCGGCTCGGCGGGCGTCTCGATGATCGATGCCCGCGACATCGCCGATATCGCCGCTGCCGAGTTGCTGCGACGCGACAGGGCACCTTCGGCCCTGGACCGTGTAACCCTGGAGCTGGTCGGCCCACAAGCACTGACCGGTGCCGCCGCGGCTAATATCTGGAGTTCAGCCCTGGGTCGCGAGATCGCCTACGGCGGTGACGATGTGGCCGCCTTCGAAGCGCAATTGGCCGCGTACGGTCCCGCCTGGCTGGCTTATGACATGCGCCTGATGATGTCCGGTATCCAGACGTTTGGCATGCAGGCTGCTGAAGGAACCGTGGAACGGCTACAAACCATCCTCGGGCGTCCGTTGCGCACCTACGAAGACTTCGTCCGCGAGGCCACCGCAGGGGTTTGAACAGCTGGGCAGTAAGCGCCAGGTCGGTCAGCGGAACACCGACCTGGCGTGCAACGAGGAAGGCTTGCTCCAGCAACGGCTACTCGCTAAACCAGCTGGCGAATCCCCAGAGACAAGATCAAACCACCACACAGTCGATCAATTGCTTTTTTCCTACCTTGATAGGCGCAAGCAATCCTCGGTTGCGAAAGCGCAATTGCGACCATTGCATACCAGGCCATTGAAACCACCACGACAACTGCCAGCATCGACAAAAACGTGCCTGGCGAAACGTGGGCGGGAGCCGCGGCTGAAAAAACAGCGGCATAGAAAGCCATGGACTTGGGGTTGCCAATGTTGGTGATCACCCCCTGAATAAAGGACTGGCGGCAACTACCGGCGACGGCATCATTCAGCGGGCCCGGCGCATTCCTCCCCGCGTTGATCAGCAGTCGGAATCCGAACCACATCAGGTAGGCTGCGCCCAGAACCTTTACAACCAGCGCAGCCCAAGGGAGCGCAGCAAATACAACCCCGAGACCTGCAATCGCACAGGTGGACCAGAACAGGTTGACCAGTACGATTCCCGCCACCAAGGCCAGCGCTTCAGAGCGCGTAGCCGCCACCGCCTTATGGACCACCGCGACGAAATTCGGTCCAGGAATCACGACACCAGCCAGGTAGACCAAAAAAACTGTCAAGACAGCGGAACCGTCGATCATGTGCGTCCCTCGCGAAATCTGTAGGCGGTGATCGTCACCAAAAATGCCGCATTGCTGCCCCACGGATTCAACCCGTCGAGGCAATACACCTACTCCTCGGCAGGCCTCATATGAAAAATCGTATAAGGCAGGATCAGCGTATCGGCGACGATGCTGAAAGGAAGGTCGACGACGGCAAACGGTGCCAGCGCGCGTGAATACACGTCGTTGTCATTCGTCGAGGCCTTGATGATCTCGATATCGGTCGCCGCACCGCAGTAAGGATGGCGGCCGCAGAGCTGTCCCATGCCAAAGGTTTCGTTGGCCGTGGCGCATCCGCCCAGCAGCGCCATCGTCAAAGCCATTACTACGATCCGCATGACGCGCCCCTCCCCCAGGAAAGGCCGGACTGTAGCATTAAAGCCGCCCCGACGGCTCAGCGCTCAAGGCCAGGCCCCAGCAGGGTCGCGAACCACTCGATGAACACCCCGAGCGTGGCTGCACCAATGGAAACGCTGGGTGGCCGTATTCAGCCAACCCCAGGTTCTCCTGTAGGATGCACATCCTCTCAATCAGTCGCGAATGTGATCAATGGAACTGCACTCAATTCTCGCCTTTACCCTGGTCGCGGCAATCGCCATCGCCAGTCCCGGACCTGCCACCTTGATGGCGATCAATAACAGCCTGGCCTACGGGCCGCGTTACGCGGTGTGGTCGTCGGTGGGCAACGCCAGCGGGCTGTTCTGCTTGTCGGCCGCCGCCATGCTGGGATTGGGCGCGTTGCTCGCCAGCTCCGAATGGCTGTTCAACGCCGTGAAAGTCCTGGGGGCGGGTTATCTGTTCTACCTGGGCGCCAGGCAGCTGTTCAAAAAGAGCCCGATACTCGCGCAGGACGTGCAAGCNGANGGCANNACCAGCAAGCCATCGCGTTCAAAGCTGTACAAGTCGGCCTTCCTGACAGCCATCACCAACCCCAAGGCGACGATGTTCTTCACCGCCCTGTTCCCGCAATTCATCGACCAGAGCGCCGCACTGCT
>Ga0065714_10002524_pt1 | contig 15152 bp, 19 predicted proteins | sample MisRhiReplicate2_FD_59101 | JGI IMG/M metagenome (GOLD analysis project Ga0065714, IMG submission 59101) | Miscanthus rhizosphere microbial communities from Kellogg Biological Station, MSU, sample Rhizosphere Soil Replicate 2: eDNA_1 v2... | ecosystem: Host-associated > Plants > Roots >...
GGGCGAAGCGTGCCTACCATGGGTAACCGAAATGGTGGCGGCGCTATTCGGCGCCTACAACCCGGAAACCCGCAAGCGGCTGATCCGAAGCGTGTTCTTCATGGTGTCCAAGAAGAACGGGAAATCAATGGTCGCGGCCGGCGTGATGTTTACCGCCCTGATCATCAACGAACGGCCGTCCGCAGAATTCCTGATCCTGGCCCCGACTAAGGAAGGCGCGGACAACGCGTACAAGCCTATCCGTGATTTCATCAAGGCCGACCCGGAACTGGAAGCCAGGTTCCTCGAGCAGCACCATATCCGAACTGTCACAGACCGCCTGTCAGGCTCGACGTTGAAAGTCGTTGCCGCCGATAGCGATACGGTTACCGGTAAAAAGGCAACTGCGGTTTTTATTGACGAACTGTGGGCGTTCGGTAAAAGACCGAAGGCGGCACAGATGCTGCTTGAAGCAACCGGCGGTTTGACTTCCCGCCCGGAAGGTTTCGTATTCTACGCTACAACGCAATCCGATGAGCCGCCGGCCGGGGTTTTCAAAACGAAGCTGGACTACGCCCGAGGCGTTCGTGATGGGCGGATTAAAGACCCTACATTCCTGCCGATCATTTATGAATTCCCCCAAGCAATGCTTGACGCGGGTGAACACCGCGATCTGAAAAACGCCTACGTCACGAACCCAAACTGGAACGTGTCGGTGGACGAAGAGATCATTCGGCAGAAGTACCAAGAGGCGATCGAAGCGGGCGAAGGCGAGATCCGAGACTTCCTCGCCAAACATATGGACGTGGAAATCGGCATGGCGCTCCGTTCGGACCGATGGGCCGGCGCGGACTACTGGGAGTCCTCAGTTACCGATTGCGCCACAATTGACCAATTAATAGACCGTTCTGAGGTTATCTCGATCGGCGTCGACGGCGGCGGCCTGGACGACTTGCTAGGGCTATGCGCGCTCGGCAGAGAGCGAAGTACAGGTAAGTGGCTAGCGTGGGGTAGAGGCTTCGCACATCCGTCCGTACTGGAGAGACGCAAGGAGGTAGCTACCCAACTGCAGAACTTCGCAAAGGACGGGCACCTAACCCTGGTCAAGAAGATCGGCGAAGACGTGGACGAAGTTTGCGATGTCTGCGAGCGGATTTACGAATCCGGACTACTAGATAAAATCGGCGTCGACCCTGTCGGTATCGGCGCGATTTTTGACGGTCTTGTAGCGCGCGGCATTCCGGAAGAGCGCATCGTCGGTATCAGCCAAGGCTACAAACTGAACGGAGCGATTAAGACTGCGGAACGCAAATTGGCGGAAGGCACTCTACTTCATGCCGACCAAGCTTTGATGACTTGGTGTGTCAGTAACGCCCGCATCATCGTGACAGCCAATGGCATCTTAGTAACCAAACAGGCTTCCGGCTCGGCCAAGATCGACCCGGTGATGGCGCTGTTCAACGCCGTGTCCCTAATGGCGCTCAACCCACCGGCCGCGCATAAAAAGTTTCAAATGTTCACCTTGGGGTGATAAGGTGCGCGTAATTTACCGGAGCTGTATATGAACAGAGCCTACAGTTTTCTTGAGATTAAAGCGGTCGGCGACGAAGAACGCGTTATTAGCGGATGGGCCACGACCCCGGCGCCGGATCGCGTTGAAGACGTTGTAGAGCCCTTGGGCGTAACCTTCAAGAATCCCATGCCCCTTCTTTGGCAGCACGAGCACGACAAGCCTATCGGCCTGGTAGAGTTCGGCACGCCAACTGCAAAGGGTGTACCCTTTACCGCAAGACTGCCTAAGATAGAAGAGGAAGGTAAACTTCGGGATCGCATCGAGGAAGCCTGGCAGTCGATTAAAGCCGGCCTGGTTCGTGCGGTCTCCATCGGTTTTCGCTCCCTGGAGCACGAGCAGATCGCAGGCAGCTGGGGTATTCGCTACATCCGAACAGAAGTGTTTGAGCTTTCCGCCGTGACTATCCCGGCCAACGCTCAAGCGACTATCACAAGCATCAAGAGTTTCGACATTGGTCTGCCAGCCGCGCAAGGCAAAAAGGCGATCCCTGTCGTACGTTTGAAACCCGCCGGCGCTTCGGCACCCGTTACGAAAAAACTTCCTGTTATTCCGAAGCCCGAGGAGGGCCTAGACATGAAAACCATTTCCGAACAAATTGCGGAGTTTGAAGCAACTCGCGTCTCCAAATCCGCTGAAATGTCCGCCATCATGGACAAAGCCAGTGAAGACGGCTCTACCCTGGACGCTGAGCAATCCGAAGCCTTCGATACCCTGGAAGGCGAAGTCGGCGCGATCGACAAACACCTGTCTCGCCTGAAAGCCATGCAGAAGTCGCAAGCCCAATCGGCCAAGCCAGTCGGTGAAACCGTGATCAAAGCCCTGGACACCTCTGGCATGCCGCAAGTTCGCGCGAAGAACACCCAAAAGCTGGAACCCGGCATCGCATTCGCCCGCGCTGCCAAATGCTTGGCTATCGGTCACCTGGAACACCGCGACGCGATCAGCATCGCCAAGGCGCTGTATGACGGCCAAGACGGTATCATCACCGCTACCCAACGCCTCGTCACCAAGGCCGCTGTAGCCGCGGGCACCACGTCCGATGCTACTTGGGCAGGTCCCCTGGTCGGCGATGAAACCAGTGCTTTTGCTGACTTCGTTACTTTCCTGCGTCCGCAGACCATCCTCGGCCGCTTCGGCCAAGGCGGCATCCCTTCGCTGCGCCGTGTGCCTTTCCGCACCGCACTGATCGGACAAACCTCGGGCGGCGACGGTTACTGGGTAGGTGAAGGTCAAGCCAAGCCGTTGACCAAAATGGACTTCAGCCGCACCACTATCGAGCCGTTGAAAGTCGCGAACATCGCCGTTGCCACCATGGAACTGATCCGCGACTCCAACCCAGCCGCCGATGGCCTGATCCGCGACACCCTGGCCGCCGCGCTGCGTGAACGTCTCGACATCGACTTCATCGACCCTGCCAAGGCCGCTGTATCCGGTATCTCGCCTGCTTCGATCCTGAACGGCGTAGTTGGTATCCCTTCTAGCGGCGACGATGCTGATGCGGTACGTGCGGACATCAAGGCGCTCTTTACCGCGTTCATCAACGCGAACAACGCTCCGACCTCCGGCGTGTGGATCATGTCCTCGGTAACTGCCTTGGCCCTGAGCCTGATGCAGAACCCACTGGGCCAAACCGAGTTCCCGGGCATCGGCATGATGGGCGGTACTTTCTTCGGCCTGCCGGTGATCGTATCGGAATACCTGCCCTCCGATTCGTCGGGCGGCATCGTGGCCTTGGTCAACGCCAGCGATATCTACGAGGCTGACGAAGGCGGTATCGACCTGTCGATGTCCACCGAAGCGTCTCTGCAGATGGACAACGCGCCGGACAACCCAACCACCGCCTCGACCGTAATGGTCAGCCTGTGGCAGCGCAACCTGGTCGGTTTCCGCGCCGAGCGCACCATCAACTGGGCTCGCCGTCGTGCTTCCGCCGTTGCTTACCTGACCGGTGTGAGCTGGGGCGCGTAATACCTCGTCGTAAGTAAATTGGAAAGGGCCTTCGGGCCCTTTTCTTTAGGGGTACTTCCATGATCGATTTCATCCAGAAAACAGGATTCATGGGCGACGGCGGAATAATTCCTACGCCACCGCTTCCGGACCCTACGACTGTAAACTTCACAGCCGCACAATTTTCTCCTGGCATCACTGGCTCAGTCAGCACAACCAAAAACGCAGCTCGCATCTACATGCGTGGCGCGATTTCTCTTTGGTCCGGCTTTATCTCCGGCAACGAAGCAAAACTGACTACCCCCTCAGATTTCGGTGACAACCCAGGATCTGTCCAAGTGGCTATTGACGGCGGAGCTTTCACGCTCGCGCCTAATACCGGATCCGTTTACACACTTTTTACCGGCCTTGCGCACGCGACCCGCTTTGTCGAGGTCCGCTATGACAACGCCATGGGCGATGCTCCGTACGTCGCGTCCTCCGGCAACGTGCTCGAGGTAACGGGACAACCCCCTACCCTGACCACTTTCGCTAACAAGGTCCAGGACGGCGCCAACAGCGCTACCGGCTTCTACAGCGGCGCCATAGTAGCCAACACCGCAACTTTCTCGCCGCCGCTCCAAGCGCAGAAAGGCGTTACCTACGGCTCCAACATTGGATCGGTGAAGATCCGCGGCGCCTTCACGAAACTCGTGGTAACCGTCAACGGCGCCAGAAAAATTGCAGTAAGCAAGAATGGTGCCGCGCCGGTCTTCTACGACATAGCGGACGAGACCGACAATCCGATTAGGGCTATGCGGATTCCGTGCGACGGTTCTACAGCCACTTACTATGTATGGGATGACGGCAACGGGAGGAACAACAACGGCCACTTCGCCGTGGCCGGTGATTCGACTCTACTCGACGTAGGTACTCGTCGACGCTTGGACCAGTACGGCGATTCGATCACCTTCGGCTCCGGCCCGGGTGCGACGTCTAGGGACACAGAGACTATGCGCGTAGCCGCAGCGATGGGCTTCGTCGGCAGCACCAACGGCATCAGTGGGTTGACTATTACAGCCTGCAAAACTTTGCTTGATACCGTTCTGCCACTACGCGCTGTAGGGGTTACCGACGTCGCGGTCTTGGCTATCGGAGGCAACAGCGCTTCAGGCGGCATAGACTCTACGGAACAAGCTGACTACGGCCTATGCATCGACAAGCTATTGGCGAAGGGGTACGCGAAAGTCCTATGCCGTGGGATTCTGAATAACTCTGGCGCTGCGCAGGAGCTGATTGATTCTTGCAATGCTACCTTGAAAGGTGTTATGGACGGGAAAGCCGACGCCAGACTAGCGTGGATCGATCCTAAACCGTGGACTTTCACCACCGTGGACGGCACGCATCCAGACGCTGCGGGCTACGCTTCTATCGCGGGCTTCGCATTGCCGGCTTATTCCGCTGCGCTAGGCTTGTGATACACTCCCGCTAAATTTGAGGATCTTCCGCATGGCCAAAGTCGAATTCATCTACAGCAAAAACGGGAAGCGAGTTCCTATGGCTATGCGTTACGCGGAAACTCTTCGCAAATTGGGCCACGGCACCTACGAAACGCGAATGCTTACCGCAGGGGCGCCTGCTTCTACAGTTGTAGCTGAACCGCTAGTGTCTGATGCTATCGCCGAATTCGCCGCTGAGAATAACGTCGATCTGTCGAAAGTTGTCGGTACCGGCAAAGACGGACGTATCCGCAAGTCGGACGTGGAAGCCGCTATTGACGCCCAGGATCTCGCATAATGCGCTTGTTCGGCTTTGACATCTCGCGGAAGACCTCGGCTGTCACGGTCGAGAAAACGCTGTCTAACGTTCCAGTTTCGCGCGGCTGGTGGCCGCTTGTTCGGGAGCCATTCACCGGCGCTTGGCAGCGTAATAAAGAACAGCGCTTGGATACCTTGCTGAATTATCCTGCGCTGTACGCATGTATCAATCGGATCGCCTCTGACATCGGTAAATTGCCTTTTATCCTGAAATCTAGGGACGCAAAAGGTATTTGGACAGAACTCGATAGCCCGGCGTTTTCCCCTGTATTGCGCAAACCAAATCACTACCAGACCGGCCAGCAGTTCCGCGAATACTGGGCGCTGTCCAGACTTACGCAGGGCAACGTGTACGTGCTGAAGGAGAGGGACAGCCGCAACATCGTGGTCGGCCTGTATATCCTCGACCCGTGCCGTGTAATGCCTCTCGTGTCGGACAGTGGCGAGGTGTTCTACCAGCTATATACGGACAACCTGAACCTGCTGCCGGACGGCTTTAACGAACTGGTCGTGCCGGCGTCGGAGATCATCCACGATCGCTGCATCTGCCCTTTCCACCCGTTGATCGGCCTGCCACCTATCGCTGCGGCGTATCTTCCGACCCTGAAGAACATGCGCATCCTGAAGTCCTCCGCGGAGTTCTTCGGCAACAACGCGCAGCCGTCCGGCATTTTGTCTGCCCCTGGTGCGATCAGCGACGACACCGCCAAGCGCTTGTCTGAGCATTGGAACACCAATTTCACCGGCGAGAACTCCGGCAAGGTCGCGGTAGTCGGTGACGGTCTGCAGTTCGTCGCGCTCGGCAGCAAGTCGGTCGACGCGCAGATGGTCGAACAGCTCCGGTATTCCGATGAGCAGATTTGCCAGCCGTTCGGTATTCCGCCGTTTAAGATTGGCTTAGGCACGATCCCGTCCGGCCTTGGCGTGGACGCGATCAACCAGCTCTACTACGACGATGCGTTGCAGTCTCCTATCCAGGCGATGGAAACGTTGCTTACCGAGGGGCTAAATGCGATGCCGTACAAAGTCGACATGGACGAAACCGTCCTGATGCGAATGGACGCCGGCAAGAAAGCCGACTACCACAAAACGCTCATCGACGGCAGCATCGAGACGATCAACGAAGGCCGCTTGGACTTCAATTTGCCACCGCTTGACGGCGGCGATACGGTCTACAAACAGCAGCAGGACTTCCCGCTTAGCGTGATCAAGGATAACGTTCTACCAACGCAGAGCACTACACCAGCTATTGAAGCGCCTGTAGCCGATCCAGTGGTCGACGACCAAACACAGAAGGCCCTAGCAGAATTGTTTCTCTTGAAAGCAGTTCAGGCCGCACGAATTGAGGTTACCCGATGATCGACCCGGTAGAGTTCGGCAAGGCCATGGGCGCCTTGGTAAAAGAAGCGACGGCGCCCCTGCTCGATCGTATCGGCCAGTTGGAAAAGCAACTGGCGGCTATCGTCGTGCCTTCTGCTGCGGACGCTGCCGCACTCGTAGACGTTGAGGCTTTGTCAAAGTCGGCCGCTGCGCTTGTGCCAAAGGCTGAAGACGGTAAGTCGGTTACCCTCGACGACGTACGCCCCTTGGTCGAAGAACTGGTCTCTAAAGCCGTAGCCGCGTTGCCGGCGCCGGAGAAGGGAAAGGACGCCGACATGGATGTGCTCAAATCCCACGTTGGCGAGCTGGTGAAAGCCATCCAGCCTGCCGCGCCTTTGCCAGTACCATCGGTCGAGGAGATCGCGGGTACGTTTGAACGTCGCTTCTCCGACTTGACGCTATCGTGGGAACGCCAGGCGCGCGACACCTTCGAGAAGGCTGCCGACCGTATGCCAAAACCGAAGGACGGCAAAGACGCTCTGTCTTTGGAGAACTTCGACATGGCGCTCGGCGACGATGGCCGCACGGTTACCGTCAAAATGCAGGCCGGCGAAACCGTGATAGAGAAGTCGGTGAAGATCGCCGCGGTGATTGACCGCGACATCTTCAAGTCAGACGGCGCTTACGAGAAAGGCGATGGTGTCTCTTACGGCGGCAGCTTCTGGATCGCCAAGTGCGATGCGCCTAAAGGCGTCCCGGGCAGCGGTGAGACCGATTGGCGCTGCGCTGTGAAGAAAGGCCGCGACGGTAAAGACCTGCGCGAGAACGCGAGCACCTTCGACCCGGCCAAAGGGGTCAAGCTATGATGTACGTCACGTTGGAGCGCGGGAAGCAGCACCTGAACATGGATCACGACCTGGACGACGTGTTGATCACGGCGTACATCGGTGCGGCTTCTAGCGCGGTCAAGAACTACCTAAAGAGTGCTTCGCCGTATGAGGTCGAGCGCGACAGCAACGACGATCCGATCCTCGATAGCTCAGGCGATCCCGTGTATGTTGTCGATAGTTCCGGCGATAAGGTTGTGAAGTACGAAGTCCAGGCGGCCACGCTGTTGCAGCTCGGCTTCCTGTACAAAGACCGTGACGAGAACGCAGACGGCGCCTACGACATGGGCTACCTACCAAAACCGGTTACCGCGTTGCTTTACCCCTTGAGGATGCCAGCATGCCAGTAGGAGACTATTTCAGGAAGATATTCGGCGGCCCGCTCCGTAAAGAAACGGACATGGGCGATGGGAGCCATGCTGACCGGGTTATCTCACACCCCCCATTTGATCTCCTGACGGACGGCGGCGATGGTCCTGTACGGCGACTGCGCGTTGACACGGGTCAAACCGGTTTCTTCGGGCGTCGCATGTGGGCTATCAACTACGAGTTCGCGTCGACCAACCCGATAGCCGCGACTCCACTCGTGTTCCGCGTCATTATCCCGGTGAATTTCATTATTCACGCGCATACCCTAACTCTTGATCAGGGTGGCGCTACCCTGCGGACGTACGCAGCCGCACAAGGCGTAGCGGGAGGGACTTTTGCTTCTGCCCACACACCTGTATCCGAAAACAGCATGACCGAGCAAGCGGCGTACACGTTCCAATCGCAGATCGCATCAGGAGGCACGTTCACGCCGAACGTCGGCCAGGTTCCGCTCACCCCGCTTCGTGTCAGGACCGCCGGCGCCACCGCGCAACAGTCCAGCGTAGGCGGTGAGGCGGTATCTGAGAAAGGCCGAGCAGCAGGAACGTACTATGCTGTCGTGGCGCGCATGACGGGTGTCAGCGGCGACTGTACGGGCGTGTACAACCTGGTCATCGAGGAACGCCCATGAGCCGCGCTGGCCAGTACCGCCATCGAGTGGCCATTCAGGACTGGACAGCAGTTCGTGACGAAGAGACGGGCGGCTTCACCGAAGCGTGGGTAACGGTGTTCGCCAATGTGCCCGCACGTATTGCTCCGGCCAGTGGCCGCGAATTTCTGGCCGCTGCGGCAATTCAGTCCGAGATCATCGCGCGCATCGTGATCCGCCAGCGCCCCGGCCTGAATGCCAAGCAACGCATTTTGCATAACGGCGATATTTACAACGTCCACGCTTGGCTGCCTGATCAGGAAAGCGGGCGCGACTATGTGTCGGCGCCATGCAGCAGAGGCGTCAATGAGGGCTAAGTATTTTGGTCGGCAAACCGGTACGCGCGAGATTTAAGTTCAGAGATAACACCCCGTAGGAAACCTTTACGGTCGCTAACAGACCACCATTCCAATTGGTGTACGACCAGGGAAACATAAGCCCGGTGGTCGCCCACGCAGAAAAGGTGGTAGACATAAATGTTTTCGCCTACTACCTCGGCGCGCCAAGCATCTGACTTCATGGTGTAAACTCCAGTTGTGGGTAATGTGATTCACAATCTATTACAAGGGATCGCAACTTGTCAACAACCTTCGTCTGCATCGCCTCCGGCCCGAGCCTCAACGCGCGCGATTGTGAACTGGTACGCGCTGCCAGACTTCCCACAATCGCTGTGAACAACTCCTGGCAGCTAGCCCCGTGGTGCGATCACCTTTATGCAGGTGATCTCGCGTGGTGGGACGCGAACGTCCATGAGATTCCTCTCGGACCTACACGTTGGACGTGTACCCGCCAGGCGTCGGCGAAGTACGGTTTGAACCTGCATGTTGCTTACGGCGAGTACAATAGCGGCCTTCGAGCAATCCAACTTGCGTTCGAGCTAGGCGCGGAGCGCGTGCTGCTTCTTGGGTACGATTGCACAGTGGCGAACGGTACGCATTGGCATGGCGGCCACAAGGACACGAAGAACCCCGATGAAGCGTTGTGCAGGAAGTGGAACAAGCAGCATGCTAGGTTGGCGCGGAAGGCTGACGTAGTGAACTGCAGCAGGGAAACAGCTTTATCGGCGTACAGGTTAGGCATGTTGGAAAAAGAGTTGCAAAAGGTTGTTGACACTTGTGATGCGATTGACTAAAGTTCGTTTCAGAGGCAGCGTCCCGCCTCGCAGGACGGACTTCCGGTGAGGTGAAACTGAAGAGGTCAAGAAGCTTTCGGCTCATCACCGAAAACGGATTGACTAACGCTGAAGACCCAAGAGATACCGGGGCTGCGAGTAGCGCGACGTGCGGCAAGCGATTTGGTGATGCTTTGAGCGAACCGCGCCTCTACCTAGAATTCTGATCAACCAGCGCCAACAGACAAGTGGCCGCCCATGCGGCAAGTTGCACCAGATGAAAGGCTTAGCTCGTTAAGTAGGGCGACCATTGGTTCGGGCGCAGGCCGAAAACACGGGATAACCATTAGGCCTTTCTTCTGGTGCAATTGTAAAAACCCGATAAGGTCCTTTTACGTCCGAGCTCGGTTATTGCACCAACCTATTTCCCACGGTGCCCTCCTTGACCCGCTTCGGCGGGTCCTTTTTCAAGTGGAGATTGAAAATGGCTAAGGCCACAATGGAAATGCACGTCAGGTATCGCTTTTGGGTAAAGCCTGTTTTGTATTTCGCCTGCCTCTTCTACGCGGCTAGGGGTAAGGACGCTTTCTCTGACGGCTTTGTAGATTGGGTCGTTAAGCACGGTATGAAAGTAGAGCTCTCAGAATGATCATTCATGCGATGCGCGGCCTTGGCGACTCGATCTACTCTCGTGCTTTTATCAAAGTGCTACCTGGTGAGCTTTACGTAGACACTCCCTGGCCGGAACTTCTGAAAGATTTGCCGAACGTCCACTTCATCCGTCCGCAAACCACGCTGCGCACCCAAACGAAGAACATCGCGCGCCATAGCTCATGGACGATGCCGCCGACGCGCCAACCAACGCGCCAGATCCGATACGGCGCGGAAGGCATTATTAATGGGATGATGGCGAGCTTCGGTATCGCGCCGGGCGCGTTTGATCTGCCGCCGCTCCCGCCATCACCTGAACAGGGCAAGTACGTCGTGGTGCGCCCGGCTACGGTGCGTAGCGAGTGGCGAGCCGATACCCGAAACCCCAATCCTGAATACATCGCTTGGGCCGCCGCTGAAGCTATGCGACGCGGATACCGAGTGATCAGCATCGCCGACCTAGCGGACAATGTAGAATGGGCGGTCGAGCCTTTGCCGCCGGCCGATGTGCGATACCACAAAGGCGAACTGCCAGTCGAACAACTCTTGTCGCTTGTCGCTAACGCCGCGGCGGTGATCGGCGGTATAGGGTGGTTGGTGCCGGCGGCGCTCGCGGCCAAGGTTCCGGCATGGATCATCTGCGGCGGCCAGGGCGGCTTCAATTCCCCGCAGCAGATTTGCCCGCCGGGCAGTACAATTACCTTTGCGGTTCCTGACAACTTTTGTCGCTGCCGCCTTAAGACCCACAACTGCGACAAGAGGATTTCCGATTATGACTCAAAGCTTACCGCGTGGGCTGATCAAGCCATCCCTATGGTGGTCTGAGGAACTCGGCTACGGCTGGCACAGCGCGCCACCGATGACATACAGCGGCGAGTATTTCGCCCATTACCAGAAGCTAGACGATACGCCGATGGGCGCTGCTCTGACAAAGGCTAGGCTCGAACTGGTCGAGAAGTACACCAAGGCTTCGCTGGGCGTAGACATCGGCATTGGCGGCGGCCGCTATGTCAAGGAGTCGTGGGGCAATGGGTATGACGTAAGCAGCGAGGCTGTAGAGTGGCTGCAGCGTATCTACTCCTATGTAGACCCCTACGCAGCGCCGGTTGATCACATCACATGCTGGGATAGCCTGGAGCACATCCCTGAGCCTGAGAAGCTTTTGGCGAACGTGCGCGACTGGTTCTTCGTTTCGCTGCCGACGTTTGAAAGCGCTGAGGAGGCTCTACAGTCGAAGCATTTCAAGCCGGCAGAACACCTCTGGTACTTCAGTATCCCTGGGCTGATTCGATGGGCTGAGGATCAAGGATTCCAGGTCATGGAGGTCAACCACGCCGAAACGGAACTAGGCCGCGAAGGCATTACGTCCTTTGCTTTTAAACGCGTAGGATAGTAAAGTCTGACATGCGGATAGGGGGCACCCGACACGGCAGCTAGTCACTGTCTTCCGCATTACCCTTCGACTGCCTCCTGACCGAGAGCCTCAAGCATGAAGACCTGCACTCTTTGCAAGACCGAAAAACCGCTCACAGAATTCCTGAAACGCAAAGATCAGAAAGACGGACACCATTTCTGGTGCAAGCCATGCCTGAAGGTTAAGAAAGCCGAGTCCTACCAGAAGAACCGCGATAAGGCGCTAGCCACTATGGCTGCGTATCGCATTGCCAATCCCGAGAAGGTCGCAGCGGCGAAGAAAGCTGCCTATGCTAAAAAGCCGGAGCACTATAAAGCGAAGCATGCGGAGAGATACGCTGCTGACCCAGCCGCATTCGCGGCGAGGACAAAACGGTGGAAAGAAGAAAATGAAGAGCATGTAAAAGCTAGGAGTGCCGCCTATCGGGAACGAAATAGGGAGGAACTTAACGCTAAACAGCTTGAGTACTACAAAGCTAACAAAGAAAAAGTTATTGCTTATCAAGGCAGATACATATCTAGGAAATATAAAGAGGATCCTCTTTTCGCGATAAGAATGGTTTGTCGTCGCCGGTTGCTTTTTGCGATGGCTAAAGGTGGATACAAGAAAAGTTCTAAAACCGAAGCAATCCTCGGCTGCAGTTTTGCGGACCTAGTAAAATACATCGAATCGAAATTTCTTCCAGGCATGACATGGGAGAATAGAGGCATGTTCGGATGGCATTTAGACCACGTAATCCCGCTATCCTCGGCCTCCTGTGCGGAAGAGATAGAAAAGCTAAGCCATTACACGAATCTGCAACCTTTGTGGGCCGAAGACAACTGGTCAAAAGGTGCTAAGATGCCCTACGAACCGGAGGGTCAAACCCATGGCCGATTGGATAACGTACAAGCTGACGGGGGCTGAAGACCTGAGCAGAATTTTCAAGACTCTCCCTCAGGAGCTTCAGCGTCAAGTAGTAGTGCCGGCGGCGAAGGACGCCATGCAAATCGTCTTAGCAGCCGCGAAGGACAATGCATCCCGTGTAGACGACCCTGCCACTGCGAATTACATCCCGAAGAACATCGACATGATCGAAGACAAAAAGTTCTTTGAGGAAACGGGCTCAACGAAAATATCCGTAGGCGTCCGCAAACGTAGGCGCGGTGTAGGCGGTGGGAACACATATTACAGCCTTATATTCGTAGAGCTTGGGACATCCCGGAGCCGCGCGCAGCCTTTCATGCGTAACGCGCTCGGACAGAACCAGCAGGCCGTGTTTCAAGAATTCCTTTCCTCTGCAAAATTCCAGCTCGTTAAATTGGGGCTCAACTGATGGACGTACCTTTCTACACGGTTTGCAAAGCTGACCCGACAGTCCAAGCGCTGCTCGGCGGTACGTCGCCGCGCATCTACCCGTTCGGCATGGCGCCTCAGACCGTCGCCAAACCCTACGTTGTCTATCAGTGGATCGGCGGCTCTCCATTCAACATGCTGAACTGCCGGCCTGATGCAGACCGCGCTAGCCTCCAAGTGGATGTGTACGGCCTTACCACGCAGTCTACGACCACGGTTGCAAAAGCGATCCGCAATGCGATCGAACTAGACTCGTACATCACCGGGTACCGGGGCGACATGCGCGACGAAGAAACACTGCTATACCGCACCAGCTTCGATCTTGACTGGCTGGTCGAACGGACCTGATTTGCGAAACCCCCGGCGCGTGATATGCTTCCGTCGAACGTTCATTACTCCATGAGGCAACACCCATGACCATCAAGAGCCAGGGAACAGACCTGTATACCATCGACCCGGATACCGGCGCCCTGCTGGACGTGGGTTGCATCACCTCCATCGACGGTATCGACACCGCGATCGACCAAATCGAAACGACCTGTCTGAACGACCTGTCGCGCACCTACGAAGCTGGCCTGGCCACTCCTGGCGCCGCTACCTTCGGTCTGCAGTTCGATCCGGCTGACGTGAACCACATTCGTCTGCACCAACTGAAGACTGCCGGCGTGACTCTGCAATGGGCTATCGGCTTCTCTGACGGCACCGCAGCGCCGACCACCGCTACCGACTCTGCCGGTGACGATGAATTCGTTCTGCCGCCTACCCGTAGCTGGCTGACCTTCGAAGGCTACATGAACAGCTACCCATTCACCTTCGCTCTGAACACCATGGTCACCTCGACTGTCGGTATTCAAGTGTCGGGCGAACCAATCCTCGTTCCTAAGTCGTCGAGCTAACCAATGGCCCTGAACCTTAAAGACCTCGTTGCTCAAGGCGCCTTCGTCAAAGAGCCTTTCGTAAAGCGCCAGATCAAATGGCACAACACGGAAGGCGAAGAGCTGACCGCAGACATCTGCGTGCGCCTGGCGTCGTACCATACGATCACCAACACCTGGAAAGCTGCTGAAGGCAATCAGGAGCACCTGGCCGCACGGATTGCGACCATGGTGTGTGACGAAGAGGGCGGCCCGATCTTCTCTACGGCTGACATCCTCGGCACTACCGGGATCGAAGGCCGTGGCGCGATGTGCGACACGCTGTTCCTCGCACTGATCACCGCGGTTAACGAAGCTCAATCGGCAAAGACGAAGCCCCCGAAGACCTCTGGTTCGAACTAGTCCTGAACGGTGTAGGCGGTCGAACGATCGCCGAAGCCCAACAGAACTTGTCACTGGTCGAAGCGCGACAATGGGCTCAGTACATCAAGCGCCATGGGGGCCGTGAACATCGCTGAACGCGTAGAGCAATCCGCGGCATTGATTTGCAGCACCGCCGCGCAGCTTATGGGCAACAAAAACGCAAAGGTCGCAGACTTCATCCCTAATCGGGAATCTGACGATGAACTGCGTTATGCTACGCCGGAAGATTTCTTAAAAGTGCTCCAAGCGTCGAGGAAATAGCGTGGCAATTCAATCACTTGGCGCCCTCACTGTTGACCTCGTAGCGAATACTGCAGGCTTTGAGCGCGGTATGAATCAGGCCGAGCGCGCTTTGGCTTCTGCGACCAAGGAAGCGCAGCGCCAAGGCAACGCCCTGGACAAACTGGTCGGACAGATCGACCCGACCATCGCCGCTTANTCCCGCCTCGACAAGATGGAGCAGCAGCTAAAAGCGCACCGCGATGCGGGGCGCCTTCCTGTCGACGACTACAATGCGTACCTCGCCAAGCTCAACGAAACCCGCAAGGCGGTAGAGCAGACCGGTGCCGCGATCGGTAAGAACGCCAAGCAACTGGATGCAAACGGCCTGTCGGCGAAGCAACTCGCCGCCAACCTGCGCGGTGTGCCTGCACAATTCACTGACATCGCCACTTCCCTTGCCGCCGGACAGAACCCTCTAACGGTGTTCCTGCAGCAAGGCGGCCAGCTCAAGGATATGTTCGGCGGCATCGGCCCTGCGGCCCGTGCTCTCGGAGGCTACGTTCTCGGTCTCGTAAACCCTTTCACCGTAGCGGCTGCCGCC
>Ga0065714_10004403_pt1 | contig 15140 bp, 9 predicted proteins | sample MisRhiReplicate2_FD_59101 | JGI IMG/M metagenome (GOLD analysis project Ga0065714, IMG submission 59101) | Miscanthus rhizosphere microbial communities from Kellogg Biological Station, MSU, sample Rhizosphere Soil Replicate 2: eDNA_1 v2... | ecosystem: Host-associated > Plants > Roots >...
CTGTGTTCGTATTAATGTCTACAATATTATGACCGTTTAAAATGGTAACACCGGTTAAAAAAACATTAGATTGTGCCAGATTAGTATCATTTGTAGGGCCTCTAAGCGAAACGGCGTTTGGTCTTAAACCAGGACCACCATTTTTAGGACCGTAAATCGTATTGGCATAGTTACCCAAAGCATCAAAACCAATACCAATATACCCTCCTCTTAATCCGTAAGTAATTCCTTCATCTGTATTAGAGGTATATCCTAAAGCACCACCGTAGGCTCCTAATCTAAAACCATTAGCTTGGACATCTGCAGCATCAAATAAAAATACACCAATACCGTCTGCACCATTATAAAAATCAGAAACGTTTCTCCACATTTTATATTCAAAGTCCATGACAATACCCAGAGTTGATGGAAATGATTGAGCGATGTAGGCATAACCGCCCTGATTTGTTGTTGCCTTTGTGAGACGCAGCCAGCCAGCTCCCGGAGGGTCGTCAATTCCCGAAGTCAGATAAGCGGTACCATTTGCCCCACCAGTACCACTAATGACAACATCTGGTGCCGTATTATTTTTAAAATCATTTTTGAATGTAAATTGGGCATTTGCCTGAATTGCAAAAAATAATAAAAGTAAAGCAAATCGGGTAAACGGCTTAAAAGCGCCTTTCTTATGATAGGTTGAATTCATCGTCATAATGCTTTATTTTATTACAAATACAATATTCAAATAAGAAGAAGGTGTTCCTGTACCAATAATATCGTAGGTTAAAACACCATTGGCGTCAACACTTAAATTAGCAAAAACAGCAGGATCGAAATAAGTGACATAGTAATAAAGATCTGTCGCTGCCGGCAAAAACGGAATAGCAGCAGGGGCACCGGCACTTCTTACCGTTACGTTTGAAAACTGATTGACATATTCCTGATATAAATTTACAGTTTGACCTGCTAATGGTGTTGTAGTATCAAATGTAATGGCTGGCATATAAAAGAATCTTGGCATGGCACCTGAAGTGTTTTTTAAAACACCATTTACATCAGTAACGACTAATTTATCAGTATTTGTTGTTGAGGGCTGTAAACCAGCAATTGCTAAAGTATTAACAGTATCGGTTGTAATAGTTGTTGCTGAGTCTAGTGGCCCTCCCAATACAACATCTAGACCACTCCCCTGGAGACCATTGTGAGGATTTATATTTAAAATAGACTGATAATCAATCCATTGCAACTGAGCAGTATTTGGATTTCCATTAGTCATTAATATTTGATTGGGAAGTCCGTTATTTCTTGGAAAAATATATGATCCTTCTACAGAATTAGTTGGAGTATCAAATATAAAATGTACTCCCTGATTATATGCAGTCAAAATAGTAGCACTTTGAGAAGTTGTACCTTTGGAGTATATCGTTGCACTCCCATTTTCTACCGCTATTATGCTCATGTCTAAAGAAGTAGCAGGAGTTGAGCCATTTCCCACAAACATATGAGTCGATGGTCGACCAAGCTCCATACTATTCACTTCTATACTATGAAATTTTCCATTAGATGCAGGACTTACTGATCTGAAATCTCCCTGAACATCCAATTGTTTATCTGCGGTTTGTTTATTTATTCCCACACGCCCCATTTGATATATGTTTTCCGTGTTTAATGTCGCTTTGTTGGTAGTTCCCTGAACAAACCATGGTTCTATGGCTAGTGTTGCTTTGTCTGCAAAAAGTGCACCATCTGTACCAGCTGCAATTGCATTGTTTGCGTCGGCAGAAACTAAATTTATTGGCAGGTTTGTAGCATTTTCATTGCTGTACGACAAAATACCAGTTGTAAGTCCTAATGTTGTGACAGTTTCATGCTGGGCAATCAAGGTGGCAATATTCAACACGTTTGGAGTTCCGGCTTCATCAACATAGGTAATGGTTCCGGCAGTGACGTCCTGCGAAATAGAGGTCAGCGTCTCGAAATTCGGAATCATGGTGGAGAGGTTCAGCGTATTGGCTGTTCCGGCCTCATCATTATAAGTCAAAATTCCCGTTGCAGCATCAAAAGTAGCAGATGTCAGGGTCTCATGTTGCGCTATTAAAGCTGCAATATTTAAAACGTTTGGAGTTCCGGCTTCATCAGTATAAGTTATAGTTCCGGCAGTCACATCTTGTGAAATCAATGTCAAAGTTTCGAAATTGGGAATCATGGTGGAAAGGTTCAGCGTATTGGCTGTTCCGGCCTCATCATTATAAGTCAAAACTCCCGTTGTAGCATCAAAAGTGGCTGAAGTCAGTGTTTCATTTTGTTTAATGAGAGTCAGAATATCCAAAACAGTTGAAACTCCTTTTTCATCCACATAAGTAATAGTTCCGGCTGTTGGATCCTGTGAAATGGAAGTCAGGGTTTCGAAATTGGGAATCATGGTAGACAGATTCAGCGTATTGGCCGTTCCAGCTTCATCATTATAAGTCAAAACTCCCGTTGTAGCATCAAAAGTGGCTGAAGTCAGTGTTTCATTTTGTTTGATCAGCGTTAGGATATTCAATACTGTTGATGCTCCTTTTTCATCTACATAGGTAATAGTTCCGGCAGTCAAATTCTGTGAGATCGAAGTCAAAGTCTCGAAATTGGGAATCATGGTGGAAAGGTTCAGCGTATTGGCTGTTCCGGCCTCATCATTATAGGTCAAAACTCCTGTTGTGGGATTAAAAGTGGCAGAGGTCAGCGTTTCGTTCTGTTTGATCAGCGTTAGGATATTCAATACTGTTGATGCTCCTTTTTCATCTACATAGGTAATGGTTCCTGCAGTTGGATCCTGTGAAATGGAAGTCAGGGTCTCGAAATTGGGAATCATGGTGGAAAGGTTCAGTGTATTGGCTGTTCCGGCCTCATCATTATAAGTCAAAACTCCTGTTGTGGGGTCAAAAGTGGCAGAGGTAAGCGTTTCATAAGCACGTGCAATTTTGGCAATATCAATTGTTTCCTTAATATCTGATTCATTAGTATACGTAATAGTACCGTTGCCATTATCTACCAGATTGGTAATGATTTCTGAAGATCCTAATCTGATCCATTTGTTAACATACCAGTAATAATAACCAGGAGTAACATCTGCTACTGTCTGGGTATTGAAAACCAAAAGACTATTGATATTTCCGTTAGAAATTGTTGTTGCGTCGATGGTACCAGTCAATGAGATTCTCGGGACCAATATCCCTTTATTATTCGAAACAACGTCTAGTTGAGAGGATGGGTTTGGAGTTGAAGTCCCTATCCCGACTTGTGCATTAATCTTAATTAAGAATAAAAAAAATAAACTGTATACGAGTAACTGTCTTTTCATAATCATCAATATTTATATTAAACATGACTTTTAACTATTCAAGCAAAGTGAATTTATTTGAAATATTATATCTTTTTTATTTAAGCGTAGGGGATTTTACTTTAAATAAAAATGTAGGAGTGGATCAAAATGAATTTGAAAGCTTATATGTAAAAATTGGATTTACAAGGTAAATATTTTTTTTTAAAATTAAAAAAAAATTAACAAGAAATTTTTTAGCGGTTGATTTTACTCTATTAATTATCAGTATTTAAGATGTTATGCGTGAATTTTTCAACCTTACTGTGAATATATATATGTCGTTTTGCTTAATTTACATACAGGGTCTGTCAGCTGTATTTTTTATATTCCATTGTTATTGTAAGACATAATCGTTTTGATGTATGAATTTTTAAGTTAAAATTTGTAAGATTTTAAAATAATATTATTACTTTTATTATTCTGTTTTGTAGCTTCTTAATGAAATTATTAGGTAATCATTTATCGGAAATTACTATTCGTATAAATGCTCATTAATGGAAATACTTATGAAAAGGAGTCATTGTATTTGTTTTTTATTATAAATAATATTAAGGATACAGTGTTAAAAAATGATCGGAGCAAAACTGAAGTTGACCAAAAAAAACAGCCTTTTAAGGCTGCAATTGAAAAAGATAAATCTTATTTTGAAAAAGATGGCGCCAAAGCCCTTATAGAGCTGTTAGTCGCTACTCATATTGGTTTGGCCGAGATGAATTTAGTGTAGCTGCCAGGGAATTTTTTGGAGCCACTAAATATCCTGGAAAAGGATAATTTCTCATTAAAAACATCCGCCAAATACAAATAACATGTGATCAGTCTGAAAGATGACCGGAGATGATTTTTGCAGATAAATAATTGACAGTATTGTAACATTATAATACATAATTACTATCAGCTCAAAATATGGGAAATTGATTGGGAAATATACTAAATGCATTCCTGGTTAACGAGAAGATGGGTTGAGGGTAATTCTAAAGTTGCTTTATCACAGCTAAATCACAGGTAATAATGGTGATCGCAGTCAAATTATATTTTAATCATTAATACTAATGCTCCGCTTTATGAAATTAGAGAAAACAATGCAAAATTGGGGAAAAATTACAGCAATTGCAGTGTTGGCTGCAGGACTGCTTACCACCCATAAGACAGAAGCCCAGACAGCCAAGAAGCCCAATATTTTAATAATATTTGGCGATGATATCGGGCAATCAAATATTAGTGCCTATACCCACGGATTAGTTGGTTACCAAACTCCTAATATTGATCGTCTTGCAAAGGAGGGAACGATGTTTACCGACTATTATGCCGAAAACAGTTGTACTGCCGGACGTTCTACACTTATTACAGGACAGAGCTGTTATCGTACCGGTCTTTCCAAGGTAGGTATGCCAGGTGTGAACATTGGCCTTCAGGCTCGTGACATCACTATTGCGCAGGCACTCAAACCTTTGGGTTATGCTACTGGACAATTTGGAAAAAACCATTTGGGGGACTTAAACAAGTACCTGCCAACAGTACATGGTTTTGATGAATTCTTCGGAAACTTATACCATCTAAATGCCGAGGAAGAGCCTGAAGATCCAAGTTATCCTTATCAGGATTCTGCATTTGTAAAATCCTATATGGTTAGGGGAGTATTAAAATGCAAAGCTACAGACAGGGATGATCCCACAGTTGATCCCCGCTTTGGAAGGATTGGTAAACAAATCATTGAAGATTCAGGCCCTTTGACCAAAAAACGAATGGAAACAATTGATGATGAGACTTTTGCCGCAGCAATTGATTTTATTAAAAGACAGAATGCTGCCGGGAAGCCTTTTTTCTGCTGGATGAATGCAACCAGAATGCATGCCTTTACACATGTTCGGGAATCATTGCGCGGAAAAAGTGGTATGCCGGACAATGAATATGCAGATGGTATGCTGGAACATGACGGCGATGTTGGGCTGATATTAAAGGCACTTGATGATTTGGGAATTACAGAGAATACAGTTGTAATCTATACAACAGATAACGGACCTAATATGTTCAGCTGGCCGGATGCCGCCATGTCACCGTTTAGAAGCGAAAAAGATTCAAACTGGGAAGGTGCTTTCCGTGTGCCTGCTTTTGTTCGCTGGCCAGGGCATATTCCTTCGGGAAAGATATCCAATGAAATCGTATCAGGGCTTGATTGGTTTCCAACTGTGCTTGCTGCGGCCGGAGAGCCGAATGTAAAAGAAAAACTTTTAACCAGTTATAAAGCAGAAGGCACCAATTTTAAAGTGCATCTGGATGGTTTCAATCAGTTGCCGTATCTTACGGGACAGCAGCCAAAATCAGCAAGGAGTGAATTCTATTATTTTAACGATGACGCCGAGTTGGTATCTATGAGAATGAACGACTGGAAGATCGTTTTTCAGGAACAGAGAACTCAGGGAGGATTTGGTATCTGGGCCAATCCTTTCACACCACTCCGTGTTCCCAAATTGTTTAACCTGCGTCAGGATCCTTATGAACGAGCAGATATTACTTCATTTGTTTATGAAAAATGGTGGGCAACCAAAATGTATATTGTAGCACAAGGCATTCAGAAAGGAGCTGTATTTTTGGAATCTTTTGTTACTTATCAGCCAAGCCAGGACCCGGCCAGTTTTTCAATTGACGCTATAAGCGGAAGGGTTAAAGATCAGATTAAAATGCTTCGATCCCAGCAGAATGCTGTGAGGAAATAATTTGTTTTTTTCGCAATATTTATAAATAAAAAAGTGCCTTCAGGCACTTTTTTTATACATTATACTGAAAGAAACTTCGGGTTGTATCTTCAAAGCTATCTTATTCAAAAGTGTATAATGGATCTTTCAAAAAAAGCATAAGATTTGTTTCGCCCACGAATGCAGAGATCTGACTGCCAAAAATTGTAGATTATTTTAGCAAGTGTAAATGGTGGAATAGGTTTGCTGTACAAATTGTCATATAAGGCTCGAAAGCAATAATGATGAACTGCAAGATTTAAACCTAATCTTAACTGGCCTTCTATTTACTAATTTCTTATTTTCAAAAACCCATGTGCTACGATGTGTATTTTGTGTCCACTTTTAAGAACTCTTTTAATTTAACACAAAGTTAAATCAACTTCTTAGGTATTTTTTGTCTGTTAGTTTTCATTTGTGACTTTAAATCTATTATGAAAAACTATCTTTTGCAAATGTCTGACGAAGAACTCCAGAAATTGATTTTTCAGGAAAATCATGACGCATTTGCAATTATTTTCGACCGCTATTGGAAGAAATTGTATACGTATGCTTTTAAGATTTATAAAGAAGAAGAAATTTGTGAAGATATTGTTCAGGAAATCTTTATTAGTCTTTGGAAAAATACGGCCAATACCGTTATTCTCAATTTAGAGGCCTATCTTTTCAGGGCTGTAAAATATAAAATTGCCAATCATATCAGAAGCTTACGGTTTGACCGTGAGCATCTTGAAGTTCTGGAGACTATTCCGGAGCCAAATAATACCATGGATAATATAGAATATGTTGAATTCGAAAAAGGTATTATGAATCAAATCAGTCAATTAACGCCTAAATGCCGTGAGGTTTTTTTACTTAGCCGTATGGAACATTTTTCTAATGCTGAAATTGCAGAAAAATTAAGTCTTTCTATTCATACTGTCGAAAAGCATATCAGCAATGCTTTAAAACAGTTGCGTCTTAATGGACATCATTATAATTCTCTGCTTTTTTACTGGGCAGCCTTTCTTTATGTTAATTAAAAAAGAACTATTTTAAGAAAACGTTAAGACTGCTTTTTCGACTACTTGTCTGAATCAAAATTGGTGACTTATCTATAAAAGCACTCATTTTGAAAAAAGAAACCCTTTTGCTACTGGCAAAAAAATACACAGAAGATACTTGCACACCTGAAGAAAAAATGGCAGTTGAAGCCTTTTTTGACAAAATGCAGGATAGTTCAACAGNTAGTCTGCATCAATTTCCTGATGTAAAAGGCGATATAATTCTTAGAAAGATATCGCATGAGCTACAGACTAAAAAACAATCTCGAAATTTAAGATTTAATAAAGCCTTAAAAATTGCTGCAATTTTAATTGTTGCATTTGCAGTTTCTTTTTCAGTTGTAAAATTTGCCCTGACATCAAAAGAAATAATTCAGATTGCGCTTAAAGGAGAAAAAAAAGAAGTTTTGTTGGAAGACGGCACTGTAGTAGTTCTGAATTCCAACAGCAGTATTACGTATCCGGAAGAATTCGGGGAAACCCGAAATATTAAACTAAGTGGAGAGGCCTATTTTAAGGTATTTCGTGATGTAAAAAGACCTTTTATTGTACAAACTCACGATGTTAAGGTCAGAGTACTGGGAACCTCGTTTGATGTTAACTCTTATAAACACAGATCTACCAAAGTAAGTGTTCTTACCGGAAGAGTTGAAGTTAGCTCTGCCTCAGGAAAGAAGGTAGTTATTGTGAAAAACCAGCAGGCTGATCTGAAGCGTAATGCTGATTTCCATATTTCAGCAGATGATAGTTCTGAAGGAATTGCCTGGACCAGCAACACTATTATTCTTAAAAATACAACACTTTCTGAAACCGCAAAAATTATTGAAAACTGGTACAATGTGGATATCACATTTGAAGACCAGGAAATCAAAAAATTTACAATTTCAGGAAAGTTTAAGGATGAAAAATTAGAGAATGTACTTGAAAGTATTGCCTTTTTGAAACAGCTGAAAATAATTTACCTAACCCAAAACCATATTGTTATAAGAAGAAAGACACCTAAGATTAAACAATAAACCCGCCTCCGGTGCAACGGAAACGGGCATTAAAAAAAAGACTACAAATAAAAATTTATAGCCCAATAGTAATGAACACGAAACTACAATTTTTTTTCAATAAGTATATGAAGATGAAAAATCTTTATATACTAATAACATTCTTTTTGACTCTTCAGGGATTTGCCATGAAAAATTCGATAAAAGAAAGCCAAATCAGTTTAAATCTGAAGGATGCCACAATCACAGAATTTTTTAAAGTGATTGAACAAAAAACAGCATTCACTTTTGTTTTTGATGAAAAAATATCAGGAACTTCTCAGCGCATCACAATTTTTGCTGAAAAAGAAAGTCTTGATAACATCCTTTCAAAAATCTCAGAAAGAACAGGGCTTTCCTTCAAAAAGATTAATAATACTATTATAGTGACCAAAAACCAACACGCACAGATGACCATTCGAGGAAAAGTGCTTGATGAAAGCGGTTTTCCAATGCCAGGAGTTACAATTCTTGAAAAAGGAACTCACACTACTACTTTGACGGATATGGAAGGGAATTTCAGTTTTGCAGTGTCAAACTCATCTGCAGTGCTTACCGTTTCGTATCTTGGGTATCTTTCACAAGATGTTGGAGCGAGTAATTCGTTTCTGACTATTACCATGAAAGTAAGTACAAGTGAGTTGAATGAGGTTGTTGTTACTGCCTTAGGGATTAAAAGAGAAGAGAAACGACTTGGTTTTTCACAACAGACCATAAAATCAGAAAGCTTATCTCAAGCCAGATCTAATAACTGGTCGTCTGCTTTAAAGGGAAAAGTTGCAGGATTAAGCATTACTTCAGCAGGTTCAGGGCCTATAAATTCGCAACAGATTACACTTCGCGGAAACCGATCACTAAGCCCTAAAGGAAATTATGCACTTATTGTAGTAGACGGGGTACCGGTGAATGCAGAGATGACAACCTCTGGTTCAACCAGCGCATATATGGGTGAGGATTCACCAATTGATTACGGTAACGGAATCTCGGATCTTAATCTTGATGATATCGAAAGCGTAACAGTACTGAAAGGTGCTGGTGCAACCGCACTTTATGGTAGTCGGGCTGCAAATGGAGCATTGATTCTTACCACAAAATCGGGTAAGAAAAACAAGGGATTGGGTATTTCGTACAGTACTGGTGCTGCTTTTGATAAAGTCCAAAGATGGCCGGACTATCAATATAAATATGGACAAGGAACAGGAAATTCTCCTGATGCTCAGGGTAACCAGTATTATTCTTATGGCAATTCTGCCGACGGAACAAGTACTAGTGGTACCAGTAGTGCCTGGGGACCTGCTTTTACCGGACAAAATTTCTATCAATATGATCCAACACTTCAAGGACAGTCAGCAGACAGGGTTCCATGGATTTCGTATAAGGACAATCGCAAAGATTTCTGGAATACCGGGATAACCTTAAATAATAACCTTTCCATACAGGGTGGTGATGATAAAGGTTCTATGCGTCTGTCACTTGGTCGTCAGAAAAACGAATGGATCATGCCGAATACTGGTTTTGACAGGGTCACAGCTGCTATCAACGCGAATTATCAGGTATCGGATAAAATCAAATTAGGAACTACCGTAAACTACAATACCCGAAACAGTGATAATTTACCTTCTACAGGATATAATAATGGTTCTATTGCTTATTTCATGATTTTCCAACAGCCAAATATAGATTTGGACTGGTATCGTCCTATTTGGGAGAACGGAAAAGAACAAATTCAGCAATTACATCCTTTTAGTTCTTTTATAGATAATCCGTACCTGATTGCTTATGAGGCTACCAATACGTTGAACAGCGATCAGATCGTGGGGAACATTTTTGCCAATATCAAATTGTCATCGAACCTGGATTTAATGGTTCGTTCGGCTCTTAATACCTACAATCAGACCAGAGAACAAAAAAGACCTTATAGTATCAACAGATATGCAAAAGGTTTCTATGAAAGACAGGATGTGTACAAACAGGAAATCAATACTGATTTTTTATTGTCTTATAAAAAGAATTTTGGAAGCAAGTTTGCTTTGGCAGCTTCAGCCGGAGGAAATGCCATGAGTTACAAATACAGACGCACAGAAGCCGAAGTAACAGGTTTGGTTGTTCCGGGAGTTTATAAACTTTCAAACGGATCAAGCGCACCGATTTTAACCTTAGGAGATGCTTATAAAAAGATGAACAGTCTTTATGGCTTGGTTTCTTTGTCTTATGGCGAAATGCTTTTTGTAGATGTTACAGGAAGAAATGACTGGACCAGTACACTGCCGGTAGAGAATAATTCATTCTTTTATCCGTCTGTAAATACAAGTTTAATCATTTCAGAAATGGCTGCTTTACCAAAAGCAATTGATTATTTAAAATACAGATTTTCGTATGCGCAGGTAGGAAATGATACTGAGCCTTATAAAACTCAAAAGTATTACGGGCAAAGTGCTTTTCCGAGTTCAGCTCAGACGCTGACAGTCTTGTATAATGATCATTTTAAACCGGAGATTACGACCAGTTTTGAGACAGGTTTTGAAATCAGAATGCTTCATAATCGCCTGACAGTTGATGGAACCGTTTATGAGAGTAGTACTAAAAATCAAATTATTGATATTCCAATGGATTTTTCAACAGGTTACAGCGGCGCTGTATTAAACGGAGGTGAAGTTAGGAATCGCGGTATTGAACTTACCCTTGGAGGGAAATTCATAGACAATAAAAATTTCAAATGGAACGCCAACTTAAACTGGTCACGCAATTGGAATAAAGTAATGGAACTTGCTGAAGGAATCGACGGACAGCAGATTATCGGTACTGGAGGAACAGCTTCTATTATTGCAAAAGTAGGAGGTACAACAAGTGCAATTTATGGTTTTGGCTTTGTGAGATCACCTGACGGACAAATTGTATACGATAATGCAGGTCTTCCGGCTTATCCGGAGCAAATACAATATATTGGAGATGCGAGCCCGGATTGGAAAGCCGGTTTGACCAATACTTTTACCATTGGAAACTTTACAATGAATGTAACTATTGACGGACAATACGGTGGTATGCTTTATTCCATGACACACCACAAACTTGCTGAGCAGGGTAAATTAAATTCTAATGAGATGGGAAGAGCCGACGGTTTCATCATTGGAGATGGTGTGATTCAGAATGCTGATGGAACTTATTCACCGAACACGAAGAAAGTAGCCACGGCAGACTGGTATGTTCGCTATTACAGAAGAGCTAATATTGAATCCAATTCATTTGATGCTTCTTATGCNAAACTGCGTGAAATAAGCCTTCAATATGCTATGCCAAAAAGATGGATNAAAAATACAGGTCTGCAGTCGGTTCAATTTTCCGTTTTTGCAAGAGATTTAGCTGTTATTTCAGATTTCCCAATCTACGATCCTGAAACTGCAGCCCTAAATGGTGACACTATTCTTCCGGGTGTAGAAACAGGACAGATGCCTTCGCCAACGACTTATGGTTTTAATTTAAGTTTGACTTTATAATAAAACAATGAAAAAGATAAAAATTACAGCAATATTAGTATTGCTTACCGGAATGAGTATTTCCTGTACAGAAGGTTTTGAAGAACTTAATGAAAATCCAAATCTTATAACCGAGGTAAGCCCCGGTACATTGCTGAACCCAATAATTTATGGGATCGCTTCTCAGAATGCGCTGCAGAGTGTTGATGTTACCTTCAATTTAATGCAGGTTTCACTAACATATCCCAGTATTACCGGCGGACTTCATCGATATGATGTTAGTAATAATATTGGTAATTCGGCTTGGAACAATTATTACAAATGGCTTAATAACATCAGAGAGATGCGTATGGCGTCTGTAAAAGCAAAAGATGGCAATTATGAAGCTGTGGCACTTACGCTTAATGCTTTGGTTTATGCTAATTTGACTGATCTTTTCGGACCTGTTCCGATGACGGAAGCTGCNCGCGGAGAAGATGGAATTCTGTATCCAAGATATGACAAACAAGAGTTNATTTANGAAACGTTACTGGCAGATCTGGAAAGAGCCAATACACTTTATGATGTCAGTAAACCGATGATTTATGCAGAAGATATCTTGTTTCAGAATAAAGTGGCCAGCTGGAAGAAATTTACCAATTCGCTAAGAATGCGATTGTTGTTAAGAGTTTCAAATCGCACCGAAACGAAAGCTTTCGAAAAGTTGACGTATATGATAGAGCATCCTGAGATATATCCGGTTTTTACCACTACTGCCGAGGGAGCGATATTAAAAGTAACGGGAGTTTCTCCTAATATGTCTCCATGGGGACGACCACAGGACTTTAACCTTAATATAAAAATGGCTTCCTTTTTTATTGATAATTTAAATACACTGGAAGATCCAAGAAGAGCGATAATCGCAACAGGAGCTACTGCTCTTGTTACCAATGCGCCAATTGGGTATAAGGGAATTACAAGTGCTTATGCAGGTTCGGATTCTCAGTTTAAGTACAATGCCTCNACATTAGTCAATGTGCAGGCGCAAAATCCTATGCAGATATTTATTTTGACGTATGCTGAGGTGGAATTTATCAAGGCAGAAATGGCACANCGAGGTTATGTTGCAGATGCTGCCGGACATTATGTAAAAGGTGTGAAGTCGGCTATTGAGCAGGTGAAAGCCGTGGCTCCTGCCAATTATTTTGATAATGTGCAGGCGCAATATAATGGTACACTGGAGAGAATCATGCTTCAAAAATATTATGCACTTTATTTTACCGATTATCAACAATGGTTTGAATACCGCAGAACAGGATTTCCGGTTTTACCAAAAACAACAGCTATGCTTAATGAAGGAATTATGCCTTCAAGATTCACTTATCCGGACAATCAGCAAATCAAAAACACAGAAAATTATATGGAAGCCATTCAGATGATTGAAGGAGATAATATCAATTCTAAAGTTTGGTGGGACAAATAAAAAATAAAAAATGAAAAAGATAATTATAGTAGGGGCAGTATTGTTTTGTGGTGTTTTAAACGCACAAACAACCGTCAAAGGAAATGTATTTGAAGATTTAAATCAAAACGGAAAAAAAGACAAAAAAGAAAAAGGTATTGCAGATGTTGCAGTAACAAATGGGCGTGAAGTAGTGATTACGGATAAAAAAGGAAACTATGTTCTTCCTGTACAAAACGACGCTATTATCGCTGTTATTAAGCCATCAGGTTATAAAATATTGGTTAATAAAGATAATCTTCCACAGTTTTTTTACAATTACAAGCCGGATGGCTCTCCTAAAAGCAAGTTTGAGGGTGTAGCGCCAACAGGAAAACTTCCGGAATCTGTAGATTTCGGATTAATCACACAAAAAGAAACAGCTGATTTTACAGCACTTATTTTTGGAGATCCTCAGCCTTATAATCTTGAAGAAGTTGATTTTTTTACCAGAGGAATTGTTTCTGAAGTTGAAGGCATAAAGAATATTCCTTTTGGACTAAGTATGGGAGATTTAGTAGGGAATGACCTTAGTTTATTTAATCCTTATATTCAGGCAGTAAAAAAAATTGGAATTCCNTGGTACAATCTTTTAGGGAATCACGANCTTAATTTTGATGCCAAGGCTGATAATCTTGCTGATGAAACCTACGAAGCTCATTTTGGNCCTGCTAATTATGCTTTCAATTATGGCAAAGTACATTTTATCATCCTTGATGACGTTTTGTATCCAGATCCAAGGGATAATGAAGGTTATTGGGGAGGTTTCACTCCCGAACAAATGCAATTTATTGAAAATGATTTAAAAGCAGTACCGAAAGATAATCTGATTGTAATGGCTTTTCATATCCCGATTAGTGAACCAGATCCTAAAGACGATTCTTTCAGGGATAGTGATCGTCAAAAGTTATTTGAATTGTTGAAGGATTTTCCAAATACACTCTCACTTTCGGCACACACCCACATGCAGCGTCAGGACTTTTTAGATCAAAAGGATGGCTGGTTACAGGAGAAACCGCATCATCATTATAATATCGGAACAACTTCAGGCGACTGGTACTCAGGAAAATTGGATGAGAAAGGAATTCCTATTTCGGTTATGAGAGACGGAACCCCAAAGGGATATGCTTTTATTCATTTTGCAGGAAACCAATATACAGTAGATTATAAAACGGCAGGTAAACCGCAGGATTATCAAATGAAGGTGTTTACACCAAAAGTGGTGGCAAAAGGCAAACGTACCAAATCGGGCGTGTTTGTGAATTTTTTCATGGGAAGTAAAAAAGACAAAGTAGTGTACCGTGTAGATCAGGGCGAATGGAAGGATATGGATTATGTACAGGCAGAGGACCCGTCTTATGTAGAACTAGTTTATGAATGGGAACTTTCAGAAGTACTAATGCCCGGAAAACGCTCTTCAGATCCTGAAAAAAGTACGCATGTGTGGAGAGGAAATATTCCGTCAGATCTTGCTTTGGGACAACATACTATCGAAATAAAAGCCACCGATATGTTTGGTAAGACACATACGGCTAGTAGCAGTTACAGAATTGATAAAGTAAAATAATCAACATAAAAATGATAAGAACAATAAAGGCTTTATTTCTTTTAACTGTATTACTGACGGCCTGTCAATGTGCAACCAAAATTGCTACTCCACAAAAACAGCTTGTTGAGGTACAGGGACATCGCGGTGACCGTGGCAATTTTCCTGAGAATACCATTCCGGCATTTTTGAGCGCAGTAAAAAAAGGAGCTGCTGTTATAGAACTTGATGTTGTAATTTCCAAAGATCAAAAAGTGGTGGTTTCTCATGAGACTTTTATGTCTGCCCAGTACATGTCAGATCCTTATGGAAATCCTATTTTAAAAGATAAAGAACGCAGCTATAATCTTTATGAAATGAATTATGACAGCATCAAAAGATTTGACAGCGGTTCAAGAGGAAATGCTGGCTTTCCGAGTCAGCAAAAAATGAAAACGTATAAGCCATTACTTTCAGAGGTTATTGATAGTGTGGAGCAATACATTAAGG
>Ga0065714_10002545_pt1 | contig 15128 bp, 12 predicted proteins | sample MisRhiReplicate2_FD_59101 | JGI IMG/M metagenome (GOLD analysis project Ga0065714, IMG submission 59101) | Miscanthus rhizosphere microbial communities from Kellogg Biological Station, MSU, sample Rhizosphere Soil Replicate 2: eDNA_1 v2... | ecosystem: Host-associated > Plants > Roots >...
CCGCGCTGGAAGCAGGCCGTGGTGACGTTGTTGGTGATTCTGCCGCACACGTTGCTGGTGCCGCTGATTTGGGGGCCGCTGTTGCAGCTAAACGGTTTTCTCTCCAATTACATCGTTGCCACCTTCCTGATCACACTGACCATCGTACTGTCGGTGGTGTACGTGTTCATGCCGATGGCGACGCGATTGTTCGCGCCCTGGCTGTCCCGTTCCGTCCAGAACCGCTGAGGCCATTAACTACAGTTGCCCAACAGGAACGCGTTCGCGATGCCGGGTTACAAGATTTGAACAAAGACGCAATGGGATTTTTCGAAACCCTGATCTAGACTCGTGCCGGTCAACAAAGACCCCAGTCTGGAGCGCGCAATGGAAATGCCGACAAAAGAAAAAGCCATCGCCAGCAACCGCGATGCCTGGAATGACTCCGCCCGACACCACAAGGACACCCCCGAATGGCAGGCCCGTTTGACGGCGGTNNGGCACCGGGATTTTTGCTGCCTGGACGACACCCTCCGAGGTTTGCTGGAACAGGTCGGTATCGATGGCAAAGACGTGGTGCAACTGGGCTGCAACAACGGACGGGAAAGCCTGTCGTTGTGTGCGTTGGGTGCCCGCAGCGTCGTGGGCGTCGACCAGTCCGAGGCGTTCCTCCATCAGGCACGGGAACTGGCGTCACGCTCGCCCCATTCGCCTGAGTTCATCGAGGCAGACATTCATCACTTGCCAACAGCACTTCATGGCCGCTTCGACGTAGCCCTGATCACCATCGGCGTGTTGAACTGGATGCCGGACATCGGCGAATTCTTCCGCCATGCCGCACAAACCCTCAAGCCCGGCGGCAGCCTGGTGGTGTACGAAACCCACCCCTTCCTGGAAATGTTCGACCCCGAGTCCGCCGATCCGTATCGACCGGACAGCTCGTACTTTCGCAGCGAACCTTTTGTGCAGGACCAGCCGATCGTCTACGAAGGCAAAGTCGACCAACAGGCCGCGACGTCCTACTGGTTCGTCCACACCCTGGGCGCCATCTTCACCGGGGCGATCGACGCCGGATTGCAGATCAGCCACTTCAAGGAGTACCCGCATTCCAACCGCGAGGAACTCTATGATCGGTATGAGCAGCAGACGGCGCAGTTGCCGTTGTGTTTTACGTGGGTGGCGGTGAAGCGCTGATCGAATGGGCCTATTCAGTCAACCTGAATTCTGAGTCTCTCCCCACCGGGTCCGATACACACCCGGTGCGCACCCGAACCAGCGCGAGCATGCGCGGTTGAAGCTCTGCACATCGCTGTAGCCCAATCGGTCGGAAATCTCCACCAACTCCAGTTCTGCTTTCTGCAACAGGTCTTCGGCCTGCCAGCGGCGATACTCATCGAGCAATTCCGAAAAACTCCATCCCAGCGCCTTCAAGCGCCGGGCGGCGGTGCGTTCGAGCAAGTGATGGTTGGCGCAGAACTGCTGCCAATGGGCGCTGGCAAGATCGGCGATCAGATGATCGCTGACTTGCTCCAACAGGGTCGGTTCGCTGTTGCGCCGGGTCTGTTCCAGCAGCTCGACCAGCGTCTGTTCCAGTTCATGATTGCCGGGGGTCAGCGCCGCAACGAACAGCTGCGGATCCAGGCGGATCGCATGATGCGGCTGCGACCATTGCACTGGCGCACGAAACGCTTGCTCATGATTCTCGGGGTCGGCCGTGCGTGCCCACGACAGACTCACCCCGAGAATCGGATCACACTCCAGGCCGCTGGCGAGAAACTTGCGGCGCAGCATGCTGCATAGGCTGATGAGGATGTAATCGGTAATCGGTGCGCTGGCTTTCAGGCTGCCATAGTCAAGCAGGCGCAATTCGACACCCTGGTTGTCGCGCACGATTCGGGCCTGGAAATGCCCATTGAAGAACGGGAAGAAGCGCTCGAAATAGGCGCAGGCACTTTCCAGCGACGCCGCTACGTCGAACAGGTAAGTCAGGCCGTTGGTGGCGGTCGAGACAAAGCGCCGACCCGCTGCCAGCCCGATCAGCGGGTCACCGGTCTGCTCCAGCGCAAACGCCCAGAAACGTCGCGACAGAAACAGCGGAATCCGCATGAACGGTGTGCGCAGTTCGAACAGGCTGCGCCGAAACAGCGCTTCGAGGGTTTCCCTGGCAACGCCTCGGGCCAGCAGTTCTTCGATGGCCGGCAGCAAGGTCGGTGCGTAAAATGCGTTGGGCAACGGCTGATCGCTTTTTGTCATGTAGGGCTCACAGCGTGTGTCTGGACACTGGTTAGGCTGCGTGACGTTAAGCGATTTGCCGGAGCAAGACCATGCTTGATTTACGCCAGCTCGATCTGAACCTGCTGCTCGCCTTCGATGCCATTTACCAGCAGCGTAGTGTCACCCGTGCCGCCGAAGTAATGTGCCTGTCCCAACCGGCCATGAGCAACGCGCTGCGACGTCTGCGCGATTTGTGCGGTGATCCGTTGTTCATCAAAACCCGTCTGGGTGTGACGCCGACGTTGGTGGCGCATCGTCTGGCGGACTATGTGCGCGTGGCTCTGGAATCGCTGCGCGACGGCTTGCGGATGATTCCGGCGGCCCGCCAGAGCAACCCGTTGCTGCGTGTCAGTTGCCTTGACTGCCTGCAACCGGTGCTGCTGGATGCATTACTCCAAGCACCGCACGCCGACTGGCAGGTGCGCTACTTCCAGCCACGTCGTCGCGATGCCTTGCAGGAATTGGCGAGCGGCAAACTGGACATTCTGGTCGACCTTGACCAGCCCTTGGCCGGGCTCGCCGGTCTGCACAAACAGGTGTTGCCCGCTGATCATTACGTGTTCGCCTATGGCGCCGCGCTCAAGGAGCCGCCGCGAACCCTGCAAGCCTATCTGGAACTGCCGCAGATTCAGATCTCGAGCCGTCGCGACGGGCTCAGCCCGGTGGATTTGCACCTCGGTCTCAAAGGCCTGCGGCGGACGCTGGCGGTGAATACGCAAAGCACGCTGGCGGCAAAGCTGATTGCCGATCGACAGCCGTTTGGCATGAGCCTGCCGAGCCGGGTCGCTGGTGTGCTGGGTTTGCAGCAAGTGCCGCTGCCGCTGGACGAACCGGTGGAGTTGAAACTGGCGCTGTACATCGAATCCCGTTACCGCTTCGAACGCAGTCGCGAGGAAGCGATGCATTGCCTGTTGCGTGCCTTGGCAGAACCACGGGCGCTGCAGGACTTCGTCCGTCGCGCGTAGATACTGTCTGAACCTCACCGAGCAGGATCAAGAGATCGCAGCCCCGCGGCAGCTTCTACAGTGACGCCTGATTTGCCGTGGGCAAACGTTGGTCCACCGCCAAAATAGCATCGACCATCGCCAGGGCCGCCGGTGTCAGCGAGTACCCGGCGCGGCTGACGATGCCGTAATGCAGCTGCAAACCGGGATCGTCGCGGGGCACGTCGACAAAGTCCAGCAGACGGATGAGTCCTTGTTCAGCCATTTCAGCGAGGGCTTCCATGGTCGCAATGCCGACCGCATCGGAACGCATCACCACGCGGAGGATCGCATCAAATTGCGCACATTCGACACTCGGGTTGAAGTCCGGCTCACCCTGCACGTCGGCGAGGATCTTGCGGATCATCGGCGGAATCCGCGTGCCGACCATGGCGTAGTCGAGCAGCGCGCGCAGGGGCAATTTTTCACGCGTTGCCAACGGGTGATCGATGCGGCAGAAGAACCGTCCACGTCGCGATCGCAGCAGTTGCACCTGATACTGCGGATCGCCGGTGAAGTAGCGCGCATCCGCTACCAGGAATTCGATTTGTTGTTCGCGCAGCCATAGCGCCAGTTGTTCCCAATCGCCCAAGTGAAAGCGGGTTCGAATCGCCGGATGTGCCTGGATAAATTCCGCCAGCGCCTCCGGCACCAACAGTTGAGCGGGGTAAGGGCCGCTGCCGAAATGCAACTCGCCGCCGGTGAGACCGTTGTACTGGGTCAATTCGTTGTGCAGTGCTTGACTGCCGGCGAGCAAGCGCCGGGCATGCTGCAGCACCAGTTCGCCTTGCCCTGTGAGGCGGAACTCGCGGCTGCTGCGTTCCACCAGTGCGCAATCGAGATCCCGTTCGAGGGTCTGGATGCTGCGACTGAAAGCCGGTTGGCTGAGATTGATCGCCTCGGCGGCACGGCCGAAGCTGCGATAATCGGCCAAAGCCACCAAGTTGCGAAGCTGGCGTAAATCCATCATGCATCTCCTGCATTCTGCGGATACTTTTAATGCATTTGATCGATATCACAGCGGCTGGCATAAGTACAACCTGTCTTTTCGCCGTAGCCTGCCATGTCCAGTCAACCCTACGCTTCCAGCGCTTTCACCCGCACCATTCTCAGCCATGCGCAACAGTCCGGCCTGTGTCAGGACCAGCTGTTACAGCGCGCGGGCATCAGCCTGTCGTGGCTGGATGGCCAAGGGCAGCACATTCCTGCGCACCTGGTCGAACAGCTATGGCGCGAATGCGAAAGTGCCGGCGCCGGGGCCACATTCGGTTGTGACTTGGTCAACGGGATGGCGACCACTTGTCTACAAGGTTTGAACATCCTGCTGGATTCCGCCGCGACGTTACGCGCCAGTCTGGCGTGCTTTGTCGAGTTCCTGCCGCGGGTGACCAACTACGTATTGGCTGAGTTGGAGGAGGGCAACGGACAGGCTCGACTCCACCTGAAAGCTGCCCACGAGCAGCCGCATTTTTTCGGGCTGGATGCGGCGACGTTAAGTCTGGTGCGCAACATCGCCCGGCGGGTCGGGCGAGCACCGGGGGATGTGTTCGTCGGCGTCAGCCTGACGCCGCAACAGGCTGCTGGCCAATGGTTGCGCAGTGTCGGCATCGAGGTCGAAGAGGGGGCGCATCCTTGCCTGAAATTGCCGCTGGCGAGTCTTGATGAGCCGTTGCTTGGGGCTAATCCGTTTTTGCATCAGAGCATGCTTCGGCATTGGCAGATCGAGGTGGGGCAACACTTGCGCAGCGACAGCCTGGAGATGGCGCGGCATTGGCTGACCGCGGGTGATCAGCCGATAGAACGGATTGCAGAGCGGCTTGGGTATCGACAGCCGAGCAATTTTATTCGGGCGTTTCGTAAGCAATTTGGAATTACGCCGAAGCAGTTTCGGTTGGGAGGGGTAGGGCGCGTTTTGATTGGGGGATTATCCTAAACAGCGAGGACGCAAGCACCCTCGCTACCCGCGTGGCGACTACCCAGGCTTGTGGTTATCCAGTACGCGATTGACCGCTAACTCACCCAACATGATCATCCGTTGCAGCACCAGCATCGTTTGCCGTCGCGGGCCGTCCGTTACGTCGGCGAGATCGTTGACCATGGCGCTGGCGGATGCCAACGATTCGCAGGCCTCGACGAGCAACGTTTCGTCATCCACCGCTGCGTCGATGGTGAAGATGGTGCTGGGTTTGTAGGGCGGTATCTGCGTTTTCGACGCCCCGGGGTCGAGGTAAAAGCTGAGTGCGCGGTCTGCCGCCTCTTTCATTTTCTTGGGGTCAAGATCAATAAAGGCGTCGTAGGGTACTGGACCGGTATTCGGGGGGTTGGGCGTTACCTTGAACATAGTTAGAACTCCTTATGCCGTGAATAAAGAGCCAACCAACATCGCTACCAAACGAGGGGTGGTGGCCATACGCAGGTTGGTAGACCGGGACATAAGGAAACCGGCGCACCCGAAGGTGCCCTGCGCATAACCACCATATTGTCGAGACGAAAAAAACGCCGCGAATGGTGATGCTGTGCATTCCTCATATCCGGGCTACCAAACCCGATCGCTGTTTTGCAGTGACCAGCAAACGATATAGCCCGGTACCAAGGCGCACAAGCCGGCGGATTCTGGCGCACGCGTAGGTAACGACGCAAGGTGTTGTAGCCGCTTATGACGTAACACCGAGTGTCTTTAAACGCGTACGTTAAACGCGTGAAAGTTTTCCAGAAATCGTGGAAGCATCCTCAATGGCTTCAGCGGTCATCGGCCCATCGGTGAATTGCTCAAGCAGCTCTTTCGGGATTTCGGTAGCTCTCGCAACGCGGGTTTCTTCTTGGTTGGCATACACGCACCTCTTACTCAGTTATGCCCGAACATAAAATTTCTGACACCCCTCAGCCCCAGCCCCCCGGCAACAACAACCCCATCCCGCTGATGATCATTTTTTGTCACCCATCGCTTGCGTGCCCCAACCAAACATAAGCCACCGTGTCCGGGCTGAGTAATCCTGACCGGAGCCTAATAATGATAAGAAAAAGCTCGGCCACAGCCGAAGTCCATCCACGACTTCATCGGCTTGGCCACACCCGCCCGCAACCTCTTGCGCTGGCGATTCTTGCTGTCCTGACAACACCCGGTTACGCGACCAGTTTCGACATCAACGAAGACTGGAGCCTGTCGACCAAAACCACCCTGACCCTGGGCAGCAGCTGGTCGACGCAAAACCCCGACAAAAGCCTGATGACTCGTGCCAACGCCCTGCAAGCCCAAGGCAAACAGGTCAATGGTTCCAGCGTTAGCGCCGACGATAACCGGCTGAACTTCGAGCGCGGCGATCCCATCTCGCAGAACTTCAAGGGCCTCACCGATTTCAGTCTCGATGGCCAGGGCCAGGGCGCGTTCATCCGCTTCAAATACTGGTACGACCACGCCTATGAAACCCGCGACGGCCGCTTCAAGGATTTCGACGATTCGGGCTGGGACGACCTGTCGAAGTTCAAGGGTTTCCAAGTACTCGACGCCTACGTCTGGAAAGACTTCCAGGTGGCCGAGCATCCGCTGAACGTGAAGGTCGGCAATCAAGTGTTGTCCTGGGGCGAGTCGCTGTTGATCCAGAGCGGCATCAACGTGATCAACCCGCTGGACGTCTCGGCGTTCAACCGCCCCGGCGTAGAGATCAAGGAAGGCCAATTGCCGGTGGAAATGGTGTCCTTCAGCTTCGGTTTAACGGACACCACCAATTTCGAAGGCTTCTACCAGTACAACTGGCGCCCCAGCGTGCTCGACGGTTGCGGCACCTTCTTCGCCAGCAGTGATGCGATCCAGAAAGGTTGCGGGCCGTTGTACCTCAGCCAGGTACAGACCGATCAACAGATGCAGGCCACCGGGTTGTACGCTACGTCCCGTGGCAACGAATCGCCGTCCGACAACGGGCAGTTCGGCTTCGCCTTGCGCCAGATGATTCCTTCGCTGAACGATGCCGAAGCGGCGATTTACTTCATCAACTATCACTCGCGGCTGCCGTACTTCACCCTCGACGCAAAAAACACCAGCGTGCGTGGCACGTTCCCCGGGGGTGTTCAGGCGCCAAGCTATGCGGCGGCGTTTCCGGAAAATATCCGTCTGTATGGCATCAGCCTCAATGGTGTCGAGCCGAACAGCGGCATCTCCCTGGCCGGTGAGCTGAGCTATCGACCGAACATGCCAGTGGCAATCAACGCGCCGGACATCAACGTTGCGGTGATTTCCGGGCCGGCGGGCAGTTCCTGGATCGACTTGCCGCCCGGTTTCAACATCAACCGTGGCGACCGCTACGACGGTTGGGTGCGCAAGGGCGTCTGGCAAATGACCGGCTCGGCGACCCAGGCCTTCGATAACGTGTTGGGCGCCACTCGCCTGAGCCTTTTCGGCGAGGCCGGCGTCGTGCACATCGAAGACGTCGGCGACGAGCGTCTGGGTCGCAATGCCGCGTTCGGTCGTAGTGCGCCGCGCAATGGCACAGCCTGCAATACCGTGGCGTCCGGCGTCACCAATCAGTACTGCACCGACAAGGGCTTCGCCACTGACTGGTCGTGGGGCTACCGCCTGCGCGCGAGCCTGGAATACAGCGACGTGCTGCCCGGCATCAACCTGATTCCGGCAGTCAACTGGCGGCATGACGTCTCCGGTTATTCCTACGATCCGCAAGGCCCGTTCCAGGAAGGCCAGCAAGCCCTCGGCGTGAGCCTGACCGGCACGTACTTCAACGATTACAGCGTGGAACTGGCCTACAACGCGTTCTTCGGTTCCAACGACTACAGCACGCTGGACGATCGCGATTTCGCCTCCGTCAGCTTCAAGGCAGACTTTTAAGGAGAACCTCTATGCGTATGCAATTGTGCGTGCTGGCCCTGGCCTGCACCGTCGGCCTGGCTCAGGCCAAAGGTACTGACTCTGCCGCCCTCGGCAAAACCCTGACGCCCATGGGGTCGGAAATGGCCGCCAACGCCGATGGCAGCATTCCGGCCTGGTCCGGTGGCCTGGCGAGCAATGCCGGCACTGTCGACAGCAAGGGCAGTTACAGCGACCCGTATGCCGCGGACAAGCCGCTGTTCACCATCGATTCGAAGAACGTTGCGCAGTATCAAAAGTTTCTCAGCCCCGGTCAGATCGCGTTGTTCAAACGCTTTCCCGACAGCTACAAAATGAACATCTACCCAACGCATCGCAGCGCAAATCTGCCCAAGGATGTGTTGGCGCAGAGCCGTGACAACGTCGCCAAAACCAGCCTGGCCGATGGCGGCAACGGTTTGCATGACTATGCGCGGGGTATTCCGTTTCCACTGCCCACCGAAGGTCTGGAGGTGATGTGGAACCATATGACCCGTTATCGCGGCGGCAGTTACGAACGCATCAGCAGCTCGGCGTTGGTCCGTGAAAACGGTGCGACCAGTTACGTGCGCAACCAGTCGCTGATCAACTTTGCCGACACCGTGGGCGGGCTGGAATCGGGCTCCAACATCCTGTTCATGTTCAAGAGCCGGGTGCTGGAACCGGCACGTTTGTCCGGTGAAGCGGTGCTCGTGCACGAGCCAATTGATCAGGTTGCTGAGCCACGTTCGGCGTGGCAATACCTGCCGGGCCAGCGTCGGGTTCGCCGCGCGCCGATGATCGCCTACGACAACAGCGCCCGTTACAGCAACGGGCTGATCACCGCCGACAACATCGACGGCTACAACGGTGCTCCGGACCGTTTCGACTGGAAGCTGATCGGTAAACAGGAGCTGTTCATTCCCTACAACAGCTACAAGATCGGCAGTCACGCGCTGAAGTACGACGAAGTGATCAAGCCCGATCACATCAATCAGGACCTGGCCCGTTACGAGAAACATCGGGTGTGGGTGGTGGAAGCGACCCTCAAGCCCAACGCCCGGCACATCTACGCCAAACGCCGCTTCTACGTGGACGAGGACAGTTGGCAGATTGCCCAGTCGGACCAGTACGACAGTCGCGGAGAACTCTGGCGCAGTGGCGAACTGCACGCGATTCAGCAGTACGACCACGGCTTCACCTACAACGTGCTGGAAACCTCGTATGACCTGATTTCCGGCCGCTATTACGCGGGTGGTCTGGCCAACGAAGAGACCGAGCCGATGCGCGTAGGCTTCGCGGCCAAGACGGATGACTACACGCCTTCGGATCTGCGCCGCTGGGCCAAATAACCCGTATTGCATTACCACTGCAAGCCCGCTCCCACAGGGTTTGGGGGAAGGCCGATGCTTTTTATCTGTCAGGAGACCTGCCATGCGCTACTGGATATCCGCAATGGCCCTGGGCGCAAGCCTGGGCACCGTTCACGCTGCAACCCTCGATCAACCCCACGCAAAAGCACTGGCGCAAGAGGCTTATGTCTTCGCCTACGCCACTGTCGAGCACGACAAAGTGCTCACCGCCATCGCCGCCAGACTGCCGTTCAACCGGCTCTATAGCGAGCCGCGGTTGCTCGGCCCGCAGGACAATAAAGTTGTGTCGCCGAACAACGACACGTTCTACTCCCGGGCCTTGCTGGATTTGCGCGGCGAGCCCGTCGTTCTGCAAGTGCCGGCCGTGCAAGGGCGCTATTACAGCTTTCAACTGGTGGACATGCGCACCGACAACCTCGATTACATCGGCACCCGCGCCACGGGCAATCAGGCGGGGCGTTACCTGATCGCCGGACCGGACTGGCAGGGCGTGGTGCCGGAGGGGTTCAACGCCGTGATTCGCTCGCCCAGTCGTTTGGTGTTTCTACTCGGGCGCACCGAGGTCAAGGGCGAAACCGATCAAAAAGAGGCGGCGAACGTACTGGCGGGGTACGCCTTGCAACCGCTGTCCCAAGTGATCGGTGGCGCCGCGCCCGAGGCGTTGGCACCGCTGCAATTACCGGCGTATCAGGACACCAAACAAGGGCAGGCGCAGGCGCTGTTCAGCCGCTTCAACGCGCTGGCGCCGCTGCATGAGTGGACGCCGGGCGAGCGCTTGAAACTCGAGCGTTACGCCGCCATTGGTGTGATACCCGGCAAGGCGTTCGACCCGCCAGCAGCATTGAACGAGGCCATTGCCCAAGGCGCTGAAGCCGGTCGCGATCAGGTGCGGACGGCGTCGAGTCAGCTCTCGGTGGAACAGCAGGGCTGGTTCCGCTCACCGAGTAACGTCGGCAAATTCGGCGACGATGACCTGACCCGCGCAGCGGTGGCCTGGCGCTACATCTACGCCAACGATCCGGTTGAAGCCGTGTACCCGATGGCCTTGCACGATGCTGAGGGGCAAACGCTGGATGGCACCAAAACCTATCGCCTGCATTTTCCCGCCGGGCAACTGCCGCCGGTGAACGCCTTCTGGTCGTTGACCCTGTATGACGGCAAAACCCAATTGCTCGCCGCCAATCCGATCCAGCGTTACGCCCTGGGGGATCGCAGTCCCGGCCTGCACTATGACGCTGACGGCGGCTTGACCCTGATCCTGCAAACCGACGCGCCGGCGACCGCGCAGCAAAGCAATTGGCTGCCGACGCCGCAAGGTCCGTTCAACCTGCTGCTGCGTTTGTACTTGCCCAAAACCGAGGCGCTGGATGGCGCTTATCAATTGCCGACTATCGCGCGGGTGGCACCATGAACTTGGTTTTCAGTCGTCGAAGGGTACTGGGCAGCATGGGTGTATTGGGAGGCAGTCTGATGTTTCCACGCTGGTTGTTGGCCGCAGAATCTGACGATGTTCGCGCGATCGCCCGAGAGGCCTGGATCTACGCCTACCCGATGCTCATGCATTACCAGACCCTGGAAAGACAGGTGCTCAACTCCGACGCGGCGGAATACGTTGGTGGCTTCAATCGCTTCCGTCACTACAGCGAGCTCTACACCCCGAAAAATCGCGAAGTCGTCACGCCAAACAACGACACACCTTATTCCTGGGCCTGGCTCGACCTGCGCAGCGAACCGCAAGTATTGAGTGTGCCGGCGGTGGACGATGACCGTTACTACGTGCACCAATTGGTCGACGAGTACACCCACAACTTCGCGTACGTCGGCGTGCTCAGCACCGGCCGCGAAGCGGGGGACTACTTGATTGCCGGCCCTGACTGGCAAGGGCCAACGCCGGCCGGGATCAAAGCCGTGTTGCGCAGCGAAACCGCGATCGTCATGGTGCTCGGGCGGACCGGATTGAAAGACGCCGAAGACCTGCCGGCCGTACGCGCGTTGCAGCAGCAATATCGGTTGCGCGGATTGCATGAATACACCGGTGATCCCGCGCCTATCGCGGCGCCAGCGCTTGCGTGGCCTGCATGGGACAGCAAGACCGGTTTGGGATTGGATTTTATTGCGATGCTGAACCAGATCCTCACGTTGTGCCCGACTCATCCGTCCGAGGAAGCGATGCGTGCACGGTTCGCGCGAATCGGCATCGTTCCCGGCCAGCGCTTCGACACCGCCACATTACCGACGGACACGCGCCAGGCGTTGATTGCCGGAATTCAGGACGCTCAGGCGCAACTGCAAGCCAGCTCCGCAAAGGTGCGCAACACCCTCGGCCTGTTTGGTACGCGTGAGGCGCTGCACGGCAACTACCTCAATCGCGCGGTTGCAGCGGCGGTTGGCATCTACGGCAACAGTGTCGAAGAAGCGTTTTACATGGGGAGTCGACTGGACAATCAGGGGCAGCCACTGCAGGGCGGGCGTCGGTATCGACTGCGCTTTGCACCGGGGGATTTACCGCCGGCGAAGGAGTTCTGGTCGTTGACGCTTTATGATTTGCCGGACCGGCAGCTGGTGGCCAATTCGATTGATCGTTATTGCCTGAGCAGTCGCGATCGTTTGCAGGTGGATGCGCAGGGAGGCTTGACGCTGGTGTTGCAGCCTACGGCGCCGGGAGAACAGAGCAACTGGCTGCCAACGCCGGCGAGTGGAGCGTTTACGTTGGTGTTGCGGCTGTATGGGCCAGCGCAGCAGGTGATCGAGCAGCGCTGGCAGATGCCTGAGGTTGAAGTGATTTCTGTGTAATTGCCTCCGACGCCTTCGCGAGCAGGCTCGCTCCCACACTGGATCTGTGTCGTTCACGGATCCCCCTGTGGGAGCGAGCCACGGTTTATGGCGTCACGATATTGAACTGCGGACTAAAGCTGTCCAGGCTCCCCAGCAACTCCCCAAGCTTCTTCCCGTTCCCCTGCAACTTGATTAACCCCTTCTGAATCGCCGTCGGGAAATCCAGCTGCTTCAAGCTGATCTGCTCCAGTGTCGCCTTGCTCAAACTCACACTGGCGTCCGCCGCCGGATTGAGGCCGCTGCGATGGGTCAGCACGCCATTGCGCAGGGTCAAGTTGAAGTCCTTGTTCTGGTCCTCGAACGTCCAGTTCAGCGTCAGGTCATGCCCCACCGCTTTGTCGCTGTCGAGGCGGATCGCCAGGTAATCGAAGAACATGTCCGGCGTCATCGCCCGCACCATGTCCACCGATACCGAACTGCCGGCATGCTGCGGCACGCCGTTACGCAGTTCCATCGCCCCGGTCAGGTACATGTTGCGCCAGGTCGCGTTCTCGCTTTGATAACCCAACTGCTCCAACGCTTCAGCCTGAGCGCTGCGACCGGGCACATTGTCCGGTTCGGCAAACAGCAACTGGTTGCCCAACTGCGCTGCCCAGCGGTAATCCCCCTTGGCCATCGCCGCGCGCATTTTCTCAATCACCGCCGCGCCGCCACCCATGGCCTCGACGGTGCGCCTGGCGGTGTCCACCGGCGGCAGCGGATTGAGATTGGCCGGGTTGCCGTCGTAGAAACCCATGTAACGCTGGTACACCGCCCGGGAGTTGTAGCTCAGGGAACCGTAGTAACCACGGGTGTACCACTTCTGATCGAGGTCGCCGGGCAACTTCTGCATGCTCTCGGCGATTTCCATCGGCGTCAGGCCCTGGTTCAGCAGGTGCAGTGTGCGGTCGTTGAGAAACGCGTACATGTCGCGCTGATCGGCGAGGAAGGTACGAATCCGCTCACCGCCCCAGGTCGGCCAGTTGTGCTGGGCAAACAGCACGTCGCTCTTGTCGCCGTATCGCGCCAGGCTGCTGTCGAGGTATTGCGCCCAGGCCTTGGCGTCACGCACTTGCGCACCGCGCGGGGTGAGAATGTTGTGCATCATCTGCGTGGCGTTCTCGGCCATGCACAACGCGCGCAACTGCGGCAGGTAGAGGTTCATTTCCGACGGCGCTTCAGTGCCCGGTGTGAGCTGGAATTCCACCTCGATACCGGCAATGGTGCGGGTCTCCAGTTCCTTGCTGATCAGGTCCGTCGGTTCGATCAGCGTGATGGTGCCGCCGGTGGGCAGGCTCTTGCCCATGCCCGAATCCACCTGACCTTTCTCGCCACGGGGCAGCAGACTGCCGAACTGGTACTGCGCGCGGCGGCTCATGGCGTTGCCGGCGTAGACGTTCTCGCTCATAACGTGTTCCATGAACCCGGACGGCGCAAACACCTTGACCTTGCCGGCCTTGACATCGGCCTCGTCGATCACCCCGCGCACCCCGCCAAAATGGTCGACGTGGGTGTGGCTGTAGATCACCGCCACCACCGGTTTCTGCGGACGATTCTGGTAGTACAGCGCGAGAGCGGCCTTGGCGGTTTCGGCCATGGTCAACGGGTCGATGATGATCAGTCCGTCGTCGCCTTCGATAATGGTCATGTTGGCCACGTCGAGGCCGCGTACCTGGTAAATCTTCGGGCTGACTTCAAACAATCCGGCGTGGGCACTGAGTTGGGCCAGGCGCCACAGGCTCGGGTTGACCGAGGCCGGTGCTTGATCCTTGGCGAGGAAGTCGTAGGCCGGGATATCCCAGATGACCTTGCCGGCCGCGTCCTTGACCTGACCTTTGAACGGCGCGATCAGACCACGGCTGACTGACTCGTAATCCGTCCGGTCGCTGAAGGGCAAGTGTTGCAGGACCGCAGCGTTGTTCGTGGCAGTGATGGGGCTGGCGTTGGCCGGTTCATCGGCGGCGTAAACCGGTTGTGCCAGGCATGCCGTGATCAGGCAGGCCAGCAGGCCACGAGGGCTCAAAGTGAAACGAGGCATGGCGTCTCCGTTTTTTATCGTTATGGTTAGACCAGCCTCGAGGTTAGAGCCGCGGCCGGGCGCGGCTGCAATCGTCACCGGACAAAAACCATGCAGGGCCGCTATCCTTGCTCCACGCACATCGAACGGTTTTCCCCATGCTTTCGGTCCAAGGCGTCTTCAAAAGCTACGCCACTCCCCAGGGTCCACTGCCGGTTCTGCAAGGTGTCGACCTCACCTTGAAACCCGGCAGCAGCCTGGCGTTGATGGGGGAGTCGGGCAGTGGCAAAAGCACTTTGCTGCACCTGATTGCCGGGCTGGACAAGGTTGATCGCGGCAGCATCCGCAGCGGCGAACATCGGCTGGAGCAGATGAACGAAAGGCAACTGGCGAACTGGCGGCGGACCGAAATCGGCCTGGTGTTTCAGCAGTTCAACCTGATCGGCAGTTTGCGCGTGGAGGACAATCTGGCGTTCCAGGCGCGATTGGCGGGGCGCCATGATCCGCGCTGGCAGGCGCATCTGGTGCAACGTCTGGGCTTGAGTGATTTGCTGCAGCGTTATCCGGAACAGCTGTCCGGCGGCCAGCAGCAACGGGTCGCGCTGGGCCGTGCCCTGGCGTCGCAGCCAAAACTGCTGCTGGCCGACGAACCCACCGGCAGCCTCGATGAAGCCACCAGCGATGAGGTCTTGAAGTTGTTGCTGGAGTTGCTCGACGACAGTCCCACCACCTTGTTGATGGTCACCCACAGCTCGCGGGTTGCCGCGCGGCTGGCCGAAAAAGTGGTGCTCCACGGTGGTCGTCTGGCTGGCGCGGGCGAGCGCTGAAGTGCGGGTCTTTCGCGAAACGCTGCG